>Ga0302319_10002888_pt1 | contig 36444 bp, 37 predicted proteins | sample Bog_T0_2_FD_203319 | JGI IMG/M metagenome (GOLD analysis project Ga0302319, IMG submission 203319) | Peat permafrost microbial communities from Stordalen Mire near Abisko, Sweden - Bog_T0_2 | ecosystem: Environmental > Terrestrial > Soil > Wetlands > Peat | place: Sweden: Abisko, Stordalen Mire...
GCTCAAGACATTGCTCACATTGACGGAGGGTATCGCCCTCGCGTCGAGATTAATGTCCTGAACGCTGCTTATCGTTGGCCGGTTTTCAGGTGATCACGTATGGCCGGTTTTGGGTGTTCACCGAGGCCTTGCGCTCGAGAAACTCGCAGCGCGCCAGATCCAGCACCAGCGCCTTGTTCAAGGATGGAATCGCCAGGAAGTCGAAGGTGTCCAGGCTCTTCACCACGTCAAACTTGGCTTGGCGGATGCGGCGCTCGGTGGCCCGCCGTTCCCGGTCAAGCAGTTCCAGTTCGCTCAATCGCAGCAGGTAGCGCGGGAAGTCCACGCCCTCGGCGGCACACTGCTGCGCGACTTTGTCGTACTCGCGCAGGAACGTGGGCAGTCGCAGTGTTTTCAGATGATGGTCGAGCAAGACCTGGGGCGTGTCCATTAGTAACTCCCCTGACTCAGCAGAGTGAGATAGTCGGCGGCCGCGGTGGTCGCCACTCGCGCTGCCGGCAGGTGGGGATAGTTCTCCAGATCCAGTCGCGCAGGCCGCTGCTCGATGCGGCACAGCAGCAGGTGCTTGACCGCATCGAAGGAAATCGCACCCAACCGCAAGGCATCCTCGATCGCCCGCGTTACTTCCGGTCGCGCGAACGTCTCCAGGAGCCGCAGCACTTGCACGTACTCGCGTTTGCCCTTCTTGCCCAGACGCGCTTCCAGCAAACGGCGCAGTTGTGTGAAGCCTTCCGGCAGATCCCAACCCGCCAGCGGCGCGGCCTGGTCCAGCGCATTCGGCTTCCGCTCCAGCAGCGCCAGATAGTGCAGCGGATCGAAGATCATGTCTTCGCGTTCATAGCTCCGCGGGTGGCGCGCGATCACCTCGGACGCTGCGCAGATTACCACTTCATGCACGAACCCTTTCACCAGCACTTCGCGGTGTCCCCACTCCACCGGCACCGAGTAGTCGTTGGCGCGATAGCGCACCAGTGCCATCGACGTCACCCGTGTGGAACGCTTATCGCAGGCTTCGTACCGTGCCGCCGGCAAAGGCAGCAACTGCTCGCGGTCGCGCTCGAAACGCTCGCCGATGGTCTGCTGGTGTCCCCGTAATCTGCGCTCGCGTCGCTTTTGGCATTGCGTGAGCAGATGTTCGTTGAACTCCTCCCATGTGGCGTAGCGCGGAATCGGCACCATGAAGTTTCGCCGCGCGTAGCCCACCAACCCTTCCACCTTCCCCTTGTCGTTGCCCTTGGCCGGGCGTCCGAACTTCTCTGCGAACAGGTAGTGGCTCTGCAGTTCGCTGAACGCTCGTGTCTTGGTTCGCGTCCCATCGCCCAGAATCCGCGCCACCGCCAGTTTGGTGTTGTCGTACAAGATCGTGCGCGGCACTCCGCCAAAGTACGCGAAGGCGTGGTTGTGGCCTTCCAGGAATGCTTCTGTCGTCTCGGCCGGAAACGCCATCACGAAGCAGTCATCGGACTGGGGCAGGTCCACCGCCAGATAGTGCACCTTGCGCTCCACGCCGCCGATTACCGCCAACGCTTCACCGAAATCGGCCTGGGCATCCCCGGGAGGATGAGCCAGCGGCACGAACATCTCGCGCTGGCTCAGCTTCCTGAGTCGCACGTAGTCCTTCACAATCGTGTAGCCGCCCGCGTAGGCGTGCTCGTCGCGCAGCCGCTCAAAGATCCGCTTAGCCGTGTGCCGCTGCTTCTTGCCGCGCGACTTATCCCCTTCCAGGATCTGATCGATGACTCCGATCCAGGCGCCCAGTTTGGGTCGGCGCACTGGCTGCTGTCGCTGATAGCCGGGTGGCACTGCGTATCGCAGCATCTTCCGCACTGTTTCGCGCGCCAACCCGAACTGCCGGGCCGCCTCGCGTTCGCTCATCTTGTCGACCACCACCGCTCGCCGGACGCGCGCATACAGCTCCACTGTGTACACCTCTCAGGTGTTCCACAAAACATAACTCTATGGGAATGTTCGATGGAACCAGTCTCCTGGTGGTCCACTTTTGGACCGCCAGCAACGTCGCTCACGCGGCGTTTACTGGTCTATTTTCGCTCCGGCGCTTATAGACAGCAGCGGTTTTCCCCAATACGAGAGTCCCAACACCCTTCCACTGGTCCGATGAAACCGCAGGGTCGTTTGACAATCGCGCTCCCAAGTTTAGGTCAACTTCCAATCGGTACTCGCCAGGGGAGAGAATCCCACGTTTCCGTCGTGTCCCTCGCGGCGCAATTCGCAATATGATGAGTTGTTGGATGCCTACCCGCGATTGACCCTGCGACAGCACGACGAAGAGTGTTGGACTGGGTGCCTGCGTCGTGTAAATCGTCGTTGAAATTCCCTCAAGATCCTTGAGCTTGTGGCGGAACTGCATCAGTATTTGTTCATCCGCCTTGATGCGTACCTCTGAAAGTCGCGTGAGAATCGGTACGATCAGAGGCCGAGCACCGCGATTCATATATGTGAAGCCCAGCGTGAGCCTCAACTGATCGATCCCGTTACGGTCGCGACAATATTCCTCTTCTTCGATGTGAGGGGTAATCACTAGCTCCTGAACAGACGTGGCAACCCCCGCCTTGTCTGCAAACGACGCAGCCCGCGTCGAGGGTGCCATCACCGTTACGGCTGATCCGAGGGCGCAGATCATGCTGATGTTGATTGCATGTAGCATAAAGACCCACAAACAGCTTAGCAACACTCAGGCCGAGAGACGGGCAGCGCAGAAGTCGGTCTGGGAGGGACACAAAGAGGAGGCCAATCCTGGACGATACGCAGCGTTAGCTGACTTCATTTGCCTAACCGTTTACCCGCACGATCAGTTTCCACGAATCCCACTTCCCGGGAGTGATCCATGGCTAAGTGCCAGGCTCCGTCGCGTAAGCTCCTCTCCCCGCCTGCCAATTGCGAACCCAGGATTCGAGATTCGACTGCCCCATGTCCACTCGATTCTGGCGGTCGGCCGAGTCGGCCTTCGGAAGTTTCCGGCAGAGCCTTTGTCGGTAAGTCGTGTCACCGAATTTGCTCACAGCCTCTCAAATAGCATCTGCAATCCGTCGCGGACGGCACCGGCCGCTGCGCCACTCAGCTTGCCGGTCAATTCCACGAGTTCCGCTTTGTCGACCGTGAGGATCTGGGACACGTTCACTACGCTTGCCTTGGGAAGGTTGGCCTCGCCTTTCCTCAGAAGCACGTTGCCCGGCGCGTTCGCCCTACTCAGATTCGAGGTGATCAGGCATACGACGCTGGTTCGAATCGCGCTCCGGTTGAAAATATCGTTCTGGACAACCACGCAAGGATGCCGGTCGGCCGGCGCCGAGCCGGCGGCAGGCCCAAAGTCAAGCCAGTATACTTGACCCTGCCGAATCTCGGTCACCAGCGTTCCTTCACCGACCGGCGCACTTTGGCCTTAATCTCCTTCAGCAATGATTCTTCCCCCGGTTCCACACCGCCTGCATAGACCTCGTTCAACCGAAGTAGCATCTGTTCCCGCCGCCGTTGCCCGAGGAAATTGCCGACTGCCAGCGCGAAAAGCCGGCTGCGGCTCAGCCCCATCAGCTGCGCGGTCTCGTCCGCTTCCTGCAACAGGCGGTCATCTATGGAAATCGCTGTCTTCATGGTTACTACTTTCTATCATACCAGATGTCCTACCGGCGGGAATACCACGAATTAGGGGGAGGCGTAGAAGGGAAAGGCACGGTTCACTCTCGTGACAGATTCGTCCGCGGGAAACCTAGCACCTTGGTGATGGCGTCGAGCGAGGATTCGGCGTTGCCTTTCGGCGAGCCGCCGGGGTTCACCTCGGTGCCGGCAATGGGGTGCGTTGCTCGTTCCCACCCAGGCAGGAACGATTTCGGGCCGTCCCGCGCTGTGTCCAGCGTGGGGTACTTCAAATGCTCGACGCTGTACGCGAAGTGGTGGTGCTGGAGGCGGTTGACCTGGAGCGCCTGGCCTTGAAGATAGGAAGCTGGTCCCGGGAAGACGCAAACCGCGAGAGGCAGGATCGACTTCATGGCCGCGACTCGGTTGCACCAGGGGCGCCGATCACACCTTGGGTGCGGGCGGCGGCAATTCGCGCGCGACCACCGCGTCGGTGAAACCGCAGGTTTTGTGCGCGCCGTCGCAAAACGGTTTGTTGGCCGAGTGGCCGCAGCGGCACAACCCGATGGCAGTGCGGCCGGCGAGCCCGAAGGCGTTGCCGGCGGGGTCAACGATCTCAAACTCGCCCTCAATGCGAATCGGGCCATTGCTGAACACGGTGACTTTGGATGGCATGCGGTATTCAGGATATCAAAGACAGGTGCGCACGGCGGCGGGGCGGCGAGGGATGGCGCTATTCTAGGGATCAGGAGGCGGACGATGGCGACTCTCGATTGGTCACAATGCCCCGCGGTGGAGAGCATCCCCGGCAAAGTCAGTGGCGCCTGGGTTTTCCGGGGAACTCGGATGCCGGTTCAGACGGTGTTTGAAAACCTTGAGGCCGGGATGTCCGTCGGTGAGATCACGGAAGTTTTCGACGTTACGCCGGAGGAAGTAAGAGCCGTTCTACGCTTTGCCAGCGAGAGCCTTGCGAAAGGGCCCACCTTCGGCTGATGAAGATTCTGTTCGATAACGGAACGCCGAAGCCGATTGCGCGTAGTCTCACCGGCCACGAAGTTACTTACGCGCGCGGGATTGGCTGGCATGAGTTGGAAAACGGCGAACTGATTCGACAGGCCGAGGAAGCCGGGTACGAAGTGCTGCTCAGCACCGACAAGAACATCCGGTACGGCAGAACCTATCAGGCCGGAAAATCGCGCTGGTGGTTCTCGGCAACGAGCAATGGCCGCTTGTGAGGCTGCATCTCGATAAAATAGCCGCGGCGGTGAACGCCGCCACACCGGGCAGCTACACCGAAGTGGACATTCCGTTCGAGTAAGGGCGTCGAGGAAGCGGCCCTTCGTTGCGCGCGCGAGCTATTTCACTCTCCACCGCTGTATCCCCGCCGAGTAACTCGGCTGCATCGTTACTTCCACGCGGAGGGCTGTTGTCGTAACCTGACGGAACGCGATCTTGTTGTAGCGGTCTTTCTCGACTCCGTACTCGCCGGTAGCATCAACCGGTTTCCAGGCGGTGCCGTCGCGATAGAAGATACGCCACGAGGCGGGGACACGGACGGCGCCGTGGCCGGTGTCATCGAACCAATAGAGAGCGGCCTCGGAGACGGTGGCTGGCTTGGCAAACGCGCACTCGATCCAACCGGTGCGGGCGGCGAGGTCGGCGGTCCACCAGTCGAAATAGAGAGCCGGGTCGGCGGATGAGGATGGATCATCGTCGGCTTTGACGGGGTTCGGGTTCTTGGCGCCGCTGGCGGCGAGCGTGGCGCCGGTGGTGACGCTGGGCGGTGGAGCGGGGCGCGCAGTCGATTCGGAATTGGGAATCCACACCATCATCTGGCCGGGGCCGCGATTGGCCCAGGCGTAGTAGGGGATGAAAGTGACCTCTTCGGGCGTCCGGATGAGATTGCCCTTTTCATTGCGGGAGAGCGCCACGGCGCGGGCCTGGAGCACCTCGACGCCTCTGAGCAGAGCAGGGCGAAATTCGGCGCGCAGTGGCTCTTGGTCCGGCAGCATGAGGTTGCGCACGCGGCCGCCGGGATTATCGGCCCATTCGGCGGCGAAGACGATGGGGCCGCGCTGGAGAGCCACGCGTCCGCGGTCGGCGGCGACCTGGCTGTTGGCCACCACGCGGCGAACAGGCATGGGCAGGTTCAATTCGATGGTATCGCCGGCAGTCCAAGTACGAGTGATCGCGACGTAGCCTTTATCGAGGTGTACGGGGACTGCGGCGCCATTTACTTTGAGGGTAGGCCGTTCGCGCGACTCGGTGGCGAAGCGGTAGAGGTCGCTCGGGATGGGCTCTTCGCGCGCCCAACCGGGAATGCGCACGCGGATGGTCATGGGCGCGGCCTGGTCCGGCGCGACGGAAATTTTGACGGCGCCGTCCCATGGGTAACGTGTCTGCTGCGTGACACGCACGGTCCGGCCGTTATCCATCTTTATACCGGCGGTGCTGGCGGCAAACAGGTTCACCCAGAGCGTGTCGCCGCGCTGGGCGTAGACGTAGCCTGGCACGGAAGCCATGAAGCGAGTGATATTGCCGGGACAGCAGGGGACGCCGAACCACGGACTGCGCTGATCCTTGGCGGCGAGGCCGGTGGCCTCGAGCGGATTCTCATAGAAGAAAGTGACGCCATCGAGGGCGACGCCGGAAATCAATCCGTTATAAAGTGTCCGCTCCATCACGTCGATATACTTGGCATCGGCGTGAAGTAAGAAAAGGCGGTGGTTCCAGAAATCGTTGCCGACGGCGGCGCAGGTTTCGTTGTAAGCGGTGAGATTCGGCAGCTCATAATCTTCGCCGAAGGATTCGCCCTCGGCGCGGGCGCCGACCCCGCCGGTCACGTGCAGTTTGCGAGCGGCAACGTCATTCCAGATGCGGTCGAGCGCGTCGGTATAGGCACTGTCGCCGGTGAGCGCGGCCACGTCCGCCATGCCGGAGTACATATACATGGCGCGCACGGCATGGCCACCGGCGGGCGCATCGGTTTGATCGACGACGCGCTTGTTGGCTTCGACGTAGGCGTTGCCGGCGCCCTTCTCGCTGCTTTGCGGCCCGCGAGAATCGAGCATGAATTTGGCGAGATCGAGATAGCGGCGGTCGCCGGTGACGCGGCACAGCTTGACGAGTCCCATCTCGACCACCTGGTGGCCGGGCCAGATTTCGCGTTTGCCGGGGCCGAAGGTTCGGACGAGCAGGTTGGCGCTGCGCAGGGCGACATCGAGGAGGGTGCGGTTGCCGGTGGCCTGGTAGTAGGCCACGGCGGCTTCGTAGAGATGGCCGAGATCGTAAAGTTCGTGGCTGCCGACGCCCTCGAGAATCCAGCGCTCGGCGCCGGACCACGGATGGGGGTGTAACGGATCGATGGTGCGCGCGGTGTAGAGGTAGCCGTCGGGTTCCTGGGCGGCGGCGATTTTTTGGATGAGGTCGTCGCAGTAGGCCTCGAGCTTCGGATCGGGATGAACGCTGAGCGTGTAAGCTGCGCCTTCGAGCACCTTGTAGACATCGGAATCGTCGAATGGATAACGCGGATAGCTGTGATTCTCGAACGGCTCGCGACGGAGGGACTGCGCGGCGCGGATGAAATTGCCGACGGTGCCGGTTTCTTCCTCTTTCTGAAACGCAAAGGGAATGGTGACGGTGCGATTGATTTCGATGCGCGGCGCCCAAAAGGCATCGTTCAGGTGAACGTCAGTGAAGGGTACCGGCTTGACGGGATAGTCCCGCTGCTGGGCCGAGGCGGAGACGAGCGATGCCAGAAGGCAGGCAGAGATGGCGAAGGGTTTCATGGAAGCTAAACAGAGCGTCATAACTAAATGGCCACACCCTCCTTGAGGAAGGGTGAACCGGTCGGTTGGCAGGCGAAATCCGCATCGGACCCGAAAACCTGGGCGCCTGCCCCACTCGCTTGCAAGCGACGCAAGCAACAATGTTGTCGTGTCTAATGTTATAGCACCGGACCGGCGGGAAATGATGACGCCGGCCCTGGCTACTCCGTGTTCAGGAAGAGGATGACCGAGGCGCCGCGGATCACCAGGTTGGCCGGGGCTTTCTTGGCGTCGTCGCCTTTGCGCGCTTGGATGCGGCCGTAGACCACGGCCCAGCGGTCATAGCCGGGGCTGCCGAAGCGAAACTTGGCAAGCGCAGTGCGGCGTGCCATCTCGGTGAGCTTAAGGCGCATTACGGCGGCGTCAAACTCGAAGCGCTCGGGAGGCCGGGGACCGTCCTTGTCGTCCTCGACAATCCAGATCTGCGGTGGATCGGCGGTGCCGGGGTCGCAGACCTGCTCGCTCACCCATCGGCCGGTCGGACGGAAACTGTAGCGCCCAAGGATGGCGGCGCTTTTGTTCTCCCAGGAAGCCAAGTCGCGCAGCACCTCGCAAACACCGACCGGCGCCAGTTGGGGATCGGCGGCGCGTGCGAAGCCGCCGGCGGCCAGAAGGCACGCCGCGGCGCGGAATAGAATTCCCACCCAGTTCGAAGCCCGAAGCACTGTCTGAACTAAGCATAAACGTTTCGGGAGGGCGTAGGGTTACATTGGCTGCGCGGAGTCGTCCTTAGCGGTCTCGGAGGACGGCAGGCAGTTTTCGGATAGGTTCCAAAATCTTTTTCGAGCTGCCCGCTGGTAACCCGTAGCGGGGCGGGCGCATCTGTATTCAACGAAGAGAGAGACGATATGAACCTGTCCAGGCGGAGTCTGCTTTCCGCTTTCACCCTGCTTCCGGCCGCCCACTGGCTGCGCGGCCAGCAGCCGCCAAGCGCCCCAGGGGCAGCGCCGGCTGCGGCGGCGCCCAGCCAGCAGGCGCCTCCGGCCCAGGGCGCAGCGCCAGCCGCGCCCGGCCAGCCGCCGCCGACATATTCGGCGGAAGTGAAAGTGGTGAACATTTTCGCCACCGTGCGCGACAAGAAGGGGCAAATTGTCAAGGATCTGAACAAAGACGACTTCGCGCTGGACGAAGAGGGGCACCCGCAGGTGATTCGCTACTTCGCGCGCGAAATCGACTTGCCGCTGACGCTGGGGCTGCTGGTGGACACCAGCGGTAGCCAGCGCAACGTGCTGAACGACGAGCGCGACGCCAGCCGGCGCTTTTTCGACCAGGTGCTGCGCGAGGACCGCGATCTGGCCTTCTTGATTCATTTCGACAAAGAAGTGGAACTGCTGGAGGATCTGACGCCCTCGCGGGCGAAGCTGGAGAAAGCGCTGGACGAGTTGCAGGTGACGGAACCGCAATTGCAGCGCCAGCGCGGCGCCGGATATCCGCCCGACGATAGCGGCGGTTCCGGAGGCAGCCAGCGCCGCGGAGGCACGCATCTGTACGACGCCGTGAAGCTGGCGGCCGATGAGCTGATGATCAAGCAGAAGGGCCGCAAGGCGCTGGTGCTGCTGACCGATGGAGTCGATCGGGGCAGCAAGTATACGCTCTTCGAGGCGGTCTCCGCCGCACAGCACGCCGATACGCTGGTGTATTCGATTCTGTTCGCGGGTTCCAACCCTTACACCAACAATGGTTACGGCCCAGGCACCGGACGGCGCCGCGGAGGGATGGGCTATCCGGGTGGCGGCGGCGGAGGCTACCCAGGCGGTGGCGGCTACCCAGGCGGAGGCTATCCGGGTGGCGGCTACCCCGACAGCGGGAGTCGCGGGGACGGCAAGAAGGTGCTGGAGCAGATTGCGCGCGAGACCGGCGGCAGGTTCATCGAGGTGTCGCACCACCTGCCGATTGACAAGGTATTCGCCGAGCTCGAAGAAGAGCTCCGCAGCCAGTACAGTATCGGCTACACGTCCGACCAAACCGGCGAAACCGCGGCTTACCGGCACATTCACCTGACTGCGAAGAAGAAGGACCTGGTGGTGCAAGCCAGGGAAGGTTATTACGTGTCCTGAGCGGATGGCGAGCCGCCGTCGAGCAGCAGGACGCGGCCGTGCTTACTGCCGTAAGCCAGTTCCTTGAGCCCGGAATCGAACGTAACGACCAGGCCGCCGCGCTCCGCCGCTTGTTCGAGCAGCAGGGCATCGGCCCATTGACGATATCCAGCGAGGCCCCCGCAGATCGGCCGCAGGGCCGCGGTCACTTCCTGGTAGCGGCCAGAATTCGTGGCCCTCATGGCGGGTCGCGCCGGCCAGGACTTCGAGCGCGGACGGAGCGCTCACCGCGCCCTGGGTGATTTTGGGATTGGTCAATAACCGCAGCACGCCAAGTTGGATCAAAGGGTTGCTGGCCCAAGCTTTGCGGCCGGTTTTGCCGAACCATGCCATGGCGGCGCGATGACCTACGTGACCCGGCCAGAGTAGCGCCAGCAGCACATTGACGTCTAGTAGCGCGCGGCTCATTCTTCGTCCAGAAGCCGGTGGACTTCGCTGGCGGTGATTTTGGGGAAGTGGTCTGGCACCTCAAAGACCGGCAGACCGTTGATTTTCCGGATCCCTAACTGGTAACTGCTCCCCCTGCGGATCAGCTCCGATGCGGCCTTGCCCAGCGAGATGCTCTGGCCCTGAGCGTATGCTGCAATAGCTTTCATCACATCATCTTCCAAGGAAAGCGTGGTCCTCATGCCTTCATGATGCCATGGGGCAGAAGTTGATTTCAAATGCTCCGAAGAAAGGCAGCCGAGTGTTTCAATCGCCCTGTCCAATCGACGCTATTGCTGTTGTTCGCCCCGAATCGCAGCGGTGGAAGGGGCGAGCCACTCCACAGGATGGCTGCGGATGCTGCCATTGCGCTCCTTGATGTCGGCCCAGTTGATGTCTTTCTTGAGCCCGACAAACACACCAAGGGTGCCCTGGTATGAGCCCTTGGCCAGTACGACTTCCTCGCCCTCGCGGAACGCGGTATCGGCAGGTCCATTGCTCGCCATGTTCGTAAACTCCCTTCCTCGTGTCCGTTCCTAGACAGCCGTTGCTTCGATTTTCTTCGGGCCGTTCAGCACCTGGGTCACGGCAGTGATCAGATCGATCGGCAGCGGAAAGACAATCGTTGTGTTGTGCTCGGCTCCGATCTCGACCAGGGTCTGTAAGTAACGCAACTGGATCGCCGCCGGCTGCTGCTGGATGACTGCGGCGGCCATCGCAAGTTTCTCCGCCGCCAGGTATTCACCCTCGGCGTGGATGACTTTGGCGCGACGCTCGCGTTCGGCTTCAGCCTGCCGGGCAATGGCGCGGATCATCTGCTCGGCTAACTCCACCTGCTTCACCTCAACCAGGGTGACCTTCATGCCCCATGACGCCGTGTGCTGGTCCAGGAGCGTCTGCAGACGAAGATTCAGTTTGCCGCGCTGGCTCAGCAACTCATCGAGTTCCGCTTCGCCTAAGACGCTGCGCAGCGTGGTCTGCGCCAGTTGCGAAGTTGCGTAGAGGTAATTGGAGACTTCGAGCACGGCCAAACGCGGATCGATCACGCGGAAAAAGATTACTGCGTTCACCTTCACCGTTACGTTGTCGCGCGTCACCACATCCTGAGCGGGTACTTCCAGTGCCTCAATGCGCAGTGACATGCGGACCAAGCGGTCGATTGGCGCAAAGATCAGCACGATGCCCGGTCCTTTAGCCTGTGGCAGGACGCGGCCCAGTCGAAACACTACAGCACGTTCGTATTCCCTGAGGATTTTGATCGAAGACACCAAGTAAAGGACGAGAACAACCATTACGATGATCCAAACGTCGCTCATGCGATTCCTCCACTGGGCCGAACCTTCTGTTAATGCACGGCGGGCACCATCTCTAACCCACCGGGCCAATGATCCACGCCGCAGCCGTGCAGCCTAACGAGTTGTGGAAGACTTCGACAACTGCGCAAGGCTGCGATCGTTGGCAGAAGAGCGGGCGGCTACAGCAGGCGCAGGTTCTGTTACGGAAAGTGCAGGTTTTGCTGTTGGCTGCATTCACCAAGTCCCAAGGCGCTCCGTTGACCAAGGCGGCTCCGATGCCAAGCCCTTGTAATGGCGACCTTATGCCGCCCGCCTCCGCGGTTGCCACCGGTATGAGATTAAGGCGAAAAGGCCCACGCAAAGCAGCGGAACGGTCCCGGGCTCGGGAACGCCGGTGGTGCCGCCGGCGGTAGTGGCAGCGCAGCCGTTGACGTCCGTTTGGCCGGCCAAGGTGTTCGCGTTCTCTGTGAACACACAGCCGTTGATCGTGCCCGCAAGCACCCCACTGCCCCCCGACGCGGCGGACATGGTGAAGGTATCTCCCGCTAGAATATTGCCGTCAAAGGTGATGGGTCCGGAGCTTCCGACGCTGATCGTGGCAATGTTCCTCACTATCCAGAAGATGTTATCCGGATTCGCGCCGCCCAACAGCGTGAAGGTCATAGCACCATTCACGGTGAGGGCCCCGTCAATTTGGATAATGAAAACTTGGGTGGGGTCATTCTGGGCATTGAAGGTCAAATTGGTGCCAGTGGTCGAAGAAATGTCGCCTGAAGACGCATATACAGTGTTTCCCAAGAAGGTTTGGCTCGTCGCGGTTGTAAACGACCCCGTGGATGTTAAACCCTCCGTCGTGCTGAACGCGCCGCCGGCATTGAAAATGGCGCCATATGCCGCCATAGCGATCGGGTCACCAGCCGGATAAACGGTACCGGTCACGACCCACGGGCCAGAGTCCGTAATCGTAGTCGTGGCTCCAACATTGCCCGTGACCTGAGAGATCCCGGTATTCGAAATCGTGCCGCCGAGGAGCCCGAAAGAGCTGGCACTGCCCAGATTCACGATGATCGAACTTCCAAAAGCAGGCGCAACAGCCACTACCGCCAGCACCAGCCAAATCAATCCCTGTCGCATTTTTCCTCCCGTCGCCTATCAGGGCCTCAGCTGCGAAAAACCGCGTGGTTTCCAAGACGATAAAACGCCAAACAAGCGTGTGGGTCCGCCCAGGCACTGGACGGCGCCTGTTAGTAAAGTTCTAGCAAGTACAGTACCATTCACCAAACTATAATGTTATTCAAGGAATTCGACCATGGGGATTCCTATAACTTGCAGGGCTCAAGTGGCGAGGTTCAAATGCCCAAACAATGTCGCGTCGTGTTTTCCTTATGAATTGTGGGCGCTGCAAAAGAAGCGGAAAAGTGGCAATCGTAAATGCAAGTTATGCACCTGCAAAGTGCAGATTTTGCTATGACAAAAGTGCGGATTTTACTTTGATATCAGTATTGATTGTGCTGGCTATTCCATCGCGCCCAGGATCTGGTCAAGCGGCAGCGTCGCGAAGGTAGTGGCGTAGTCGGATATCCCATAGGGAATGACGAGTTGCCCGTTATGCACGAGGCTGCCGCATGAGTAAACCACGTTGGGCACGTAGCCATCGCGCTCGGCCGCATTTGGCTTGATTAGCGGTTCAGGCAGGCGGCCGATAACCTTCGTCGGGTCGTCATGATCAAGCAGGAAAGCGCCGATGCAATATTTTCGCATTGGCCCCACGCCATGGCTGATAACGAGCCAGCCGGCTTCGGTTTCGATCGGCGAGCCACAGTTGCCTAACTGGACGAATTCCCAGGGAAACTTGGGCTCCAGAATGAGTTGCATGGTGTCCCAGAAATGCAGATGATCGGAGAACATCACGTAGATATTCTCAGCGTCCTGCCGGCCAAGCATCGCATACAGGCCATTGATTTTTCGGGGAAAGAGCGCCATGCCCTTGTTCTCGACGGCCGGGCCATTCAACGTGATGAATTTGAAGCGAAGAAAATCGGATGTCTCGAGGAATTGGGGCAGGATCATTTTTCCGTCGTACGCGGTATAAGTCGCATAGTAAGTTCGCGTGCCGTCCTCGTTGTTAAAGAGGACAAAGCGGGCATCCTCGATCCCGTTGCTCTGGGAAGGAGTGACTGGGAACAAAACCCGCTCGGACAAGCTCGACTCCTGCGCGAACTGCACTTCATAATTGGATCGGGCGAGCATCAGGGTTTCTCTGGCTACACCCTTGGTCGTTTCCCGCTCTCGCTCCGGGAGCTGTGTTGCAGTGCGACTGATGCTGGCGCGCAGCTCTTCCATTGTGAATGCGTCCGGTAAGCCGTTGAGAACCTCCCGGTTGAAGTCGCCCATGAGATGGAGTTCCTGAAGCTTCCGTTCGAACAGGGGTTTTTCAAACGTCGAGTTGGGCACTTGCATCGGCTCGAGGCTGTAGCGGGAGGGCAGGTCCATTGTGATGTTACTGTTGGCGTCCAATATACCGCTGCGAAAGGCGATCGAGGAAACGTGCCCCTCGGCCGTGGCGCGTAAACTCAGGATGAACCGCAACGATCCGGGCGGAACGTCCGACTGATCCATGTGCGGCACCATCGAGGGATTGAACAACGCAGCAGCTTCGAGCGAATATTCGTGGGTAAAATATCCACCCAGCAACAACTTCCGTTCCTCGGACAGTCTTTGGCCATTCAGCAGATATGGACTGACCTCGTCAAACCTCCGGTGGAGGAATTCGTCGATCTTCAGTTGGCGGTCGCCGAATTCGGCCCGAACCTTCTCCAAAAGGGCATGGACCGCGTTTTCGGGCAGCGCCATAACCCGGGCGGTGATCTTAATGGAGCGCTGGTCGCTCATGAGACTAAAAGGCCGGGCCAGCACATGAGTACGGTCCGGGTCCAAAATGACCGTACTGCGTTTCACGTCGATTTGTTTCATTGAGCGATGTGGGCTGCCAGACCGATGCGCGGAACGCCATTCGCGACGTTTTGTGTCAGCCGCATTTCGGCAAACGACAGAAGAAAGGCCAGCATCGATTCCGCGCCCTGGTTTTCGTTGCTCCGGTCCGCGTGCAGACCATCGCGGCAACCGCCAGTCTGCGCAGCGTACAGTTCCAGCCCGAGATCGTTCCAGCCGAGGAACCAGTCGAAGGCGCGTTGCGCTTGTTCATACCACCACGGGTCGGCCGTGGTGCGGTACGCTGCCAGGCAAGCCGAGACCGTGGTTTGCGCCTCGATGGGCTGTTGGTCGAAGTCCGCGCGTGCGCCGTTACGCTTATAGAATCCGTTGCTGCCAATGGGCCGCAGTTGACCCTGCTGTGATGTCTGTACGCCCACCAGCCAACGCAACGCCTTCATGCCCCGTTCGTACACCCTTCCTTGTCCGGTGGCGCGTCCACTGACAATCAGAGCGTGAGCCAGCTTCGCGTTGTCATAAGTCAACCCCTCTTCAAACCAACTCCAGCCAGGCTGGGCGACTTTGTCGAAGATCGCTACCAGTCGCCCGGTCAACTCTTCGCGGACATCGAAAGCCAGCCGGTCACCCTTCATCCGGCGCAGATATTCGTGAATGCCAATCAGGCTGAATGCCCAGGCCCGCGGCGAGGTGAAATCCATCACGGACGGCAGCGCCTGCGCGAAGAGTCGTTCGGCCATCACCTGGGAACTCCAATGCGGCGAGCGCCCGACCGCGGTGCCCAGCGCCCAGATTGCACGGCCATGAGAATCTTCGGATCCCCGTTCATCTAGCCAACGGCGGTCAATACTAAGAAAATTGTGGAAACGGGTTGTTTTAGGATTAAAGGCGCCCTTCAAGAACGCGGCATAGGTTGTGGCCAGCGCCCGGACGCGCTTGGGAGCTTCTTCCAACTGGCCCAGCAGCACCGCCAGGATCAGTGCCCGGGCATTGTCGTCCGTGCAGTAGCCTTCCGATAGATTCGGCGCAGTGAAGCTGGCGTGCTGGAAGATGCCGGTCGAATCGGTCATGCGGTAAAGATGATCCAGATTCAACTCCGGCGATTCATGCGGCCGATGGCCGAGCTCTCTCGCGGCGGCGACAGATTTGCGGGGCACCGATTCCCCCTGACGTCGTGCCGCTTCAAAGGAGCGCATGTACAGCCGCGCCGTGTTGCTCCACACCATCTCGCGACCCAACTTGTAAGCGTTATCGCTCATGGCGTTCCGGCGCACTTCATCGCGTAACAACCCACTCACCTCGCGCGCAATCGCTTTCGGGTCTGCGAATGGCACCAGCACGCCACGCTGGTCCCTCAACAATTCGGCGGCGTGCCAATACGGCGTCGAGATCACTGCCTTGCCCGCGCCAAACGCATATGCTAATGTTCCCGACGTAATCTGGCCCTCGTCCAGATAAGGAGTAATGTAAAGATCCGCCGCACCGATGAACTCGGTCAATTCCTTCAATTCCACAAAGCGGTTGTGAAAGATAACGTTGTTTTCGACTTGGTTCTCCCTGGCGATGGCTTCGAGACTTAGGCGGTAAGCTTCGCCCCTGGTGCGCAACTCGTTGGGGTGGGTGGCGCCCAGCAGGATATAGACGAGGTCGGGAAACTCCGCCACCACATCCGGGAGAGCATTGAGAACGTGCTCGATCCCCTTGTTCGGCGAAAGCAGCCCGAACGTCAGCAACACCTTCTTGCCCGCCACGCCGAACTGGTCCTTGTAATAATCCGGAGCGAAGAACGGCACATCGGGAATACCATGTGGGATGAGATCGATCTTGGCCGCCGGCACCTGGTAAACCTCTTGCAGGATCGATTGTCCCCGCTCCGTCATGACGACCACCCGGGTTGAGCGCGCGAGCAATTCCTCCATCACACGACGCTGGTCGGCGTTCGGCGCGCGGAGAACAGTGTGGAGCGTGGTGACGACCGGCGCGGTCAATCCGCGCAACAGCGCCAATAAATGGCTGCCGGCGGGCCCGCCGAAAATTCCGAACTCGTGCTGGACCGAGACTGTGTCCACGTCGCTGGTATTGAGGAAGTCGGCGGCGCGCCGGTATGACGCCAGATCCTGTTCCTCAATCTCGAAGCGAACCACGTCCGGATACCGATAGCATCCCTCGATGTCATTGACCGGCACCGCGAAGCACCGGCTTTGGGGATGGCGCTCTGCCACGGCCCCTAGCAGGTCGGAGGTAAACGTGGCAATGCCGCATTTACGCGGCAAGTAGTCGCCGACAAACGCGATGGTTCGAGTGCTGGAGGCTGTTTTCACAACTAAGACCCACCTTATGCCTATTCTGAAACCTAGCAACAACGGGCGGTTCATCTAACGGCGGACAAATGAGCGGCGGCCCAAGCGCAGAACCGCGCGCTCACGCGGCGTGGCCGAGAGGCTCGCTGAGAGACTCCCTTCTTTCCTGCAGGTCCCGATCGGCAGACTCCTGGCAGCGGATACAGCGCGGCGCCCATGGCACGGCCGCAAGGCGCTTTGGGCCGATCGCCGATTCGCATTCAATGCACATTCCAAAGCTGCCGTCGTGAATCCGCCGCAATGCGGCCTTTACCTGACGCAGTAAGCTGGATTCACGGTCCACGTTTCGAATCGCCAGATCTCGTTCCGATGCATACTGAATCTCGTCCATTTGGTCCGCGCTCTTCTCGATTTCGATGCCGTCCCGCTTTCGCAATACGTGCACCAGTTCGCTTTCTTTTCGTTCGAGGACTTCCTTGGCCAAGTCCATCTCGCCAGATGCTCTCTTCATGACAGCCTTCTTTCGTGGGACGGTTGCCTACCATCCTTTGCACGGGATGGTCCAGAGCAGAACTTCTTCTTTTTGAAGGCCGAAGCCGCTCAAGTTAGCGTGGCGGCAGCCACAATTCCCCTGGGGGAGATGCAACGGCTGCACCTGGAGTGCCAAATTTGCAGACCGCTATCGGCGTCAACGGTTCTGGGCGGATCTACTCGCGAGTCCCAGCACCAGACTGACCGGCAGTTTGGATGCCTGCTATGCCTTCTTGCGAGATCGAGACAGCGCTACAATTCAGTCAATTGGCTGGCTCGCAATGGCGAGGGCAGGCGCGCGCGAGAGTGGCACGGCGCGTGCAACATTGGTCGCGTTTCCGAGCCAGGCGATAACGCTTGTTCGTTCCAGCGAGAAAGGTAAGAGTGGGGGTGACAAAGAAGACCGGCAGTAGTCGGGTAGGAGGGGGGGCCGCGCGTTCTCCGCGTGCGCCTGACTCGTCCCGCCCAAAGCGGCGAATAGCCCCGACAGGGGATGCCTCCACGGAAACCGCGAGTCCCGTTTCCGCGGAGGCTGTTGTGCTGCCACCCAACGAGCGAAGCGCCGAAGCCAGCCCACCCGCCATTGTTGGCGTGGGAGCCTCGGCCGGTGGATTGGAGGCATTCACGGAGCTGCTCAGCCATCTGCCGGACGATACCGGCCTGGCGTTCGTGCTGATTCAGCACCTCGATCCGAGTCACGAGAGCCATCTGACGGAGTTGCTTTCCAGGGCGAGCAAAATGCCGGTCGCTGAGGTGAAGGGCGAGACTCGCGCCGAGGCCAATCATGTTTATGTGATTCCGCCGCGATGCAATTTGAGCATTTCCGATGGTATCCTGCACACCCGGCTCCGGCCAGACAGTGGCCGCAACATGCCGGTCGACTCTTTTCTCCGGGCCCTGGCGGCAGACCGCGGCGGCAAGGCCTTCGGCGTTATTCTGTCGGGGACCGCATCCGATGGGACGCTGGGCCTCCAGGCGATCAAGGCCGCGGGCGGCATCACCTTCGCTCAGGAAATGCGCACCGCGAAGTTCGACGGCATGCCGGGAAGCGCCATCGCCGCCGGTGCGGCCGATTTTGTGTTGCCACCGGCCGGAATCGCGCAGCAACTGGTGGCCATCGCGCGCGCTTCTCACGTCATGATCGAGCCTCAGGATGGAACTGAGCCGCCGGTGGATGCGGAACTAGCCAAGATACTCCGGCTGGTGCGGAGCGTCACCGGAGTGGACTTCGCGTACTACAAGCACAACACCATCGCGCGGCGCATCAAGCGGCGCATGGTGCTCCGCGGATTCGAAAAGCTGGAAGACTACAGCCGGGAGATCGAGCAGAACCGCGAGGAAGCCAACGCGTTGTGCGAGGACTGCTTCATCACTGTCACTGCATTTTTTCGCGAAGCCCCGGTCTTCGAGGAACTGAAGAAGAAGGTGTTCCCCGCTCTGGTTGAGAACCGGGGGGCCGCGGATCCGATCCGGATTTGGGTGCCGGGGTGCGCCACGGGCGAGGAGGCTTATTCGATCGCCATCTGCCTGATGGAATTCCTGGACGACACCAAACTGAGCTTTCCGTTCGAGATTTTCGCGACCGATATCAGCGAAACGGCGATCGTGAAAGCCCGCTCCGGCACATACACGGGCGCCGCGTTGGCCCATGTCTCGCCACAGCGATTGGCGCGGTTCTTCACCCGAACGGAACGCGGGTACCAGGTTGCGAAGATCGTCCGGGACGTATGCGTTTTTGCCAGGCACAACCTGGCACAGGACCCCCCTTTCTCCAAGCTGGATCTCATCAGTTGTTGTAACGTGCTGATCTACCTGGAAGACGTATTGCAACGCAAGGTGCTGTCGATCCTGCAGTACGCCCTCAAGCCAACGGGCTTTCTGATACTCGGCCCAACCGAAGGCATCGGCACGTTTTCCGAGTCATTTCATCAAGTGGACAAAACTCACAAGATCTATTGCCTGCGGCCGGCCGTTGGTACGCCGGCGGTGCCGTTAGGCGAAGGCCGCCGAAGCGAAGGCCGGGTGAATCTCCGGGAGAGAACCGCCGACGGCCGAACCGGGCCGGACGTGCTGAGAGAAGCCGACCGGTTAGTGCTGGCCGAGCATGGCCCCGCTGGCGCCGTCATTGACGACGATATGAGCATCGTGCAGGTCCGGGGCCGTACAGCTCCGTACCTCGAGCTTTCGCCGGGCGAGCCGACCCAGAATCTTCTCAAACTGGCGCGAGAAGGCTTGATTGCGGGCCTGGGTAAAGCGATGCGAGCTGCCAGAGAAACGAACGCCGTAGCCAAAGAGGATGGCTTCCGGATCGAAGACGGCGGCCAGTTAAAAGACGTCACCATCCAGGTAACCCCGTTCAGAGGCTCGTCCTCTTCCAGGGAACGCTATTTCCTGGTGCTGTTCGAGGACGCCGAGCCGAACAGCGGTCCGGCGGTGACCGAGAAGCCCGCAACTGAGGACGGGGGAGGCGCCCGGCTGCGGCGCGAGCTTACAGCGACCAAAGAGTATCTGCAATCGATCGTCGAAGATAATGCAACCACCCAGGAACAGTTGAGGACGGCGAACGAGGAGGCGCAGGCTGGCAACGAGGAACTGGAAACCGCGCAGGAAGAGCTGGAATCAGCCAACGAAGAATTGAACACGCTCAACGAAGAACTGAAGATCAGCAATGTGGAATTCAGCAAAGTCAATCGGGATCTGGCGAATCTTCTGGAGAGCATCAGCATACCGCTGGTCATGGTTGGGCGGGATCTGCGCATCCGCCGCTTTACGCGCGCCATGGAACCTAAGTTGAATCTGATCGCCTCCGATGTGGGACGATCGATAACCGATCTTCGGCCTCAAATCGAACTACCCGACCTGCGGCGGTTGCTGCTGGATGCGATGGAAGGCCGCAACCGGCAACCGCGCGACATTCGCGACTCGCACGGCCGCTGGTATTCGCTGCACATTCTCCCGTCCTTGGGACCGGATGGCAAAACCGACGGCGCCGTGCTGATGTTGATCGATATCGATGCCGCGAAGCGCGGCCTCGACTTCGCCGAAGCTATTGTAGAGACGGTGCGTGAGCCTCTGGTGATCCTGAACCAGAACCTGCAAGTCATAAAAGCGAACAAGACGTTTTACGAAACCTTCCGGGCCGTGCGGGAGGAGACGGAAAATCGTCTTATCTACGACCTCGGGAACGGACAATGGAATATCCCTAAACTGCGGGAGTTATTGGAGAACATTCTCCCCGCGCACGCAACGTTCCGGGATTTTGAGGTGACACACGAATTTGAACACGTCGGACGGAAAGTGATGATGCTCAACGCCAGCGAGGTATTTAATCCGAACGCACAAGCGCGGACGATCCTGCTGGCGATTGAGGACGCAACGGATCGCAAGCAGGCGGAGGAAGCGCTCCGGACAACCAATGCCGAGCTGCAGAATTTTGCCTATGCGCTGACGCACGACTTGCAGGAACCTCTACGGATGGTTGTAAACTTTACTGAGCTCTTGGGGCGGGAGTACGCAGGAAAACTAGGTGGAGAAGCGGACAAATTCATCTCGTACTCGGTGGAGGGGGCACTCAGGATAGAAGCCCTGCTAAAAGCCCTGCTTGCGTATTGGGAGGTTACCGGGCGGGAAGAGGACGGCCTCGCTTCGATCGATTGCGGCGCTGTTCTCGCCAAAGCGCTGTTGAACCTGCAAGCGGCCATTGCGGAGAGTGGCGCCATCGTGACCTCGGATGCGTTGCCAACCGTGGTGGCCGAGGAGGTCATGCTGACACAGCTTTTCCAGAACCTGATTTCCAATTCGATCAAGTACAGAGGCGAGGAATCGCCGAGAATCCATGTCTCGGCGGAGAGAGACGGCGAAGGGTGGCTGTTTACGGTGCGGGACAACGGAATCGGTATCGATCCGCAAGACGCCGGCAGGGTGTTCGGCATGTTCAGGCGCTTGCATGGAAACGAAATCTCCGGCACCGGCATTGGTCTTGCACTTTGTAAGAAGATCGTCGAGCGCAAGGGCGGACGAATCTGGGTGGAATCGGAAGCAGGGAGGGGCGCTACGTTCAAGTTTACAATTCCGCCCCCCGCACGGAACTTGGACACCGGCGAGCGGACTGAGCATGGGCAACTCTAATCAAAATCGCACGAAAGACGAAATCGAGCGCGTACACAAGGCGCTCGAGGCGGAAACGCAGCGTTGCCTCGAGCTCCAGAGGCAGTTGGACGGGACGAACGCGGAGTTTGAAGAGTTTGTCTCGATGGCGGCTCACAACCTGCGCCAGTCTCTGCGGGACGTAGCCTCATTCAGCCAGCTCATCGCCGAGACCTCTGCGGGGCGCCTCGATGGCGACGCCGGCGCATTCCTCGATCACATCCGGGATGGCGCGGCGAGCATGCAGTCGCTGCTCGCCGACGTGGTGGACTACTGGGCCACCGGCATTGGAGACGGGCTGTTCACCCCGACGGAAATGGAAGCGGTCCTTCGCCAGACGCTCCTCTTGGCGGATAAGCAGATAACCGAGCGGAGCGCGGTCGTCACTCATGACCCTTTGCCGCGCGTGTGCGGAGACTTCGAAATACTAACCAAGATTCTGTATCATCTGATTCGGAATGCCATCGAGTACTGCGCTACAACTTCTCCGCGCGTTCACATTTCAGCCCGGCGGGCGGATCTCGATTGGGTATTCTCCGTGGAAGACAACGGTCCTGGTATTGACCCGGCATTTCAGGGCCGTGTATTCGGGGTGTTCAGGCGCCTGGACGGAAAAGAGCACCCTGGGAACGGCCTTGGACTCGCATTCTGCAAGAAGGCCATCGAATGGCATCGCGGCCGAATCTGGCTGGAGTCGACACCCGGGACGGGATCGACGTTCTATTTCACTTTGCCTGCCGCCGATTAACACTCTGTATCCGCCGCCAGGTCTGCGCGGACTCGCTCGCGGCCGCTCGAAGTTTGACCTGCGCAGCAACTGCCGTGTTCCGTGCAGATCCTGCACCGTGCGACAAATCGGACACCTCGGTCCGGCAGTGCGCCGGTTGGCCGCGATCCTTATGCAGCGCCACTAACGCTTTGGACCTGCGCTTGCACTTGTCCATCCAGAGGAGCAAAAACGATGCTTTGGACACTATTCGTAATTCTGCTGGTTTTGTGGGCTTTGGGAATGGTAACCTCCTATACCGCCGGCGGGCTGATTCACGTCCTTTTGGCCGTTGCAGTGGTGGTATTGGTAATCCGCTTGTTTCAGGGACGCAGGGTTCTTGATTAGCAAGTCCATGGGACACATCCGGCCGGCACGCACCAGGCCGGCGACTGGTTGCCGGATTGCTGCTTAACGATTAGGAGTGGAAAAGAAAATGCCTTTGGTAAACATCGTCATCGCGCTGATCGTCGTCGGTCTCGCGCTGTGGTTAATCAACAACTACATCCCCATGGCCGGCAGCATCAAGACGATTCTAAACGTTGTGGTCGTCGTTGCCGTCGCGATTTGGGTCTTGAAGGCGGTCGGAATGTGGGGGCGCATCACCAACTACAAATTCATGAACTGAGTCAGTGCGACGATGAGCACGATGCGGTGAACGGCGTCTTTCCGGATCGGACGGTGAAGCGTTTCGACATCCTCGACTTCGTTCAGCGCCAAGAGAGGCGCGATTCGGATCGCCTCGCCCGTTCCCAGGCGGCTTGCTAGAATAAGAGGTAATGCCTCGATTGCCGGCGGTCCCAGGGCGGATCCTCATCGTTGACGATGAGGAACGTCAGCGTAGCGCCTTAGCTGCCATGCTTTCCGAGTCTGACTTTGAAACGCAGGTGGCGGCCGACGGGCAGGAAGCGCTGGAACGGCTCGCGGCCTTCAACGCGGATGTCGTCGTCACGGACTTGATGATGCCGCGCATGGACGGCTTTGAATTGCTCCGGCATTTGAAGGAACGCGGCGACCTCACTCCGGCGATCGCGCTCACCGGCTTCGGCAGCATAGAAAAGGCGCTGTCGGCGGTGCATGATCTCAAGGCATTCTGGTTCCTGGAAAAGCCGGTGGAACCGCGCGCCTTCAAGACCCTCCTGGAACGCGCGATCCGTTACAAGAGAAGCCTGCAGAAAACCGACGAACTGAAGCGCGAACTGAGTCTGCATGGCGTACTCGGGGACTTGGTGGGAACCTCCGCGGCGATGCAGCAGATCTTCTCCATCATCCGGCAGGTGGCGCCCACATCGGCGCCCGTATTGATCTCCGGAGAGAGTGGCACCGGGAAGGAGTTGGTGGCGCGGGAGATCCATAAGTGCAGCCCCCGCGCCGATGGGCCCTTCATCGCGATCAATGCAGCCGCCTTACCCGAGACTCTGGTGGAGAGCGAGTTATTCGGCCACGAGAAGGGCGCGTTTACGGGAGCCATGGAGCGTTCGGCCGGGTGTTTTGAGCAGGCTCACGGGGGCACGCTGCTGCTCGATGAGATCGGCGAGATGCCGGCGTCTACGCAACCGAAACTGCTGCGCGTGCTCGAGGACTTGCGCGTGCGGCGGCTCGGCGGTAAGCACGAAATCGCAGTGGACGCGCGGGTACTTGCCGCCACCAGTCACCAACTCGGCACGCATTTGCGCGAAGAACTCTACTATCGGTTGAGTGTCTTCCAGATCGAAATTCCGCCGCTGCGCGAACATAAAGAAGATATCCCGCCGATCGCCGAGGTCATGCTGCGAAACCTGAACAAGAAACACTCGACGCGCGTAACCGGGGTGGATGCCGAAGTGATGGATCTTTTTCATCGCTATGATTGGCCCGGTAATGTGCGGGAACTGCGCAACGTGCTGGAGCGAGCCGCCATCATGGCAGGCGAGGGTTTGATCCGGCTGACTCACCTTCCTTCGCCTGCTTTCGCTGTCAGCCCCGGCTCGCAGCCCCGGCCCACATCCGGCTATGACGGCCCTGTCATGCTCCAGCCAGGCCAGCCACTCACGAAACTCGAGGAGGCTTACATTAAACTCACCCTCGATCACGTGCGCGGCAATCGCAAACTCGCCGCCGAGATGTTGGGGATCAGCCTGCGGACGTTGCAGAACCGGATCGCCGCACTGCGCGAAGAGGCGAAGACGACAGTTCCCGGCTCATGAACGGCGAGCCTCGGGTGCGGATTCGAGGAAACTGCTCTCGGAGTTGAAGCCAAATGCCGGCGCGCGCGATTTGCCGGCCATAAATTCTTTCCATCGGGCTCATTCAATTCTTCTTGGCGCCCCAGCCGCGAGTATTTCCTCGCGACTTCCCTATAATGGTTTTATGTGTGGAATCGTCGGTTATGTGGGGCACCGCAAGGCGGTGCCGATCATTTTGGAGGGACTGAAGCGGCTGGAATACCGCGGTTATGATTCGGCTGGGCTGGCGGTGTATGGCGAGGATCACAACCTGGCCGTGCGCCGCGCCAAGGGCAAACTGCGCAACCTGGAAGATACCATCCGGCTGAGCCCGGTGGATGGCTCGTTCGGCATCGGCCACACGCGGTGGGCGACGCATGGCCGCCCCACCGAAGAGAACGCTCACCCGCACAGCGATTGCAAGGGCGAGTTGGTGGTGGTGCACAACGGCATCGTGGAGAACTACCTGACGCTCAAGCATCAACTCGAAGCCGAAGGCCACGTGTTCCGCACCGAGACCGACACCGAGATCATCGCCCACCTGATCGAGAAGCACTTCAGCGGCAACCTGGAAGAAGCGGTGCGGGCGGCGGTGGCGGAACTCGCCGGCGTCTTCGCGCTGGCCGTGATTTCGCGCGCCGATCCGGAGAAGATCGTCGCCGCGCGCAACGGCCCACCGGTGGTCATCGGCATCGGCGACAACGAATACTTCGTGGCCTCCGACGTGCCCGCCATCCTCAGCCACACGCGCGACATGTTTTTCCTGGCCGATGGCGACATGGCGGTCCTCACGCCGGCCGGCGTGCGGTTGAGCGATTTCCAGGGCCGGCCCGTCAACCGCCAGGTTACCCACGTGCTCTGGGACCCCATCATGGCGGAAAAAGGCGGCTACAAGCATTTCATGCTCAAGGAAATCTTCGAGCAGCCGCGCGCCGTACGCGACACCATGATGGGCCGCGTGGGGCAGGAGACCGGGCGCATCTTTCTCGATGAAATGGACATTCAGCCGGCCGAATTCGCCGGCTTCCGGCAGGTGAAGATTATCGCTTGCGGCACCAGTTGGCACGCGGGACTGGCCGGCAAGTTCATGATCGAGAAACTGGCGCGCATTCCGGTCGAGGTCGACTATGGGAGCGAGTTCCGTTATCGCGATCCGATCGTCCTCGAAGACACGCTGACCGTGGTGATCTCGCAATCCGGCGAAACCGCCGATACGCTGGCCGCGCAGCGCCATGCCAAACAGCGGGGATCGAAAACGCTGGCCATCTGCAACGTAGTGGGCTCGATGATCACGCGCGAAGCCGCCGGCACCATCTACACGCATGCGGGGCCGGAAATTGGCGTAGCATCCACCAAGGCCTTCACCTGCCAGTTGAGCGCGCTGTTCATCCTGGCGATGTACCTGGGGCAGTCCAACGGGCGTCTGGACGAGAGCACCTCGCGCTGCCTGATGCAGGAGGCGCTGCGAATTCCCGGCAAGCTGGAGACCGTGCTGGCGCACGACGCGATCTACGAAGCGCTGGGGCGGGAACTCCACCGCGCCACCGATTTCCTTTTCCTCGGTCGCGGCCAGCATTTCCCCATCGCACTCGAAGGCGCGCTGAAGCTGAAGGAAATCTCCTACATTCACGCCGAGGGCTACCCGGCCGGCGAAATGAAGCACGGCCCCAACGCCTTGATCGACGAAAAACTGCCGGTGGTGGTGCTGGCCACCCGCGATGCCTCGAGCGAGGAGAGCCGCCTGCTCTATGAGAAGACGGTCTCCAATATTCAGGAAGTCAAAGCGCGCGAAGGAATCGTGGTGGCCCTGATAACGCAGGGCGACGAACAGGTGCCCAAGATGGCGGACCACATCATCGAGATTCCGCCGTCGCTCGCCCTGTTGAGCCCGATTCTCGAAATCGTGCCGCTGCAATTGCTGGCGTATCACATCGCCGTGCGGCGCGGTTGCGACGTGGATCAACCGCGCAACCTGGCCAAGAGCGTGACGGTCGAATAACGTGCCGCTGGCGCAGTTCCTGCACCAGATCGAGGTGCCGACGCGCGGCAAGGGGCTGTATGAGATCACCGGCGCGATCGAGGACTGGCTGGAGGGACTCGGCGCAAGCACCGGCCTGCTGACCGTATTCGTGCAGCACACCTCGGCCTCGCTCATCATCCAGGAAAACGCCGACCCGGACGTGGTCCACGATCTGAATGAGTTCTTCAACCGGCTGGTCGAGGAGGACAACCGGCTGTATCGTCACACTGTGGAGGGGCCGGATGACATGCCGGCCCACATCCGCGCGGCGCTCACGCTGGCGCAGCTTTCCGTGCCGGTGGAACGGGGCCGCATGGCGCTCGGTAACTGGCAAGGCATCTACCTGTTTGAGCATCGCGCCGCGCCGCACCGCCGGCGCATCAAGCTGCATTTGCTCGGCGGCGATTGACGCACCGTTCGGCACTTGCGGCCATGCTACGTGTACAATAGTCGGCTGGAGGGCACAATGAGCGCAAAGGCAACCGTTCGAAAGGCCGGCAACGTGGCCATCGTGGATCTGGCCGGCAGGATCGTTTTGGGGGATGGCTCCGGAGTGGTACGCGATACGATTAAGGACCTGGTCGGCTCGGGCCAAAAGAACATCCTGCTCAACCTGAAAGACGTGACATATCTGGATAGCGCCGGCCTCGGCGAGATCGTCGGAAGCTATGCCACGGTGACCAATCTGGGCGGCGACGTCAGGCTGTTGCACGCGCAGGGCAAGGTCAAGGAACTGCTCACCATCACCAAGCTCTACACCGTTTTCATTGCCTACGACGATGAAGCCACTGCGCTGAAAGCCATGTCGGCCGGCGCCGCAAAGGCCTGACGGGGGACGCGCGCCGGCTATCTCGTCGCGCCATTCGATTTCGCGGCCCGACTTCGCACGCCCACCTTGGCTTAAAGGCCGAGTTGTATAACAGCTCACCGCCAAAGGTGTTAACGAGGTCTGTAACACGGTTTTTGCTCGAATTAGGATTGATTTAGGCAAGGATGAGTGTTAAGATCTGGTTACTCTGTCATCCTCCGAGACAGATTGTAGTAGACCTAAGCCCCGCGCCTTCCCCGGCACGGGGCTTTTTTATGGCAGGGAGGGCGTTCCGATTCGCTTTTGAGCCGCCCAAGGTCACTGTAACTCGCTGCGGATTCCTAAGATTGTCTGACGGCCGATAGCGCACCCCGCCTTTGCGCCGCTTGAACCCCGCACGTGAGGTTATTATTGCCAAGAGTCCCGAAATACCCTACTTATGTCGATTTTGAGCAGCCGTCGTGCTAAATCGCGGTGCTTCTGTGCGTCCCTTTGAGCAGAGAGCCTGTTAGGATGAATACGTTAATGGCCCCACCGCCCGAATCCGTCGGCTTCTCGGTAGACAATTTGGAACGTGTATTCCGCGAGAGCCATGCCGCCGTGTTTCGCGCGGCCTACCGCGTGACCGGCAACGCGAGCGACGCCGAAGACGCACTGCAAACGGTTTTCCTGCGGTTGCTCAAACGCGACGCCGCGGCCGACGCGGTGGAGAACATGCCGAGTTTCCTGCGGCGCGCGGCGGTGAACGCGGCGCTCGATATCGTCCGCTCGCGGCAGGGCATCCGGAATATTCCGCTGGATGAATTGGAGCCCGTGCTGGCGGAGCCTGCGCATCGCCGGCCGGACCGCTTGCAGGCCTCGAGCGAAATTCGCGATTGGCTGCGCGGTGCGCTGGCGCGGCTGAATCCGCGCATCGCGCAGATGTTTGCGTTACGGTTTTTCGAAGGAAAAGACAATCCCGAAATTGCGCGGTTGTTCAACACCACGCCGGGCAGCGTCGCGGTCACCATTTCGCGGACTCGCGACCGGCTGGAAAAGGAATACCGCGTTTACCAGGGAGGCGAGGCATGATACCGGAAAACAGCTTCCAGGACCCGGCTCTGGAACAAGCATTGTCGGAAATTCGCGACGAGGCGGTCGATCCGGCGGTGGTCGAGGCTGCCGCGAACCGCGTGTGGGCGCGGCTGTCGGAAGCGGCCGGCCAATTGAGCGGCGAGCCCATCCGCGGCTGCGCTGGCTTTCAAGCGTTGCTCGCCGATTACCGCGCGGGGCGTTTGCCGCAAGGGCGCGCCATGCTGGTGGAGGATCACCTGCATTCGTGCGTCGCCTGCCGGCACATCTACGAAGGAAAAGTGGTGACTATGCCGGCGGCGCGTCCGGTGGCGCGGCCTGCCAGGTGGAACTCTAACGCGGCTCGCTGGGCGGCCGCGGCGGTGGTGGTGATTGCGGCCGGAGTCGGTGTCTGGACTGTGGTCGATCGCTCGGGCGCGCCCGGCGGCCGGGCCAGAGTGGAAGCGGTCAGCGGCGTGCTGTATCAAGTGGCGGCCGATGGCGTACTCCGCCCGCTGGCCGCCGGACAGAACTTGCCGGAGGGCGTGGAGATTCGTACGGCCAAGGATTCCGATGCCCTGCTGCGCCTGGCCGACGGATCGTCGCTGGAACTGCGCGAGCGGTCGAGTCTCTTCACTACCGCTTCCGCCAATGATCTGACGATTCGGTTGGGCCGCGGCAGCGTGATGGTGGAAGCCGCCAAACGCCATAAAGGCCACTTGTTTGTAGATACCGGCGATTGCCGCGTAGCGGTGACCGGGACCATCTTCGGCGTCAGCGCCGGTGTGAAAGGCTCGCGCGTTTCCGTGGTGCAGGGCGAAGTGCACGTGGCGCAAGGGAGCGGCGAACAGGTGCTGCACCGCGGCGATCAAACCGTCACCGGCGCCGGGATGGATCCCGAACCGGTGCGGGACGACATCGCCTGGAGCCGCAACCGCGACCGTTATTACGCGCTGCTGTCCGACTTGCGTGCCAGTCTGGAGCGGATTCATCTGCCCGACCTGCGCTACCAAAGCGATCTGCTGAACCGGCTGCCCGCGTCCACCGTGCTGTACGCCAGCATTCCCAACCTGGGCGAGTATCTGAGCCAGGCGCAGGCGGTGCTCAACCGCAAGATCGCCGAGAGTCCCGAGCTGGCGCCGTTCTGGAACGAGCGCGGAGCCAAGGTGCAGCCGGTGATCGACAACCTGCGCGCCGCCAGCAGCTTCCTGGGCGGCGAGATCGCGGTGGTCGTCGTGGCCACAGCGGATGGCAAGCCGCAGCCTCCGGTGTTTGTATCGGAGTTGAAACGCGACGGGTTCGCCGACTTTCTCAAGCAGCAGGGAGTGCCCTTGACGGTGGAGGTGCGCAACGGGTTCGTTGCGTTCGGGCCGGACCGCGTGGCAGTGGAGAACCTGGCGACGGCCTTCGATACGCAGGCGGGTGGATTCGAAGGCACGCCGTTCTACGCGCGCATCGCGCAGGTCTATCGCGAAGGCGCCGGGTTGTTTGTGTGCGCCGATCTCTCGCGCCTGGGCGAACACACGGCCGGCATGAGCTATTTCGTGGCCGAGGAAAAAGAAATCAACCGGCAGATGGAAACGCGGGCAACACTGAGCTTCGATCCCGCCCACACCGGTATCCCGGCGTGGCTGGCCGATCCGGCGCCGATGGGCTCGCTCGATTACGTTTCGCCGGAAGCCGGAACGGTGGCTGCGTTCGTGGTGCGCGATCCCGCCCTCATCGCCCAATTGCTCGCCGACCTGGTGAAAACCACCCCCGCCGGATTGGGGGCGCAGGGCGATCTGCGCAGCGATCTGGCGCATACCCTGGGCGGCGAGTTCGCCGTGTCGCTTGACGGCCCGTTGATGCCCGTTCCTTCCTGGAAGCTGGTGGTGGAGGTGTACGATCCGCCACGCTTGCAGTCGGTTTTCGCGCGCCTGGTGGCCGAGGCGAATCGGCAGTCGGCCAAGCCCGGCGGACACAACATCCATATGGCGCAGGAGACCGTGGACGGCCGGACCTATTACACGATCGATTCGCCCGAGCTGGGGCCGCTCGCCGCCGCGCACTATACCTTCGCCGACGGCTACCTGATCGCGGCGCCGAGCCGCGCGCTGGTCAAGCGCGCTCTGGATCTGAAGGCGGCCGGAACCTCCATCGCGCGCTCCGAAAAGTTCATGGCCTTGACGCCGCGCGACCACTACGCCAATTTCTCGGCCGTGCTGTATCAGAACCTGGGCACCTCTCTGGCGCCGCTTGCCGGAATGCTGAGCGGCATGGCCGGCGCGCATCACGGGCAGCCCGGGCAGCCTAACCCGGCCGACCGGCTGGCCGATCTCAAGCCCACTCTGATTGCCGCCTATGGCGCGCCAGACCGCATCACGGTGGCCGGTACAGGCGATCTACTGGGGGCCCGCCTGGAGTCTCTGCTCACGGACCCGGGTGGCTGGACGGCTGGCTCCATGCCGTTCGGACAACTCTTCGGAACAGGCGGCCGCAAGCCGGCGTATAGAGAGAAGTGATGGCTGAAGAGACGGCTCAAGAGATGGCACCCGTCATCGAGCTCGACGGCCTTGAGGTGCGCTTCGGCGATCGCGTGATCCTCAAGGGACTCAAGGCTTCGCTCACCGGCCGCTCGATCGGCTTGCTGGGGCCGAACGGCGCCGGAAAATCAACCTTGCTGAACGCGCTGCTGGGCTTTCACCAGCCGTCGGCGGGGACCGCCCGTATTCTCGGGCGCGACATTCGCCGCGAGCCGCGCGCGGTTCGCAGTCTGATCGGCTACATGCCGGAAAACGATTCGTACATCGCCGCCATGAGCGGCGTGCGCTTCGTCCGCCTGATGGCGGAACTCGCCGGCCTGCCCAAGTCCGAGGCGCTGGAGCGTGCGCACGAGGCGTTCTTTTACGTGGGCCTCGGTGAAGTCCGCTACCGCGCGCTGGGCACTTACTCGCTGGGCATGAAGCAGGCGGCCAAGCTGGCGCAGGCCATCGCGCACGGTCCCAAGCTGCTGTTTCTGGACGAGCCGACCAACGGCCTCGATCCGCCGGCCCGCCTGCGCATGATTCAGTTGATCCAGGAGATTCGCGACCGCGGCGATCTGCACCTGATCGTCTCTTCCCACCTGCTGCGCGACGTCGAGGAATGCTGCGATGAGGTCCTGATTCTGAAGGACGGCGCCATCGCCGCGTTCTGCAACCTGGAAGAAGAGCGGCGCGCCAACCGGCGTTTTCTGGAGATGGAAACGCGCGGCGAACTGAACGGAAATTTCGTCGACGCCATCCGCGGCCTCGGCTGCGAAACCGCTCCCGGAGCGCAGGGCCGCCTCAAAGTGGTGCTGCCGGAGGGGCTGGAGGTGCGCCGCCTGTACGAAATCGCGGCCGCGCAAGACGTCCAGATCCGCCGTCTCAATCACCGGCGCGATTCGCTCGAAGACATTTTCCTGAAAGCCATGGAGGCCGCCGATGGCCGTCTATAAGAAGACCTACCGGCCGTATGAGGGCGCGCTGACGGCTCACTGGGCGCGCTTGCTGGTGATTCCGCGCTACGCCTTCGAAGATCTCCACCGGCGGAAGTTTCTTTCCGTCTTCTTTTTCGCCACCTTCCTCTATCCGCTGATCTGCGCCATCATCATTTACGTCCAGCACAACGCCAGCGCGCTGAGCCTGATCGGTGCGCAGGGCGCGCAGCATCTGATTTCGATCAACGTGGTCTTCTTCCTTTCGCTGCTCGGCTGGCAAAGCATGATGGCTCTGTTCCTGGCCGCGTTCGTCGGACCCAGCCAGGTATCGCCCGACCTCGCCAACAACGCGCTTTCGCTTTACCTGGCGCGGCCGTTCTCGCGCACCGAATACGTGCTGAGCAAAATGTCGGTGCTGGTGATCTTGCTTTCGGTGATGACCTGGGTGCCGGGCCTGCTGCTGTTCGGCCTGGAAAGCTACCTGGAGGGCTGGAGCTGGGCGGTGGACCACGCGCGCATCGCGAGCGGCCTGTTCTTCGGCGCCTGGGTGTGGATTCTGCTGCTGGCGCTGCTGGCGCTGGCGCTATCCGCGTGGGTGAAGTGGAGGGCGGCCGCCGGCGCGCTCATGTTCGGCCTGTTCTTCGTGCTTTCCGCCTTCGGCGCGGTGATCAACGGCGTGGAGCGCACCAACTGGGGCCACCTGTTCAACATCAGCTACCTGGTGGGCTCTGTCTGGGTGTGGCTGTTCGAGGGCGGCCACCCCACCACCAATGGAGCCGTTTTCTTCCGCGCCCCGCGCGGCGAAACGCTGCCGTTGTGGACGAGTTGGGTGGGGCTGGCCGTGCTGGCTCTGATCTGCCTGTATATGCTGGCTCGCAAAATCCGCGGCGCGGAGGTGGTGCGGTGAGCGATTCCCTGATCACCTTCGCCGGCGTTTCGCGCTTTTACGGCGAAGTGCTGGGCATCAACAACGTCAACTTGACCATCCCGCCCGGCATCACCAGCCTGGTGGGGCCGAACGGGTCCGGCAAAACCACGCTGATGAACCTGATGACCGGCCTCTTGCGCGCCACGCGGGGAGAGATCCGCGTGCTCGGCGTCGCGCCCGATCGGCCACAACAAATCGGCTGGCTGCTCGGTTATTGCACGCAGTTCGACGCATTTCCCAAGGGGCTTACCGGCTTCCAGTTCATTTACTCCTACCTGTTGCTGTATGGCATGAGCCAGGAGGAAGCCCGCGAGCGCGCCGTGGCGGCGCTGCAGAAGGTCAATATGATGGCCGCCGCCGGCCGCCCGGTGGCTGCTTACAGCAAAGGCATGCGCCAGCGCGTGAAGCTGGCTCAGGCTATCGCTCACGACCCGCGCGTGCTGGTGCTCGATGAGCCGCTCAATGGGTTGGACCCGATGGCTCGCGCCGAAACCATCGCTCTGTTTCGTGAGTGGGGCGCCGACGGGCGGCACGTGATCGTCTCCAGCCATATCCTGCACGAAGTGGATTCCATTTCCGACCAGGTGATTCTGTTGAGCCACGGCTACGTGGTTGCCGAAGGGCAGATTCAAGGCGTGCGCAGCGAGGTCCGCGAGCAGCCGATGCAGATCCTGGTGCGCTGCGACCGGCCGGCCGAGCTGGCCTCGCGCCTGTTCCAGCAGAACCACGTGGTGGAGGCGAAGATCCAGGCCGACGGCCGTAACCTGCTACTGCGTACGAAGGACGCCGACGCCTTCTACCTTCTTCTGAACCACGTGATTCTCGATACCGGCCTGGAAGTGGAATCCGTGGCGCCGGCCGATGACGACGTGAATTCGGTTTACCAGTACCTCATCGGCGAGGGAGGCACAGCATGAACTTGTGGATGCGGCAACTCGCCGCCGTCTTGCGTCTGGAATGGCGGAAGACGTTTTTCTCCAAACGCGGCTGGTGGATCTATCTCCTTGCGCTGGGACCGGTGGCGATCACCACCTTGCACTGGCTGTTTGAAATGGGCCGCCCTTCGTCCGGCCACAGCCTGGGCGACGATAGCGTCATATACGCCGGCATGTTTCAGTTCTTCTACTTGCGCGGCGCCATTTTCTTCGGCTGCGTGGGAATCTTCTCCAGCCTCTTCCGCGCGGAGATGCTCGAAAAAACCCTGCACTATTACTACCTCACGCCGCTGCGGCGCGAGATGCTGGTGGCCGGAAAATATCTGGCAGGCCTGGCCATGGCCGTGGTCCTGTTCGCCGGCAGCGCGGCGGCTTCGTTCCTTTTAATCGGCCGCCATTTCGGCGCCGCTTACTCGAATTACATTTGGCACGGCCCCGGCTTGAGCCAGCTCGGCTGGTACACGCTCACCGCCGCGCTGGCCGCGGTGGGATACGGCGCCGTCTTCCTGATGTGCGGCCTGCTCTTTCGCAATCCCATGATTCCGGCCGCCGTCGTGTACGTGTGGGAGAACCTCAACCCGTTCCTGCCCGCCGTGCTTAAGAAAATCAGCGTGATCTTCTACCTGACCAACCTGTGCCCGGTGGAAGTCCCCCTGCCGCCCCCCCTCAACCTGCTCGTGGTGGAAACCGATCCCACCCCCGTCTGGCTAGCCATTCCCGGCCTGCTGGCCGTGTCGCTGCTGCTGCTGATTTACACGGCCTACTCGGCAAGGCAGGGGGAGATTAGTTACGGGGAGTGAGGGGGACGGGCAGGTGGCCTGCTCTCGGATCCACGCAGCGCGCCGATATGTTTGGCAGGATGAACCAAAAGGCGGCGGAGGACGCTACAATTGCTGTGAGCACACCCAGGCTGGTCTTCGGGCAGCCTGTTGCGGATAGGAAGCCATTGAACCGAGGACGCGCCGGACACTCACAGCAAGCGGACCTATTTCGCGCCAATGTGGCGGCACGAGCCCGCCGGATCCCGCCGATTACCCTCGAAGACAACACGCCGGAAGGGCTGCGAGCGCTGCGGGCTGCCAATCAAAAGTACCGCGGGGTGCCTTGGCCCCAACCATTCGGTCGCACCAAGCATAGGATTCATTTGGGCGATGCGCGGGACCTTTCGTGGATACCAGACGCCAGCGTTCACCTCGTAGTGACCTCTCCACCCTATTGGACTTTGAAGGAATACGCGCCAGGCAACTCGGCACAGATGGGACATTTCGAGGACTACGAGCACTTCCTGGTGGAGCTCGACAAAGTGTGGCGGGAGTGCAGGCGGGTACTGGTGGGCGGTGGCCGCATTTGTTGCGTGGTCGGCGATGTCTGTATTCCGCGAAAGAAGGGCGGGCGGCATTACCTGGTTCCGCTCCATTCCGACATACAAGTGCGTGCCCGGAAGGCGGGCCTGGATTGTCTGCAGCCGATCTTCTGGCACAAGATTGCCAACGGCGCCACCGAAGCCGAAGGAAACGGCGCGGGCTTCTACGGCAAGCCTTATCAGCCAGGCGGAATCATCAAGAACGACGTTGAATACATTCTGTTTCTTCGTAAGGGCGGCGAATACCGTTCCGTTCCACACTTGCAGAAAGCGCTGTCCATGCTGTCGCGCGAGGAGATGAGGCAGTGGCAGTGCTCCATTTGGACTGATCTGCGGGGTGCTTCGACGCGAGACGGACATCCAGCTCCGTTTCCTGTTGAACTGGCCGAACGCCTGATTAAAATGTTTTCCTTTGCCGGGGATACCGTGCTCGATCCGTTCGCCGGCACAGGTTCGACGTCGCAGGCTGCTATCATGGCAGGCAGAAATTCGATAGCCAACGAGATCGAGCCGGCCTACGTCGAGATAGCGCGAGACCGGATCAGGCGCGCCGCGCGCGAGGACCGCTCAGTTGGCGCGACTGAAGCGGAGGTAAGCCTTGACGGACGCGCTGGCGCCAAACCAGTACCGGCTGCTGACGGAATTTCGGCGGCTGTTTGAAGGCAAGGTTTATAAGCACCGCGCATCGAACCAGGGTGACTTCGTGGCGATGCACCTTTACGAAGACCTCATCACCATCAATCGATCGTCTAAGTTAATCGAGGCAGTCGTCCAACGCAAAGACCGCGTGCTGAACGTTCAGAATCGGCGCCGCGGCGTTACCGCCCGGCGCGGAGACGGTACCTTTGGCGAACTCATTCCGGGCGAGACCGCGATCGCGGACACCGGCTACCTGGTTTCCCGCGGACCCATCGCCACGGTGGAAATCGGCATCGAAGTCAAGGTGCTGGCCAAAGCCATGATTAAGCAGATTGATCGCGTGATCAATGACCTTCGGAACCAGGTGGCCCAGTTCAGGCGCGGCGGCGGCCAGCCGATTTCGGTCGCCGTGGTGGGAATCAACTGTGCCGTGCACACTATAGGGTATGAAGGCGATCGGCCCTTTCCAACGACCGGCAGCGACGGGTTCCTCCATCCTTACCAGGAAGCACCCGAGGCCGAGCGCCGGCTGCGCGCCGAGGCAGCGCCCGAGTTCGATGAGTTCCTGGTTCTACGCTTCAAGGCGACTAATGAATCGCCCTACCCGTTCGACTGGGACGACTACAACGAAACGCGCCTGGACTATGCCGCTGCTCTTTCCCGAATCAGCGCGCGCTATCAGCAGCGGTTCTGAGATGGCGCTGCTAAATTGGCCCCCGGATTGCTCATCAGGCAGCATGTCCAAGATCAATGAAGCTAGCCGCGATCATATCGCCGACGAAAACTTCGCTTTCCCCAAGGAGCGTAAAGAACCCATCCATGACGCTGCTCACGTGCGCAACGCAATCGCCCGCTTCAAGCAGGTGGAAGGGGTTACCGACGCGGAACGCGACGCCGCCTGGAAGCGCATCAAATCCGCTGCCAAGAAACACAAAGTGGAGTTGAACGAGCAAGACTGGCACGAACTTAGTTAGCTGCGCGTACGGCGGAACCGGCGCCACCCAGCAGTTTCGGAATAGTGGCTGAACCGTAGCGCGATTCGGGCCGGTTGGTCGGCTCTGCAACCATTCCAGGGTGACTTTCCAGAAGGCTTTCTATTTTCGCACCCAAACATTTTCTTGATTTTGT
>Ga0302319_10002890_pt1 | contig 36431 bp, 31 predicted proteins | sample Bog_T0_2_FD_203319 | JGI IMG/M metagenome (GOLD analysis project Ga0302319, IMG submission 203319) | Peat permafrost microbial communities from Stordalen Mire near Abisko, Sweden - Bog_T0_2 | ecosystem: Environmental > Terrestrial > Soil > Wetlands > Peat | place: Sweden: Abisko, Stordalen Mire...
CCACTGTAGGAGGCTCGCACTTCACCACCTTTCCAATCCCTCCGCCCAGGCGCAGGGAAGCGCTGACCGGCTCTTAGTCGCCAATTGCCGGAAGGTACCGCGTTAGCGGGTTAGTTCACTGGAAATTTGAAGTTGAAATGCCGACGGAGTGAGAATAGAAATGGTCTCTTATGCTGCGCCGAAGCTTCGTGCTCGCGTGCCTGTGGTTGCCGGCTGCGCTGCTCTTCGCGCAAGCGGAAAATCAGGGGCGCTTTAACATAACCGGCACGGTTGTCAATGCCCTGAGCGGCGCGCCCATTCGTGGCGCGCTGGTACGCCTGCAAGGAACGGAAATGCGTAGCACCATGGCCGACGCGGGCGGCCATTTCGAAATCGACGGCTTGCCCAGCGGCGTGGCGTCGGTTTCCGCCATGCGCCAGGGCTTCGATTCGCGCGACCGGCGGCAACAGGAAAAACAAACCCAAATCAAAATCGGCCCGGGCATGGACCCGCTGCTCGTCAAGCTGAATCCCCTGGCAAGAATCTCCGGACGCATCGTCGACGAGGATGGCGAACCCATCGAAGCGGTGAATGTCCAATGTTTTCTGGAACAGATGGTGAATGGCTACAAGCAATGGCGGCCAGTGAACATCACCGACAGCGATGAAGCAGGATACTTCACGATTGACGATCTGGCCTCAGGCAGTTACTTGTTGAAGACCGGACAAAAGCGGCTGTATATGGTGCCGCCCTCCCGGGCCGAGGCCGCGCGTTACATATACCCGCCGGTTTTCTACCCCAATGCCGCAACCCGCGATGCCGCGCAACGCATCGAGGTATCCCCAGGCACCGATCTTAAAATCGACTTCGCCTTGCATTCCGTCCGCGCCGCGCGCGTGAGTTTTGTCACCATTCCCGCATATGATCGTGTGACGGCGCTGATGGCAATGACGGGCGATGAAGAAGGCTCGGGGCTGGCCCAACAATCGGGGCAAAAGGACCCGGTGAGCGGCGCTTATGTCTTAAGCGTGGTACCACCGGGTAGTTGGAGGTTAATTGTGCGCGGCCGGGGTTCGGGCAGGGGCCATCAGAATCACGAAACGCCCTGGGGCGATTTGCCTGTTGAGGTTGGCCGCGCGGACATCGAAAATCTGCAAGTCCCGATGGCTAAATTGCCCGATATTCAGGTTCTGACCACTGGTACTCAGGTTGTGACCACTGGCGCGGAAGCCTACGGCTCGAACAGTGTCCAGTTAGTCTCGCCGAAAGGCAGGATGTACGCGGCCATCCCCGCGCAAAACGGCGAAATGTGGATTCGCGGCGTGGAGCCCGGATCGTACCGCGTGAGGGCAGGATTCGGTTTCTACTGCTTCGCTTCGATCGCCTCCGAATCCAGAGATCTATTTCACGAAGAGCTGCTGGTCACGCCCGGTTCCAGTCCCCCGCCTATCCAGCTTGTTGCCGGAGACAATTGCGCATCCTTAAAATTGATGCCGGCCGCCAACGGGAATTGCACCGCTGCCTGCCCTCCTATCGATGTCGTCGTCACGAGCAATCTCACAGCCTTTGCGCCACAGGTCTTCGGGGTATCGGAGGCGGGCTACACGCTAACCGGCCTGCACGAAGGCGAGTACAACATCTACGCTTTCGACGACGCAACGGATTTGGAGTATGCCAACCCCGAAGCTCTGCGGAGTTTCAAAAGTCAAACCGTGCAATTCGCAAGCGGCCAAACAGCCACCGTGCAACTAGGAGTAAATCATCGGCAAGCTCAATGAAGATCTGTCTTTTGTTTTTCCTTGCCAGGCTTGCCGCCGGCCAAACCGCGCCAGTTGACGAATTCAAAATCAGCGGCGTAGTGGTCGACCATCTCAGCAACCGCGCGCTGAACCGAGCCCTGGTGCAGCTCGTAAAAGCCGATAAAAACGCCGGCGAAGTTACTGTGTTTACGGGCCCCGACGGGCTTTTCCGTTTTACGCATGTACCCAAGGGCAGATACCGTTTGCTGGCAGCCAAACGCGGCGAAGCGCTCCAAGGGTTTCAAGCCTACGATGGCTATTCCACCGCTATCGTCGTCGACGGCATTCAAAAAACCGATGCTCTCGTCTTTCCCATCCGAACGCCCGCATCCATCAACGCCACCGTGCTCGATGAGAACGGCGACCCGGTTCGCAACGCGCGCATTGAAGTCTTTGACAAGTCCGTCGTTCGCGGTGAAGTCGAAACTCGCATAAGAGCAGGCGGCTTCAACACGAACTCTTCGGGCCAGATTCATGTGGGGCATCTGGAGCCCGGCCGCTACTACCTAGCCGTCGAAGCGACACCCTGGTTTAGTGGCATGGCCAGCGGAATGAGCGCCGAGACCGATCTCGTTTATCCGGTCACCTTCTATGTCGATACCACAGACGCCAACAGCGCCCATGCCATTCCCCTAGCTGAAGGCAGTTCGGCTAGCATACAAATCACGCTTCACACGACGCCGGGAATTCGCGTGAAGCTGCCGCCGGGCGAAAGGGCGCAGCTAGGAATCTACGTTGCCGGCCCAGGTGATACCCGAATTCCGCTCAGCGTAAGTATGGCTGGCTCAGGCCAAGCGGGGCACAATGGGGAACCAATGACCATGGAATTGATGAATCTCCCAGCCGGCCGCTACGAAGTAACGAATCGAGGCGAGTTTGGCAGCCGTGGCCAAATTGTCGATCTCGAAAACGGCAGCACGCTGCCTCCGGAGAATAATGGATGCGCCACCATTCGCGGAAAACTTCTTCTGGATGGCCTTCCGCCGAAAGGCGGCGTAATACTGGCGCTCAACCCCGGCTTGAACGCGACCATTGCGCCGGATGGAACCTTCAAGTTTGATAGCGCCGCGCCCGGCAAGTATTCGCTCAGTATGCGCGACTCCACACTGCTGATTAGCGCTGTCGAGGCGCAAGGTGCGCGTCTCGTGAATGACAGCTTGGATGTGCCGGCAGACGCGGCTGTTGAGCTTACCATTAAAGCCGTTGCCACGGAGACCCTGGCGAGCTTAGAAGGAATTGCCATGCAGGGCAACGTTGCCGTGGGCGGCGCGATGGTTCTTCTGCTGCCAAGGGATGCGGCTAACTAAGAAGCGCTTCATTCGCCGCGATCAATCGGATTTCGACGGCTCGTTCCACTTGACCAATATCATGCCGGGAGAGTATACGTTACTGGCCATCGACGACGGCCGCGATTTGGCTTATAAACATGAAGCGCTCATCAAGCCCTATCTGCCGTCCGGGGTGCCACTGAAGATCCCCCGTGAAGAAAGGAAGCCTTTGCGGGTTGATGTCCAGCATCGAAAGTCGGCAGAAAAAGAACGCTGAATGAGAACGCTCCAGTGAGTGGTTCGCAGTCCGCTGAGCATGACACTATGTAGATAGCTTGAAACTCCGATTATTGATTGCAGTTGGTGGTCTTTCTTTAATGGCATCGGCTGCCACCAGCACGGTTTGGGAGGTAAACGGTTTTGGCGATTTCCTCAAGGGCCGGCTGACGAATCTGGCGCTCACCGCGGACGGTATTTTAAAGCCAGGACCTTCGGTACGGTGGTCGACGGCACTTGAGCAGCCAGCGTTGTGGTCGATCGCGGCGCTGCCGGATGGCAGCATAGTCGCGGGGACCGGGCATTCCGGAAAGGTCTACCGTGTGGCGGCCGATGGCGCGTCGTCGCTCGCGTGGACGGCGCCGCAGGGCGAAGTTTTCGCGCTGCTGACGGATGCCAAAGGCGCTGTTTATGCCGGTTCTTCGCCCAACGGCGGGGTCTACCGGATTGAAGGATCGAAGGCGAAAGAGATATGGCGATGTCCGGCGAAATATATTTGGGCGCTGCGGACTGGCCGTGATGGCGAACTGTATATCGCGACGGGCGAACCGGGCCGCGTGTATCGTTGGACTCCGGGGCTGGACACAGCTGAGCTGTTTTACGACACGGGTCAAGCGAACGTGACGGCGCTGGCGCTGGCGGCTAATGGGCACGTTTTGGCGGGGACTGATCCGAACGGCTTGCTCTATGAGATCAGCGGGCCGGGCAAGGCAACCACGCTCTATGACTCTTCGCTGCCGGAGATTCGCGCGATTACGAGCGATGCCAAGGGGAATATTTACGCCGCGGCGATGGGAGGCGCGCTTTCCACCCGCAATGGAACTGGCGCCGCGGGCACTGTGCCGACCGCCGCGGTGGTGACTTCTACGCCCACTGTCATTACGGTGACGGAGGCACGAGAAAGTGGCGCAGCCGTTGACAACGATCAGAGTGGTGTAAAGGTTTCGAGCGACACAAGCAAGGTTGGGGGCGGGCAAGCCCTGGCTGGCGCCAATGCGCCGGCGATTACTGAAGTGAGCGGGGTGGAGAAATCGGCCATCTACCGCATCTCGCCGCAGGGCTCGGTGGAAACACTGCGGACCTCGAAAGAAGAGAACGTTTACGACTTGATGCTGGACGGAGACGACCTGATTTTTTCAACCGACGACGAGGGGCGAATCTACCGCTGGCACGATCACCAGACAACTTTGATCGGCGAACCGGGCAACGGCGAAACAACCAGGCTGCTCGACGTGCGCGGTAGCTTGTATGCCGCCATGAGCAATCCGGCCCGGCTGTTCGCGTTTGGCGCGGCGGCGAGTGAGCCTTCGTCGTATGAATCGCAGGTGCACGATTCGATCAGCGTGGCGCGCTGGGGCCACTTGCAGTGGCATGGCATGGGAACGAACTTGATTTTTCGGACGCGCACGGGCAATACAGCGCGGCCCGACGGGACGTGGAGCGGCTGGTCGGAGCCGATCGGCGATGCGGCGCATTCGTTGCTGAAGAGTCCGGCGGCGCGCTTCGTGCAGTGGCGGGCGGAATGGCCGGCGGGCAGCAGTGCGGGGCTATCAACGGTTGATGTTCCTTATTTGCCGCAGAACGGGGCGCCGGCGCTGCACAGTATTACGGTGACGTCGGTGCTGACGACCAATCAGCAGAAGGCCGGGAACGCGGCTGCTAGTTCCTCGTCGGCGTATTCGATTACGGTGACCGACACGGGCGAAGCGCCTGCCGCCAGTTCGGCTTCGTCGGCGACGCAATCGGTGTCGCATCTGCAATCGACGCAAACGCAGGTTTCCTGGCAGGCCGATGATCCGGATGGCGACAAGCTGGTGTACTCGTTGTATTTCCGGGCGGAGGACGAGACGAGCTGGCATTTGATTCGCAGCAGAATGTTTGAAAACAGCCTGCTCTTGGATGCGGATGTGTTTGCCGATGGCCGCTACTACTTCAAGGTGGTGGCGTCAGACGCGCCGGCGAATGCGGCGGAGTACGCGCAGCAGGCGGAGATTATCAGTTCGCCCGTGCTGATTGATAATACGCCGCCGGTGGTTACGTTAAGGAATGTGAAGCGCGACGGAAATACTTTCGACGTGGATGTGGAGGCGGACGATAGGACGAGTCCGCTGCGCTTGTGCGAGTACTCGATTGACGCAGGGTTCTGGCAGCCGGTGGAGGCGGTGGAAGGGGTGACAGATGCGCCACATGAACGTTTTCATTTGCATGTGGAGAATGTGAGACCGGGGGAGCATTTGCTGGTGGTGCGGGTGTATGATACGGCGAATAATGCAGGGTTGGCGCGGGTGACGTTGAAGTAGAAAAAGAACGCAGGCGAAACCGCCCGCGCCACCAAGGCTTGACAGGATGGTTTCGATCTAGTGTGCCGTCCCGTCTAAATCTTGACAATGGTTGCGAGCCGGGCTGGCGCGCCAAACTACGTCGCTCACGCTCCGCGCTCCGATTCGGTTTGATCCGCTATTGGAAAGAATTAGGTGGGACGAGAAATTACTAGCTGGCTTGCCGGTGCACGGCATCCAGCACGCCGTTGATGAACGAAAGAGATTCATCGCCGGAAAACTGGCGGGCCAGTTCCAGCGCTTCGTCGATGACGACCGGGCCGGGCAGTTCGTGGCGTTCGAGTTCATAGATGGCGAGGCGCAGAATGTTGCGATCGACGACAGCCATGCGCTCCAAGCGCCAGTTAGCGGATTTGGCTTCGATTTTCTTGTCGATTTTCTCGGCATTTTCGACCGTGCCGCGGGCTAATTCTTCCATGAATTTGTCGGGCTTCAATTGCACGTCGGTTTGCGCTTCTTCGGAATGAAGGGTGTCGTAGTAATGAGCGATGGCGCGGTCGATCGGCTCGCGGCGCATGTCCCACTGGAAGAGAACTTGCAGCGCGCGCGTGCGCGATCTGTGCCGGGCCGCCATGGCTAGCGGATTTCCTTCAACTGCTGCACCAGGTTCGCCAGTTCAATCGCCACCTCGGCGGCCTCCGCGCCTTTGTTCCCGCTCTTGCCGCCGGCGCGGTCCATGGCCTGTTGCATATCGTCGGTGGTTAAGACGCCGAAAGCGATGGGGACGCCGGTATCGAGGCTCACGCGGTTCAAGCCTTCGGCGGCGCCGCCAGCAACATAATCGAAGTGCGGGGTATCGCCGCGCACCACTGCGCCCAAGGCGATGATGGCGTCGCAAGCCGGCGCCAAGTGCTTCGCGGCGACCGCCAATTCCCAAGCGCCGGGCACCTTCACGAAAAACACATTCTCCGGCAGGCAGCCATGCTTGTCCAGCACCGCGAGCGCGCCTTTGGCCAACTGTTCGGTAATGAACTCATTGAAACGGCTTACGATGACCGCGATTCGCAGTCTGCTGGCGTCGAGCGAGCCTTGAAAAGTCTGGTATGACATGAATGCCGGAACAGCGGGTTAGCGGCGTGAGAAAGCACTCGCTATGGGATACTTGGGGTTTACCCCTCAGTCTACCGCAACATGGACCCCCGCTTCATACGCAATTTCTCTATCATTGCGCACATCGACCACGGAAAATCGACGCTAGCCGACCGCTTGCTCGAGTTCACCGGGGCTTTGGCGCAGCGCGAAATGATGGAACAGGTGCTGGACAGCATGGATTTGGAACGCGAACGCGGCATCACGATCAAGGCGCATGCTGTGCGGCTCAATTACAAAGCGGAAGACGGCAATCTGTACGAGCTGAACCTGATTGACACGCCCGGTCATGTGGATTTCACCTACGAAGTGTCGCGCAGCTTGCAAGCTTGTGAAGGCGCGCTGCTGGTGGTGGATGCGTCGCAAGGGGTGGAAGCACAGACGCTGGCCAATACTTACTTAGCGCTGAATCACAATCTGGAGATCATTCCGGTTATTAACAAGATCGATCTGCCGTCGGCCGAACCGGAGCGCATTCGCGAACAGATTGAGCAAGTGATCGGGCTGGATGCGAGCGAGGCGGTGCTGGCGAGTGCCAAAAACGGGGTCGGGATCAGGGAGATTCTCGAGCAGATAGTGAAGAGAGTGCCGGCACCTAAGGGCGATCCGAGTGCGCCTCTCAGAGCGCTCATCTTCGATTCCTGGTTCGATCCTTACCGCGGTGTGATTATTCTGACGCGCATTGTGGACGGCACGCTGCGCAAAGGCCAAAAGATCAGGCTGTGGTCGAACGGCAAGGTACATGAGGTGGACGGGTTGGGGTTCCAATCGCCGAAGCCGGTACCGTGCGAGGAACTGACGGCGGGCGAAGCAGGATTTCTATTCGCGAACATCAAGACGGTGTCGGATGCCATGATCGGCGATACGATTACCGACGACGAGAATCCGGCGGCCGAGCCGCTGCCTGGTTTTCAGGAAATCAAGCCGATGGTGTTTGCCGGCTTGTATCCGATCGAGTCTCACGAGCATGGTTTGCTGCGCGACGCGCTCGAAAAACTTCGGCTGAATGATAGCGCCTTTAACTTCGAGCCCGAGAATTCGGTGGCGCTGGGCTTTGGTTTCCGCTGCGGCTTTCTCGGCCTGCTGCATTTGGAAATCGTGCAAGAGCGGCTGGAGCGGGAGTTTGAAATCGATTTGATCACCACCGCGCCGGGTGTGCGCTACCGGGTGACGACGACCGCGGGCGATTTGATTGAGGTGGATAATCCGCAGAAGTTTCCAGATCCGACGAATACCGAGAAGATTGAAGAACCGATTATCGACGCGACCGTGATTACGCGCGAGGAATATATCGGCGAGATTCTGAAGCTGCTCGAAGAGAAGCGCGGCGTGCAGAAGAAGTTTGAATACATTGGCGGCGGACGCGTGTTGCTGCTGTACGAAATGCCGTTGAACGAGATTGTGCTCGATTTCTACGACCGGCTGAAATCGGCGAGCCGCGGGTATGCTTCACTCGATTACCATTTGTCGGGCTATCGCGTGTCGCCGATGGTCAAGCTGGATGTGCTGGTGGCGGGGGAGCCGGTGGACGCGCTGGGCATGATCGTGCATCGCGATTTCGCCTACGAACGCGGCAAATTGCTGATTGAGCGGCTGCGCAAGCTCATTCCGCGGCAGATGTTTGAAGTGGCGCTGCAGGCGGCCATCGGAAACAAGATCATTGCCCGCGAAACGATTTCCGCGATGCGCAAGAATGTGCTGGCGAAGTGTTATGGCGGCGATATCTCGCGTAAACGCAAGCTGCTCGAAAAGCAGAAGGAAGGCAAGCGCCGCATGAAGCGCGTAGGCCGGGTGGAGATACCGCAAGAGGCCTTCCTGGCGGTCCTTAAAGTGGGAACAGACTCGGGCGAGTAGCTCTGCCGATTGAGCTATAAAACAGCCAGCAATTCCTGCACTCGTATAGGCTTCGAAAGATAGGCATCCATGCCGGCTGCCAGGCATTTCTCCTTATCGCCGGTCATGGCATTGGCGGTGAGGGCAATTATGCGGATATGTTCTCCAGTCGCCTTTTCTTTCTCGCGAATAATGGCCGTGGCCTCAATTCCGCTCATCAGCGGCATCTGCATATCCATTAATATCAAATCGAACTTTTCGCGTTCAAGGGTATCGACCGCTTCCTGGCCGTTGTTCGCTACCACTACCGTATGCCCCTGTTTTTCGAGTAGCTTGACCGCCAGCCTCTGATTGACCAGATTATCTTCAGCGAGCAAAATGCGCCGGCGCGATTCTTTAATGGTGTGGCGGGTGATTAGCTTGCGTTCTTTGCGCGCGTCCGCGGACATGCCCATGATTTCCAGCAGCCCTTGATGCAGAGTGCTGCGCTTGATGGGTTTGCGCAGATATCCTTCAATCCCAATGGCGCGGCAGCGAGGCCCGTCGCCGCGCTTGCCAAGCGATGTCAACAGAAGGAGCTTTGTGCCCTCCGAAGCGGCGTGGGAACGGATTTTTTCGGCCACTTCGAAGCCCGCTAGAAAAGGCATTTGATCGTCTAGAATGGCCAAATCGTAGCGCTCAACGGCGTCCTGAGCGCGCTCGAACTCCTCCACCGCCGCCGCGCCATCGGAAACCAACGTCACTTTCATTTGCCAGCCCTGGAGAGCCTGTGCGAGCATGTCTCTGGTGGTTTCGTTATCGTCGGCGACCAGCACTCGCACGCCGCTGAGAGCTACCGCCTGCGGCTGCTCCGCTTCGGCGCTTCCCATGTTAAATCGAGCCGTAAAATGGAAGGTGCTACCCCGGCCTACTTCGCTTTTCACCCAGATTTGACCCTGAAACAGCTCCACCAAATGCTTGCAAATGCTCAATCCCAGGCCCGTGCCGCCAAACTGGCGCGTCACCGAACCATCGGCTTGGACGAAGGCGTCGAAAATCCTATCCTGTTTATCCTGCGGGATTCCAACGCCAGTGTCATAGACGCGGAAGTGCAATTCCACTTCATCGCCGACAACTGCCTCCATGCTCACGCGCAAGCCCACCTCCCCGGAATGGGTGAACTTTATCGCGTTGCCTAAAAGATTCACCAGCACCTGGCGCAAGCGGCCTGGATCGCCGATTAAGCGCGCCGGAAGGTTCGGATCGATGATCCAAACCAGTTCCAGGCCCTTATTGTGCGCCTGGACTGCCAGCGGACCAAATGCTTCGAATAACGCATCCTCCAAATGGAATTCGATCTTTTCGAGCGTCAATTTCCCCGACTCGATCTTGGAAAAATCCAGCAGTTCGTTGATAAGAGTGAGCAGCATTTCGGCCGACCCGCGCACCATGTCCAGGTTCTCGCGCTGATCGGCGGTGATTTCGGAATCCAGCACCAATTCGGTCATGCCGATAATGCCATTCATCGGGGTGCGGATTTCATGGCTCATATTGGCCATAAATTCGCTCTTGGCGCGGCTGGCCGCGTTAGCCAGGTCCACGGCCTGGTTCAGTTGCGCCTCGGCGCGCTTGCGTTCCGAGATATCTTCGCCAAAGGAGATCGTTCCGGTGCCTTGGCCGTTGGCATCGTGAGTGACCGTATTTAACCAGGCGATGTGGCGCTCGGTGCCATCAGCAGCCCATAAATAACCGTCGTGTTTTACGCGCAGCGTCTTGCTGTAATTCTCGTCGAGCAAACGTTCCTCTTGGCCGGCGGTTGTCTCCGTCACGAAGATATGCCAGTCTTGGCCGACCATTTCCTCCGCCGAACGCCCCAGCAGCTTGAGAAGAGGTTGGTTACAGGCGGTGACGCGGCCCTCACGGTCGAGACTGACAGCCAGCAGCGGAACACTATTCAGTGCGTCGCGCAGAATACGGCTGGAATTCAGCAACGCGTGCTGCTGCTTGCCAATGCGTTTGCGTTGCAGATAAATGAAGGCAATCGCCGCCAGCAGGCCCCATCCGCCTACGAACAGAACACCCATCACATGCTGCGTCGTCCACCACGAAGGCTTCGCCAGGATTTCGAAGTCCGCCCCGGAACGCGCCAGAATCTCAAACGACGCAGGGTCGCCATTGCGGTCTTTCACCGCCGCGCAGATGCCGGTCACGCGGACCACCGATCCGAGTTCGCCCAGAGTTTCGTCCTTCACCGCGCTCTTTTCGATTCTCACCGGGAAGAGCGTGCCGTGCTGCCGCAGCACTAAATAATGCTGCGTCGGCGTCTCTTCATGCTGCGCTACTTTCCCCTCAATTTTGACCAGTTGACCGTCGTACGGGACGTAGAAATCGGTGGCTGTTTTCTTTCTGATCTCATCCACGCTCACGATTCGAGGGCGCACCAGCGCGCCGTGCCCAAGCACTCGGAAAACTGCATCTTGCAGTTCGGGCGAATAGGTGCCGCGCGCGCCGAAACCCGCCGCCTCTATTTCGGTTCCGGGCAGAACGATTTCCTTGCTCTTGCTATGAATCAACAGGGCCAGTTCTCCATCCTGAATGTAGAGATCCTGCCCGGGAAGCTGATAGGTAACAGTGCCGCGCACCCGGATGCGGTGAAAGGGAGCACTGCCTTCGCCAAACTGCATCAGGCCGTTCAAGGCGCGCAAGGGAGCATCGAATGGATTCTTGCCGCCATGGTTCACAAACACAATTTCGCGCAAGCTGGGCACGAACATTCTTATGCCGACCAGTTGCCTCCGGTCGTTATAAACCGTTCCGCAAGCCCCGCGCACGCGCACCACTGAATCCACCAGTTCGTGGTAATCCCCAGCCGCGAAGTCCAGCACGCGAACGCTTGCCAAGCCATCACCCGTATCCAGGCTCAACACCAGCGTCGGTCCATTCCAAATCGTTTGCACCTCCGCGCTTCGCACCAATCCCTCTATTTCAATCCATTGACTGTCCTGGTCGCCGCCCGCTAGTTCACTCATCCGGAAGCGATGGGCCGACGGCAGGTCGGCGCGACCAACAACCGTAACCTTCTCAGCCTTCACTGAAGGCGCGAAGAAGCCCGGCGCCGCTTCGCCCTCGATTTCGACGAGATCGCCGGTTCTGTACAGCGGCTTTCCATCCACCGGATCCACGGCGATTCCGGCGGTATGGTCCGCGAAGAAGAAGTTGTTCCTATAGCCGGCCGGGGTGGTTACGACACCGCGTAGTTGTAGGCGTGGGCCCTTCTTGGCATCGGCAATCGGCAGGGACCGTACCGCTTCCACGGTCGTTAAGAGAGGTTCAACCGCATTCGCCGGTGACGGAACGGCAAACGCCGCCACCAGGGCCGCCACAAGCGCGGAGGTTCCGGAATCTATCGTTGCCACAAAAAGAGTCTGCCTGCGAGACTATCGGCAAACCACTTAGTCGGCAACAGACGGCGCGGAAAAGTTCGTAAGATTTTGCGTCGGGATTGCGGTTCTTGGAGCGGGAGACGGGATTCGAACCCGCGACATCAACCTTGGCAAGGTTGCACTCTACCAGCTGAGTTACTCCCGCTTAAGTACTGCGGAGGGGCCCAATCGACATTCTCTTACGACTTTGTTAGGAAGTCAATTCATCTACTTGCAATAGTTGAACTTTGCGTCCCGACCAGACCTTAGAAGCGACTTAATCCAGCTTCAAACTTTCGTTTGATGGCACTGTAACTCTATGATTTTTATGTATGTTACAAAAACATCAGATTTCTGTTTCAAAATATTCCTCCTATGATAGACTGAGTTGGTCCGCGAGAAGCGGAAACGGTTTCCTCTAGTTCGAATCTGCCTGCGAACCCCTGGCAGCAAGCCCAAAAACGGCAAGTCGTTATAAGGCTTTTTCCACAGCTTGTGGAAAAACTGTGGGAAAGTTTTCCCCTTTTTTAGGAAAATGCCCGGGCAAGCATGTCCCGGTGGAGGATGCGCGCGAACTTGGCTGACGCTTGGGAACAAATCAAAAGTTGGCTGGCTGTCAAGCTGGGAGACGGGGCATACCAGAACTGGATTTCCGGTACCTTCCTCGGGTCGCTCGAAGACGGGGAGCTTACAGTCAAGGTGCCTAATCCTTCGACCGAAGCTTGGATCCAACAGGAATATAGCTCGCACATACGGGCGGCAATTCAGGAATTGAACTTACCGGTGCGCAAGGTTCAATACAGCATTCAACCAATGGCCGCCGCAGCCTCGGTGGGTGGTTTCAGTGTGCCGCCGCAGACTTTCGCGGCTCCCGATTCGGTCTTCGAAAGTACCGCCGCTTGGCTGAATCCGCGGCTTACGTTTGACGCTTATGTGGTTGGCTCGTCCAATCAATTAGCCCACGCGGCGGCGCAAGCGGTGGCCACTATGCCGTCTCGCAGCTATAACCCGCTCTTCATCTATGGCGGCGTGGGCGTGGGCAAGACCCATCTTATGCACGCTATAGGCAGTAGCCTGCTCGATCATTTCGCCGGCCTCAACGTAGTCTATACGTCGAGCGAACGCTTCATGAATGAGATGATCGCCTCCATCAAGCTCGACCGCATGCCGCTGTTTCACCGCCACTACCGTTCGGCCGACGTATTGCTAATTGACGATATCCACATCATCGCCGGCAAGGAGCGCACGCAGGAGGAGTTCTTTCACACGTTCAATGAGCTCTACGATCATAGGAAACAAATCGTAATCTCGAGCGATTCGGCACCTAATCAGTTGCCTGGCCTGGTGGAACGGTTGCGTTCGCGCTTTGAATGGGGCCTCATGGTGGATGTCCAAGCGCCCGATCTCGAAACGAAAATGGCCATTCTCGACAAAAAGGCCGAATCGGAAGGCATAACGCTGCCGCAGGATGTACGGGTTTTCATCGCCACCAAAACCAAAACGAACGTGCGCGAACTGGAAGGGGCGTTGACGCGCCTGATTGCGGTGTCCTCCATGACTGGTGCGCCCATTTCCATGGCGATGGCGCAGCAAGCACTGAAACATTTGAGCAATGCGCCCGAGCGGAAGATCTCGGTCGAATCGATTGTGCGCGCGGTTGCCGAGCGCTTCAACATGCAGCCGGCGCAGATCAAGATAAAGAGCAATACGCGGCAAATCGCTTATCCACGCCAGATTGCTATGTATCTGGCGAAGGAGTTGACGCACGCTTCCCTGCCCGAGATCGGCCGCTATTTCGGCGGCAAGCATCACACCACGGTCCTGCATTCGGTGCAGAAAATCGACGGCTTGCGCCAGCATGATGAAGAGCTAAATAAGCTGCTTTTGTCGTTGATGGACTCAATTAGATAAGCGCGGTCATCTTGGTTTCCGCCAAATGCCAATCACCGTTTTGCCGAACGAATATAGCAAAAACCGATCAATTGACCGCGATGCGGGAATGATCCAGTTGTCCCAAAATTCGATTTGGCCCTTCCTCGGCATCGACTGTCTCAGGAACAGGGAGTTCGCTAAGGAAGCGAACAATCCAACCGAATCGAGATACTTAAGCCTGACCTTGGTCAGGCCAGTAGGCGAGACTGCCTGCAAAGACGAACGGCTGTAGCGCCGGAAGTGGCCAATCGCGGCGTCGAAAGGCGAGTAAAGCGCTTGGTGAGCCGGCGACAGAACGACGAGGTGACCGCCGGGCCGAAGGTGAGCAGCCGCCTCTGCGAGTTCCGCGCGGTCATTCTCAATATGTTCTAAGACGTCAATGTAAATGATCGTGTCGAAATGCTGTCCCGGCAGGGACTGGAGAGTCCCACAGACGGCTTCGTATGCTCGGGGGGCGGGCTCGCTTGCGAGCTTGTTCGATAGTTCCGCAAGCAGTGCCGGGTCGGGCTCTAGGCATACCCACCTGCCGGCTCCGCCGTCATCCAACGTAGGACTGTTGGAGCCAATACCTGCGCCAACTTCGGCCACATCGCCTCTGACAAAGGGCCTGATCTGCGAGGCCCAATACGCTTTCCAATTGCGCGCCAGGGCGAAGAGGTCCAGCTCGGAACCGACATATTTGAACTCCGTCATTTTGGGTAACTGTCCACCACGTCTTCCACAAACAAGGAGTAATCGCGAATGGGAATGAAGCCGAGGTTCGCTCTACTCGAAAGGATAAAAAAAGTGAAGCTGGCGGCTGACACGATGAGCTGAATCATAATCACGACGAGGTTTGCGGCCACGTAGGACGCCCAACCGGGTATTGCCAAGTTGGTAAACAAGCGGATCGCGACCACAACGACAATCCCCACGCCCGCTAAGCCTGAGCCCACCAGCGCCGCAATTATGAGTCGCACGCCGACCACATCCCCAAAAACCGAGATGGCGCTTAGTCCATGGGTGACCATGGCTACAAAATTCATTGTCGACTTCCCCGAAATCCTGCGTCCTCGCGCGATCGGGATCATGCCATAAGGAAGTTTCGATCGGACGATGGCGGCCGCATAGTGGTTCCACAATTCAGACAGAACCGCAAGCGTGCCGAGGAATTGAAACGGCAAAACGCTGAAGTTCCCTACCCGCACGCTGACGCCGGTAAGAGTCCAATGCACCGCCCGGTACATTTGGTAGAAGAAACGGAATAGCATTGATTCCGAACGTTTGCTGCGAGCGGCAAAAATGGCTACCGTGCCGCCATTTTGCGAGAATGTCTGAAGCAGGCGCACGAGGCCTTCGGGCGTATCTTCGCCGTCGGCATCCATGACAGCAACCACATCGCATACCCTCGTTTGCTGAATGTAGGCAAGCCCAATCGCGATCGCGCGTTGGTGGCCCAGGTTGCGGCGTAAGCGCAGCACACGAATGGCCTCAACTGAGGAGAACGGGCCCGCGAAATTTCCTGAGTCGCACCTCCGAATAGAACCGTCGTCAACCAAGATTACGCTGATAACACTCGCGGTCTGCTGAACGGCTTGATCGATGCGACGAATAAGTTCCTCTGCGCAGGACCAATCGTCGCGGAGAGGCATGAGCAGAGTGACGCGCAAGTGATTTTCGTCGAAAGAACTGAAATGCTCTATGACCAAAAGTTTACTACTATCACCTAAAAGGAGCGACCGTCCCGCTGGGAGCAACCCAGAAACAGGCTTGGTTTGGGGCGGGGTGCGCGCAGACGGTCCGCAGGTCGACGGCAGAGTGGACAGTGACGCTGAGGCGCGGATTGCGTGCCTTCATTTGGACGGCCGCCTCCACTCCTCTCAAACCAAATTCGCCCAAACCAGGATCGCCGCTGCCCAAAGTGTCTAGTCCGCGGTAATTGTAGAGACCAAAATGCAGCGGCGTGATTGTCCCTGGAGTTTTGGCAACATCGATTTGCCAGGTGCCTTGGTGAAATGGGGCTGCGGCTAAAGTGGACAGGATCAGGGCGGCTTCGACGCCGCAGGTCCGCACACGTTCATTGCGAACCCAAGTGGCGCAGCAAAACATAAAAAGCACCAACACCACGGTAATGCATCGTGCCGGCACCGACGGAATGAGCGTTAAAAGTCTGCCGAGCAGGATACAAAAAAACGCTAGCGGCAAGTAGAGGTACGTCTCCGAGACGTGTTCGGAAAAAAGCACCAACGGTAGAATCGATAGTGCCATCGCCGAAGTCAGTAATAAAAAATTCGGCCAGCCCACCTCAGTTGCGCAGGCTGCCAGGGCCTTGCGGTATTTGAAGAGGGCAAAAACGAGCAACGCAATTATGACGGCGGCGGCGATCAATGCTATTTTGCCGATTCCATTGGCTCGCAATTCGGAAGGCAGAGGGGTGTGAAACCAGGTATTCGCCAGCACCAGGTCAAAGGGCAGCAGCAAGGCTCCAGCGTCCTCAGCGAGTCCCTTCAAGATTGAGAGAGGCGGCGTCACTCCCACCCGCGCTCCATGGACGATGTGCTGCCGAAAAAGCAGATAAGTTCCAAAAAGAGAACAGTTCGCAAAGACAAAGACGGCAGGTTCTCGAAACCTCGGCCAGCGTTTGTTTGCCAGGCAATCGATAGCCCACCAAACGGACATCAATACCGGCAGCATGATAGCCGCTTCATAAAGAAGCACGTCGATAGCCGAGCAGAGCGAAGCCAATAGCAACAAGCGAAGGTTGCGCCGCCGCATCCCCAGCAAAAAAAGGAGTAAGCTGCCGAGAAAGAGTGCATTGGCGGTCGTATTGGTCCAGACCGCTGCGTCTACGCTCTGGTTGGCTAAGGGATGAAGGACGAACAACAGGCCCGCGAGACAGGCCGCTGGCCACGATTCAAACAGAATGAGCGCGAGCGCGTAAACTTCAACCCCCGCCAGCTCGTGAAATGCCAGATTCCTGAGACGAAACGGCAGCGCATCGCCTGGGTGCGTAAGGTACGTTACCAGGGTCGCCGCCCGGTTCAAAGGCCGGTACTTGAAAGAGTCAAAATGAGTGGTGGTGTAGACTGAGCGCGGATTGACGCGGTCGACTAAATCAGCCCGCCGCGTTTCCATAAAATCATCGTAGCCGCAAAAGTAGGTTAAAGAAACCCTGAAATATAAGGCACTCGCGGACATAACTATGAGCAAAACGCCAATCATGCGACGCCCGGAATCAATTGTCATCCACTTCCATCATCGTCCATCACAGCCCGTTACCTTAAGCCCGGACGAAGGCCCGGGAAAATAGCCATCGTTCGGCAATTCGGGTCGTCCTTGTAAACTAATATTTGCTGGCCATCCATGGAAAATGAGGCGGAGAATCCCCCTTTAATATCGGTTATCGTTCCGTGCTACAACGAGGAAGAAGTCATAGGGGACACCGTCGCGAGTCTCAAACGGTTCTGCTCGGAACTGGTTGATCTCGATGCCGAATTGATCTTTGTGGACGATGGCAGCCGAGATAGAACCGTTGAAATATTGAGGCGATTTGCCACGGAAGACTCAAGAATCAAATTGATTCGTTTCGCGCGTAATTTCGGCCATCAGATCGCCGTCACTGCCGGCATCGACGCGGCCGGGGGCGATGCGATTGTCTTGATCGATGCCGATTTGCAGGATCCGCCCGAAGTGGTCCATGAAATGATTGCCAGGTGGCGGGAAGGCTATGACGTGGCGTACGGAAAGCGCACCGAGCGAACGGGTGAATCGGCTTTTAAGCTGGCGACGGCGCGTTTCTTTTACCGGCTATTGAACCGCCTTTCCGACGTTCCCATTCCCCTGGATACTGGTGATTTCAGGCTGATGAGCCGCAATGTCGCCGATGCTTTGCGGGCCATGCCCGAGCGGGACCGCTTTCTCCGGGGGATGGTGAGTTGGGTCGGGTTCAAGCAGATCGCCGTTCCTTATAAGCGGGCGCAGCGCTATGCGGGTGAGAGCAAGTATCCTTTGCGGAAAATGCTGGGATTTGCTCTTGACGGAATCATGTCGTTTTCCACCAAGCCATTGCAAATGTCGGTGGCGCTTGGAATGCTCTGCGCGGCTATCGCTCTGGCAGGGATCATTTATGCCTTAGCGGTGCGTTTGTTCACAAGAAACTGGGTGGAAGGTTGGACCACCGTGGTCTTGGCGGTTCTTTTCATTGGGGGAGTGCAGCTCATTTGCGTGGGGATTTTGGGCGAATATGTTGGCCGTATCTACAGCGAAGTTAAGAGCCGGCCTTTATACGTCGTGGACGAATACCATGGATTCGGCCGCACGGGGTTAGAAGGGTCGCGAAGTCCGGTCGTGAAGATCAGATGAGCGATCTGAGCGGCGTTTGGCTGGTTGTTCCTTGCTACAACGAAGCCAACCGTTTAGATGTAGCTGCCTTCCGGTCATTTCTAGCGGAACGTACCGGAACGCACCTGCTTTTTGTGGACGATGGCAGCCGCGATCAAACGGCGAGTGTGCTGGCGAGCGCCTGCCAAGGCTATGAAGATGCCGCGAGCATTTTGCGTTGCGTCAAAAACGCTGGAAAGGCCGAAGCAGTGAGGCTCGGCATACTCCATGTTTTACGCGAGGCTACGCCGGTTTTCGTGGGTTTTTGGGACGCCGATCTGGCTACGCCGCTTGACACGTTGCCAAGATTCGCAGCTATTTTCAGCTGTAATAGCGACATCGAAATGGTTTTCGGCGCGCGCGTACAGTTGCTTGGCCGGCGGATTGAACGGCGCGCGGTCCGTCATTACGCCGGTCGGGTATTTGCCTCGGTTGTATCCGTGCTGCTCAACATGAAAATTTACGACACTCAGTGCGGCGCCAAGCTGTTCCGCGTAACGCCTGAAACCAAACAAATTTTCGCTGATCGCTTTCTTTCCAAATGGGTATTCGATGTCGAGATTCTGGCGCGCTATCAAGCCCTGCTGAAGCGCACACCGGAGCAGTTGCAAGCGATTATCTATGAGTACCCTTTAGAGCAATGGACGGATGTTGCTGGGTCTAAGGTGCACGCCCGGGACTTCCTGATTGCATTTCTCGATGTTTTCCGAATTCATCGGAAATACCTTTTCGGCCTGAGGAATTCCGCCGAGCTATGAGTATCCGGCGGATAAAGTAAATAGGCGATTGAACTTCGTCGATAGAATAGATGCGGAGAGTATTCCTTCAAGGGCCAATCAGCCAGCATGAAAGCGACACCTTACGTTCCCTCGCAGAGCGACAACCCAGGCTCCCGACCTACTTCCATCGAAAATGAAGCTCCTATTCCCAGTGGTTTCTGGAGCATGGCGTTCGCGTTCTGGCTGGCGACTCTATTCATTCTCTATAGTAAGTTCTTTGACTCGATTTTGACGGGCTTTTACGTTCCCAAGGTTGTTATTTTATGCACCGTCATTTTCTTTCTGGTCAGCGGCAGGCCGTTGTTTTTCTTGAAGTCGACCGGCGGAAAGATTATGTTTGGCCTCGTCTTTTGGGCGACATTTACCTTGATCTTCAGCGTTTGGAAGAGTGGCAGCATCCCCATGTATACCCAGTTGCTGCAAAGCATGTTTTTCTTTGCGCTTGCGGCGGGACTGCCACGCACAGTAGGCGATGTGAGAAAGACTGTGTATACGATGGCATTTAGCGGTCTGGTTTGCAGCCTGTTGAGCCTTCATTTCGGCGCGGACCATGATGGACGCCTAGCCATACAAAATGGCAGTTACGCCGATCCGAACTACTTTGGCATGGCACTCGCCGCCGCCGTGCCGCTGCTCTGGCAAATGGCTGTGACTGCTCAATCGAAGCTGATGAGAATCGCCGCTTGGCTCGGCATGCCGTTGATGTTAATCGACTTGGCAAAAACCGGCTCGCGCGGCGCGATGCTCGGTTTCATTGTGATGATGCTGCTCCTTTTCCTTATTTCGTCGGTCAAAACCAAAATAGTGTTGGTTTTGGTGACGTCGGTTGGCATCGTTGTAGTGCTCGCCACGCTGCCCGGTTACATAAAGGAAAGGTATGTGACTCTGTTTTCCGTCGATCCACCGGAAACCCAGTCAAATGACGGCAATGATAAAGATCGGGATCGCTTGGCGGGCGACGCCGGCTCGTCTCAGCAGAGGAGACACCTCCTGATCGAGAGCGTTAACCTGACTTTTGAGCACCCGATCGTGGGCGTGGGTCCAGGAAACTTTCAGACGGCGGTCTATGATGAAGCCCGGGCCGTTGGCATAAAGCACAACGAGTGGATGGCAACCCACAATTCCTACACACAAATATCTTGTGAAACGGGTTTTCCTGGTCTAATTCTGCTGCTGTGCTTAATTGGATCGTCGTTTAAGAGCTTGAGCTCCGTGCTGCGGGGCTCTTCCGCAACTGGCGATAAACCGGATGCCGCTACTTATGCCACTGCAAAATCGTTGCTGCTCTCGCTGGTAGTGATTAGTGTTTGCGTCTTTTTCCTCGCTGTTGGTTATGACTTCATTATTTACGTTTGGGCTGGATTAGCGGTCGGTTTGGGCCGCGTTTACGATCAAAGCGCTGCGCAAAACTCGGCCCTGGAAGAACCGGAAGCCTTACCGCAGCCGAAGCTTTCCTTTTCCCCGGCTTTCGCCAGAGTCCAGGATGGCTTGGTCGAGCCGCCGCGAACCAATATAGTTTCGGGACGGCCCGTTCGTTTCAACCGCTTTCGATAAGCGGCGTCCACCTTTCTGATCGGTGAAAGCTGGACGCCGCGGATCAAACGCAACCCACTATGGCGTTGAGAATTCACCGCTCGGTTGCATAACAGCGCAATTCACCCGATAATAGATTGGAGTCGCGCTCGGAAGCCCCGAGAGCGCTACAGACTGAACGCGCGTACCCCCGCTATTGGCCACCCGGGTCCAGCTGCCCGAGCCAGTCAGAAAGTTACTGGCGCCCCAGTCGACCGAACAACCGGTCGAATCCGGCGCCAGAAAGCCAATGGTGGCCGCGTTAGTAGAGACGCCGTATACGTGGACATTCGACACCTTGCCCTGCGCCGCCTCCAGCGCATCGACGTTTGCGCCAACATCCAAGCCGTCACTGGCCGGATGCGTGCAGCCGCTGCAATATGCGCTTTGCGAATTCAGCCGGAAGTTTTGCTTTGCCGGAGAAAACCAGTTCGTCTGAGATATTCGGTTCGCCAAAGTGCTTCCTTGCGGAAAGTACGTACTGGCCGGATACAGCGCAGCCGCCGCACTGATTTGCGCCGGAGTCATTTCGACCAGCGCGGTTGGAGTATCGGTCGACCAGGTACCCAAGAATACATTATTTGCCAGGGTCGCCGCCTTTAGGTAGGGTAGCAACGCGCTGCCTTGGGTGTTGTTCGGAGGTACGGGCGACGAGGTTGCTCCGCCTTGTGTGTCATAGCCAAATCCGTTTACCGCGCCTTGCATCGAGTAACTGAAGATGTTGTTCTCGATATCCAGGCCGCCGCTTAAGATCAACGCTAACTCAATGCTGCTCGATCCGCTTCCCGCCTGTTCATAAAACGTGTTATGGTTCACCGTGACACTTTCGTCCCCTCCGATTCTGATTCCGCGTCCCTGCGCAAAGTTTTCGAAAGGGCTCCCAGTGGCCAGCCAGCCATTGTTGTTCAAGAATAGGTTGTTATAAATCCAGATGCGCTCCTGCGGATTCCCGGCACCATATTGATAGAGCGACCAGCCCTCCATCGTTACCGTCGAGCCGGAGTTTGCACAAGTGTTATTGCTGAATTGTATATCGGAGGTACTTTGCGTGTTCCGCAAACTCGTATTATCCGATCCATAATAAGTCAGCAAATCAAGACATTCTCCGTTAGCTAATCCGCCGTAAACCGGCCCGATGAGATTGCCGTCGATAAGCGCCCTGCTCCCCTGCTTTATTTCAATCGCATTTCTTCCGAACCACCAGGAACCGTTCCAGTTCGGAGTTGGATTAACAGCCGGATAAGCCGTGTTGAAGTACTTAGGATCCCACTGGATGGTGCTTCTCTGTATCGTCAAGTCGATCGTATTATAAATATACGGGCACGGCGTCGAAGCGCCCGAGCATCCAGCGCCGGTATACTCATCACGGTAAATTCCGATAATTCCTTCCCCGCTGAAGCTGTTGTTCAGAAACATGAATGGTCCCGGGCCGTCGTCAAGATGCCAGCCGGTGGCGCTCTCGGTGTCGCCCCAGCGTGTTAGCATGGCCGGACCGCCGATATCGCCATAACCGAGCGCGGTCCCATTCCAACTGCCGCTCCCTAACAACAGTTGCGTGAAATTGCCACTCGCATCAACCGGATAGTTCGGCGACGCAGAGTAGTTCACCGTAAAGCCCGCGCCGGTAATCGTCATTCCTGTAGATGCCGTCACCGTTAGCGCACACGTGCTAGGCGGCATGGACACATAAAGCGATCCGGCTGCTCCGCCGACCATGAAGGACTGAGGCGAGTTGATGGTGCAAGTGGTTTTCGTATTATTCGCACCCACCGAGTAGTAAGATCCCGGGTTAATGGTAACGCTGTTTGCGCCTACCGTACTAGCCGGGATTTGATTGGTCGCCTTCCAATAATCAATGTTGTCGATGTAAGAGTTCATGACTGCTTGGTTGGTGCCGCCCCAATTTGCGGCGACTTCGATCCGGTCCGGCGCCGGAGCGGCGTGAAACCAGCATTGATCGAATACGATGTGATCCGCCAGCGACCCGGTTTGAATCAGCCCCCCGCTGGGCTGCGGGTCTGTCTCGTTAGCGGCAATCGCTTGCGGCGCTATCGTGATTTCAATATCTTTGAACCACAGGTAGCCGGTGAAGCCGAATCCTAAAACGTCGTTGCCTGGTGATGACATTTCGATCACCCCCAAGTACGGTCCATACGCCACCGGATCGAGTCTGACTCCAGCCGGCGGAAGGTTCGCCGAATTGGCCGTGGAGTGAATGACGATATACGGCTGAGTAAGCGGCCAGGCAACGACGAAGATGGTGCCGACGCCGTTATCGTTCATCGGGAGCGCGGTTGAACCGTCCTGTGAAAGCTGGAACGTGTTCGCCGTAGCGTTAATGATGGAGTAGGTCACTCCTGGATTTATCGGGCTGGGTACGTAATAAGTCGAGCCAAGATGCACGAATTCTCCATTTGTCAGACCGTGCGCCACCGCCGTGAATGTGCTGGTGCTGTAGTTAGGAGTAACCGCGATGGCCGCCGCCGGAATTTTAAACGAGCTAAACCCGTAGCCTGCTCCTGGCAGCACCACCGGCGAGCCCGGAGGAATTCCGATCCCGTCCCCTGGGTTGGCAATACTCACGCAAGTCGGAAAGTCGGTGCAGGGAGCAACCCCCACCGTGTAATCCGTGCCCGTAATCGTAGGCTCAGTCAAACTGAATGTATTGGGCGGCGTGGGCTTGGGAATCGTGGCCGGTGCCGCCAAGGTGGTAAATGTAGTATCAGTCTGGCTCGCTGGACACCAGGTTGTGCCGTTATTCGTGCTGCTCTGTCCGGCCATGTGATAGATGGTTCCCGGGGCCAGATTATTCACCACATTCCCCTGCAGCGTTGTGTTGTTCAGCCCATAAAGGGGTACCTGCACGCTGGTATAAGGGTAAACGCCCGGATTTGCCGCCCATTGCGCCGCCGTGGCGTAGACGATCCGGTTCAAGTTAACTGGATTTACCGCTGCGTCCGACGTCCACTGAAATCGAACCGTGCTGTATGAGATATCGTCGACGCCATTGACAATGGCGGGTTGAAAGGTCTGCCCTTGCACAATGACGGCTGGGAGGTTGACAGGCGAACAAGTTTGCGCCGTTGCCGCCGAGATGCAAATTAGGGCCAGCGCCGCGAGTCTCAAAGCCTGCATTTCGTTGCCTACCCCGCATTGTCCTATACCCTTCGCACGTAGCCCTCGAGTTCCCTGGCTGATGTCGCTTCTCACGGGCCCCCACAGGCCCGGGAAAATCAATCGCAAGATGAAAATCAACGGAGTTCCAACGACTCCTAAAAATCGGAATTTTTCCACAGTATGATCCTTTATTATTTCTGGAAGTTAGACTGCGTCCAGCACTGTGGACAGACCAACTACTTCCGCTCTCAATCTCGCTTTCCCCCTGTACTGCTAAGGTGTAGGATTCTTTGTAACGCGTTGAAACTAATGAAGAAAAAGTTTTTGCAAAATCTGTGACTGGAAGTTTGGGGTCAGGAATCGCTTCCTTTTGCTCACCTCCGCAACGAGTGCCTTCCCGCCTAAAAGCCCAAGCCGCTGCGCACGCTATACTGCTCAATTAGCTCTCTAACCAAAATGCTCGGCGTACGCGATCAAAAAGTCTTTCAGCCGCTGACGGCGGTCGTCGGCTCTCTCGTTGTTGGCCTTTGGTTGGCGTTTTTCTTCGCCCAGTGGCGGTTTGGATCATCCTTTTGGATACGAGTCTTGCCGGGCTTTGATACGACAGAGGCGGGGCTGGGACCGGTGCACGGATCGGTTCCGGGGGTCATCGCCAAATGCCTGGGCTACGTCACCGCCCTCGCGATCGGCGCAATTTTACTTGCTTACTACCGTTCACGCATTCAAGCATCGAGACTTCCCGAATATCTTTTTTCTGCCGCCGTGGCGGTAGGGGTAACAGTGATCCTGTTCGAAGGCATGATCACCCGTGGTTTTGAAGGGACTTGGTACAACATTGAATTGATGATGACCCATCCGGGCTCCGTCCCTATTTTTGGGCAGAGACTCCTGCTGGTATGGCCCGCTATGCTTCTCAAGCACTTCGTGCCGCGGCTCTCTTACATTCAGGCGTTCCTTGCGATCCAAGCCGGGGGCCTTGCCCTGGCCGTCTATCTGACCGGCGAATGGTCGGCCTTGTTTATCGGTAGGCGCTTGCAATTTCTCGGACAGGTCTTGTTAGCCATCTTTCTGCTGCCGACTTTTAACTATTACACGGCTCACGACGTCGGCGTGGTCATCGTCTACACGCTTTGCTTTTTCTTGCTTTACAAGCGGCTTTACTGGTTATTCGGCCTGGCGTTTTGCCTCGGAGTATTGAACCACCCCAACATCTTGGTCATGGTGCCCACCGCCGCGTTTGTGATGTGGAGCCGCGAAAAGCGTTCGACCGTCGCCTGGCTCGTTCTAGCCCTATCGGCTGCTTACGTTGTGATTCGAATCATCTTGAACATCGAGGTACCCCTGCCGCGCTCGGTGGACCTGCGGCTGTGGTGGAACATGCGGGAGTTCGCCGAGTTGCCCAGAATGTTGATTCTCGGAACCTTCTTGCTGATCCCCTGGTACATATGCGGCCTCGTAGCGTTCTCGAACGCCGACCCCTTTTTGAGGTCTTCATCCATCTTGCTGCCCATCCAATTCGTGGTGTTCGCCTACTATGGCCAACTCAACGAGTCCCGCCTCTTTGATGGCTTTATTCCAGTACTCACCGGAATTTTTTTATGCTGGGTGCGCGACCACCTGAGCGATTCGTCGAGGACGTCATCACCCGTAAGCGGCTCGCCGCGTTAACGGAAGGCAGACGGACGGGCGCTGCCAACTGAGCATCAGCAGAGCAAGCCGGGCGATCATCGAGCGATTTCGCAATGACGGACACTAGCGGCCGGCATAACACCTTTCGGCGATCGGTATTTTACTCTCGCAGCTAATTTTTTCGCTGGCAATTCAACCCATTTGTAGAGGGCCAGTGCCGAGGCTATAGAAAACACCACTCCAAGTAGGAGCAGTACGCTGAATTGCAAGCCGGTGTGAGCGAATCGAGCCCCGAGGTTCATGACTCTGGAACCAACGGGCCAGTGGATCAAATAGAGCGAATAACTGATTTCCCCGAGAGCAATTAGAATGGTCGGACAACCTTTGACGAACGCAATCATTAAACAGGTGAAAATCGCGGAGGCGGCGCCAATCCATCCGAGGTTCACGATGCAGGCGAGCAGCGCCCCGATGGGGTAGATAACCAGTTCGTTGCGGTGCAGGCTAGCCGTCTTCATCTGGCACAGCACGATACCTGCAAGAAAGAGCGCAAAGTGGTGCCCGATGAACCAGCCGCGGCCATCAACGAAAGAGGCGGCCGCGCAGCCGAGCACCGTTGCGGACCTAACGAGTGGCCTAGATGAAATCAGCAATGGGAATAACAGCCCGATCACCAAATAGTATTGGAATTCGAGGGCCAGACTCCAAAACACTCGGGTCAGCCATCCCCGATGAAAAGCTCCCGCCAAGTACCCGACGTGCAGCAACAACTGCTCCCAATCAATACGCGGCTTGGGGCCTGTGAACGACGGCGAGAGGGAGCTTAGGTAATTTAGACTCAGCGCCAGAGCAACAGTTACGAGATACGGCGGGTCAAGTCGTGTAACCCCCGCTTCAGAATAAATCTAGGGTACGACGAGATTTCATAACCGGCACGGGACATTGAAAAAGGAATGACGAAGCCAGAGAGAACAAAAAAGACGTCGACCCCGAAAGGGCCCGCCCTGTAGATCGCTAAATGGATCAGTGGGAAGAACGCTTGACCATGAGCGAAAAGATGGTAAACGCAAACTTGAGCGGAGGCAGCACCTCGCAGGCCCTGGATGATAAGAATGTCATTCGATTTCGCAGGCATCTAAGTAAGCGTAATGCCATCCAGTTTAGGTGGCTCTACCGGCTCCTCGGCGGCGAAGCCTCCCGCCCAGCAGGAACAGCAGTCCAACCGCTGCGAGCCCTAGCGGTCCGGGCTCGGGAGTTTCAAAAACATCGACGGGCGTCTCGCCGTTTGCCTCAAAAAATTGCAGACTCAGGTTCGCTTGCAGACTTCCGCCTTCGTGCTCGTCTAAGGTGGTGGCCGTGAATTGCTCTGTCTCCGTAAAAGCAAAATCACTGCCGAGCGTGATGGGTTCAAACACACTGTATGAGCAAACGGTGGCCGGTGGCGCGCCGCAATTGCCGCCGATGCCAGAACCCAGGTTATAGCTGACGCTTCCGCCTCCCATCCCGCAACAACCATTTGTCGAAGCATTCCAATCTATAAGCACTACGCCGGGCCGCGCACTGCCCGCTGTATCCAGGTCCAGCGTTATTGTCGCGCTTGACGCCGCGTAGCTGGCTGCTTCGTTGCCGGACACGAGGTCGACTGAAGGAGAAGCGTCCGCGCTCGCTTGGGCTGTCGTCGTTAGCGCAGTTGCAGACAGCACGTAGGATGCGGACACACTGGCGTCGGCATGACCCGTGCCCAACGTTCCGGCCCCCAAAATCGAGCACGCAGCGGCGTTGTTTGTATCGCCAACATTCGTGGAGCAGGTGACACTTGTGGTGATGGTGCCTGCTTCGAGCGGCATCAAAATCACCGCAAAAAGCAGCACGCCCGGGAGAAACACTTTAAGCTGCAAACGTTCTTTCTTCATCTGTCTATTGCAAGTGTGCCGCAGACCCGCACTGGAAATCAGCTTTTAAGCCGTGCTTCCGTACCGGTATTCCCGAGAAGCGCTATAGAACTACATTGTCCGGAGTCAGAGGTGGGAGGGTAGGCCATAGAAGGTCTAAGCTAGCCTTATTTCTCGAGCGGACTCAACTGCGCGCCCTCAGCGAATAGTCCTCGCCGGCGCGCGTCAAATTCGGATTGTAATACGGATCGTGGGCAATCACCGACTCCCACTTAGCTTTCATCGCCGCTACTTCCTGCGTGTGCGGAATCATATGCTTCAGGGTCTTGGACACCGACTCGTGATGATACAAAACCGCGTGCGGCGTGTACAACACGCGGTACCCGCAGCTGCCAATTTTCAAGCACAAATCCACGTCGTTGAATGCCACCGGAAACTGGCTTTCGTCAAAGCCGCCCACCTGCCGGAAGACGCTTGCCTTGACCATCATGCAGGCGGCCGTGACGGCGCTGACATTGCGGATCACATCCGACAAATCGAAATAGTGCCGCACCGCTCCGTTCAGCCCTTTAAAGGCATGCCCGCAGTTCTCATACAACCCCATAACAACACCGGCGTGTTGAATGATGCCATTCGGATACAACAGCTTGGCGCCGACCGCACCCACCTCCGGCCGGATTGCCAGCTCAACCATGGCGTCAAGCCAGTCCGCCTCAATAACCGAAGTATCGTCGTTCAGAAAAAGCAGCAAAGGCGTATCGCACTGGCGCGCGGCCATGTTGTTGATCGCGGAAAAATTGAACGGCTTGTTCCGCCAGTCGATATAGCGCACATTGCCGTGGCTCGTTTGATACTGTTGGACCAATTTCTCGACCGAGTCGCTTTTGATGGAGTTATCGACAATGACGAGTTCGTAATCCGGATAAGCGGTCTTGGCCAAAATGCTATCCAAACTATTCCGCAGCATGTCGGTTTTGCCGCCGGACGGCACAATGATGCTCACCTGCGTGCCCGTGTGCACCGGATAGCGCACCCGCCAACGTCCCGGAACGGCTCCGGGTTCTACCGCGCCGCCTTGCGGGCTGCGGTCGCAGTATTCCTGCAAAGCGCGCCGCGCTGCCTCCGCTGCATAGCGCTTGTTCTGCGTGCGGCTGGCGGTCGATGCCGCGCCCGCCCGCCAGTGGTACAAAACCTTGGGAATATGCTGAATTTCGCCCGCCTGCTCTACCGCTCGCAGGATCAATTCATAATCCTGGCTGCCGTCAAACGCTGGATTGAATCCTCCCAGTTTCTCGGCCAGATCCTTGCGCAGCACCAGCAGGTGACACACATAATTTTCGGCCAGCAATAAATCGGGCGACCAATCGGGCTTGAAAAATGGGTCATACCGTCGGCCGGAGGTATCGATCTTATCTTCGTCGCTATAGAGTAGATCGCTCTCTGGATGTTGGTTGACAGCCTCGCAGATATACGCCAGGGCATGCGGCGCTAACGTGTCGTCATGGTCTAGCAGCGCCAAGAAATCCCCGCCGGCCATGCGCCACGCGGCATTGGACGCTCGCGAAATTCCACCCCGTTCGGCTGCGTATTGCACCTTGATGCGCGGTTCCATCGCGGCAAAGCGCTCCAAAACCGCGCGCACTCGCGCTTCGGAAGACCCATCGTCGCAAATACACAGTTCCCAATTCGCATACGATTGTTTCAACACCGAATCAATCGCCGCCTCCAACTCGTCCTCTTTCGTGTTGTAGACCGGCATTAGAATGCTGATCTTGGGCCGGATCGGCAACAGGGACACTTTCGATTCGATCAATTGCCATTCCGGCGTCTCGAAATCCTGAATCCAAAGCTGATAGCGGGCGAGCGAGCCATTGTCGGTGCTGGCTTGGAAGATAGTGTTGGTTTTGCGCAGTCCTAGCCGCGTCAACACCACCCCGAACACGGTTCGCACCCCTCGCCAAATCCGGCCCCTGAAGATGCGCTCCACGCGCACCAATACGCCCTGCAAGGAATGGATCTGCCTTTGTTGCACCTCAAACATCTCGTACAAGCGCGCAATGTGCTTCTCGGACGCTCTCAGTTCCTGGCGTAACTGATCAATTTCTTCGCGCGCCGCTGCCAACAAGGCATCCAGAGACTCCGCCTGATTCATGTCTACTCTCGAGAATCGCCGCCAACCTCACACGGCAGATCCTCGCCCCTCAGATTCATTCTTTAAAAACGCCATTTAAGCTCATTTGACCCCCCGCTCCAACCTTACCCAACCTTAACACGCATAATTCCCTCTTCGGGGACCGAGAGATATGCACGAAGTTCGCGCCGTTCCCCTGGCACGCTTGTAGAATCGGGGAATGTCTAACATTGGCGGTTCGCGCCGCGAGTTCATCAAATTAGGATCGGCGGCGGCACTATCCGCCTCGCTGGTCAACGCCGGTTTGCCCGATCAGAACATCGCCAAAGCGATGATCAACACCGCCTTCGAGCCCAAGCAGCCGCAAGTCGGTTTGATCGGCACCGGCGGGCGAGGCACTAACCTGTTGGAGAATTTACTCGCTGCCGACGTTCAGATCAAGGCCCTCTGCGACATCATCGCGAGCAAAGCCGAGCACGCGCAAGGAATGGTGACCAAGGCCGGCCAGCAGTCCCCCGAGCTTTACACCGATGGTGATCATGCCTTTGAGAAATTGGCGGCGCGCGAAGATCTGAATCTGGTGATTGTCGCCACGCCTTGGCGTTGGCATGTCCCCATGGCGGTCACTGCCATGAACCACGGCAAGCATGTAGCGGTGGAAGTACCCGCCGCCACCACCATCGAGGAATGTTGGCAATTGGTGGACACCTCCGAGAAAACGCGCCGCCACTGCATGATGCTCGAGAACTGCTGTTATGGCGAAAATGAAACTACCGTTCTGGCCATGATTCGCGCCGGCTTGTTCGGCGAGTTGCTTTATGGCGAAGCCGCCTACATCCACGATTTGCGCGAAGAGCTCTTTTCCAATGCCGGCGAAGGCCTCTGGCGGCGAACGATTCACACGCAACGCAACGGCAATCTCTACCCAACCCATGGTCTGGGACCCGTCGCCAATTACATGGGCATTAACCGCGGCGACCGCTTCGATTATCTGGTGTCAATGAGCACTCCCGCGAAAGGCCTGGCGCTCTATCGCGAGCAGCATATTCCCAAAGACGATCCCAAGTGGCAAGAGAAGTACATCGACGGCGACATGAATACCTCGCTCATCAAAACGGTAAACGGCCTGACGATCAATCTGCAGCACGACGTTTCCAATCCGCATCCTTACGACCGCTTGAATACCATTGCCGGCACGAAAGGCGTTTTCAAAGACTATCCGCCGCGTATTTACTTTGACGGCCAGCAGGGTGAGGAATATGGGACCTTCGACAAATACCAAGCGCAGTACCAGAATGCGCTGTGGAAAAAAGAAGGCGAAATCGCCAAGAAGTTGGGCGGCCACGGCGGCATGGATTTCATCATGCTGTATCGCCTGATGGACTGCATGCGCCAAGGCCTCCCCCCCGACATGGATGTGTACGATGCCGCCGCGCTATCCGCGCCCGCGCCCTTGAGCAGGGCCTCCGTCGAACAATCAAGCGCGCCCATGAAATTCCCCGACTTCACACGCGGACGTTGGAAAGAACGCGCCGGTTCGCCCATCGCCTTGATCGAAAGTTAAATTCCGCACGGATGTTCCACGTGCAACAACTTTACGTTTTGCCGTTTTCGATCAACCGGGCTTCGCTGATACGAATGATCGCCATGTAACTGACGATCACCAGATTGATCGCCAACACGCCGATACGCTCCCAGCTGGCGCGCTCCGCTACCTTGAGAATTTCCAGTGGCAAATAGAGGGCACCCGAAAGTAAGGCGAACCACTCTGCCCAAACTCTCCTATGCCAAAGGCCCCACGCTTCCACGAAACGCACGGCGGCGTATGAACAGGCGATGCTCACCACCATCCATACGTGCATGTCGCTGATTTTCGTGGCGCCATGCATCAGCGCCTGCGCCAGACGGTGATCGAAATCGATATGCAAATGGTAAAGCAGTTCCTCCGCCAGGTCTTCTATGCGATCATGCACCGCAATGACGCCCACCGCCAGCGCCAGGACGAGCGCTCCTTTGCCGGCTTCAAACGTCGCCACCGCCCGCAGGCCTGCCTTGCTTGTGTGCTCATCCAGCGCGTGCGGCTCGCGGTGCGGCCTTTGTGGCGTGCTGCTCATCCCCAAACATACTCTCCCACAAACGATTCGGACTTGAGTAAACTCGAACGAGATGGGTTCCGCACAATCAGAAACCAGCGCGCACCAGCGCCCTGGAGCCAATAGAAAACTCAGCCGCAAAAGACGCCCCCTGACCATTCGTCGCGCACCTGCCGCCGGAACAAATCTGGCCGTTGGCATATTGCTCCTCGTTTGCGGAGCCTTTGTGGTCTATCGGGCGCTCGATTTCCATGCCCGCTACACTCTCAGCCTACAGTCACCCTTCAGGCTGCGCATCCAGTGGCCGCTCGTCATCGAGCAGCGCACGCGTTCCGAAGAAGCCTTTGAAGCGCAGCTCGACCAGCACGGCCCTCTTACCGCTTACCAGGAATACACTTGCCTCAAATTCGGCCCCGCGTGCCGCATCGCTTTGGCTATCCAGCGCGCCGAAAACCCGGAAGGTAAATGCGAGACATATCATTACAACTCCGATGGCACTTTGGATTGGGGCTATTTCCAAATCAATACCGTTCATCTCAAGCGGCCGGGCTTGAATTTACGGGATTTGCTCGATTGCCGGGCGAATATCGACTTTGCCTATCAGCTGTATGCCGAGCGTCAGAGCTTCTCAGCTTGGAGTGCGTACAATAGCGGAACGTATCGCAAATATCTGCGCCGCTGAAATTTCGCCGATTCCGAAACTCGTAGAAAGATTCCGAACATGGCCGCCTAATGGCCGAGAACGCACGGCACATCGCCGAGCACAGCAAACAACTGGCTCAGGACGGCAAGCATATCCGCCCTGGTCCGCATTGCCGAGCTGCATCATCAACGTTTGGAGAGAGTGGAAACAGATCACCCAGAAGTACTATGAAGTTATGGCTGTCGGCTCCGGGCAATCGCTGGCGCGAAAACACTCAATCGTAGCGGAGGACGAGTTTGACACCTTTGACCACGGTTTTCCAGTTGCTGCGAACTTCGGCGAGGCGGGTTTTTCCGGCGGCGGTGATGGTGTAGAGTTTGGCTTTGCGGCCGTTCTCGGTGGTTTGCCAAGCACCGGTTACCAGCTTTTGACGCTCCATGCGATGTAAGGCGGGATAGAGGGACCCTTCCTCGATACGCAGCAAGCCCTCGGAAGCTTCGTGCAAATGCGAGGCGAGTCCGAATCCATGCCGCGGCGAAGCATCGAGCGTTTTGAGGATAAGCAACTCCAGGCTGCCCTGCAAATTGTCAGCCCGCTTGGCCACGGCTTCCCGGTTCTTTCCGGCGGCGCTCGCGCAAAGCCGCGGTATGCAGGCGATGGCACTTCAAACAAAGGGTGCGCATATTCGTAAGATCGCATTCGCCGCCACCTTCCGCAACAGGCAAGATGTGGTCGGCATCCCAAAGTGACTTGCGGCCCTTCAGTCCCCATGCAGCGGCGGCTTTCAAACGCGCGCTGCCCCGCAAACGGCGGATGTGCGCGTATTCGGCGATGCAGTTCACTTGGCAAAGCGCGCAAATGCCTTTGTCGCGTTCGAACACGCGATCGCGCAGGTGGCCCGAATTACTGCGCAAACGCCATTCCTCCACGCAGAATTCCGAGCAGAATGTAAAACGGCCAGCGGGCACTTCGAGCTCGCACCAGCGGCAGAGAGACCGCCCGTTAGGACCTTTCGGAAGCTCCGCTCTGTTGGCCCTCCCGTCGGCGATGGTGCGTTGCGTGCTCACATTGATGCGCCGGGATGAATCCAGGGCCCTCGATAGGGGCGCGCGAGCAATCGATTTGCTCCGTCATCCCCGACAACGCGCCGCGTTCTGGGATCCCATTGAATGGTGCGCCCGAGCTTCAGCGAGTCATTGGCCATGATGCAAGACGAAGCGGAGATGAATCCTTCTTCGATGTCGGAAATGGGACGCCCGCGCGCATCAATGGACTGTAAGAGATTGATCATGTGATAGCGCACAGCGGGCGCTACGTGGCGTTCGAGATCTTTTTCGGTGCGGTCTTCCGGATACTTCTCGTATTCGTAAGTAACATCGCGGCGAACGGGCTGACCGCCGCCAAGAGGGATGAAGTCATAACCGAACACGTCAACTTTGAGTGTGCCTTTTTCGCCGTAGAAAGTTGCGCCCCAAGGATATTTTGGATCGGCGGCTTCCCCCCAACTGCGATGTTGCCAAACGACGCGAAGATCGTTGAAATCGAAAGTCGCGGTTTGCGTGTCGGTAATGTTAGCCTTGCTCGCCTTGTCCACAAAGATTCCACCGGTGGACGATATGCGCGAGGGCCAGCCGAGGCCGAGCATCCAACGGGTCATATCGAGCATGTGAACGCACATATCGCCAACGATTCCATTCCCATATTCCATGAAAGCGCGCCAACCACGCGGGTGAACCAAGGTGTTGTACGGGCGCATGGGCGCGGGACCGGTCCACATTTCGTAATCGAAATAATCGGGCGGCGCAGTATCGGGAGGATTTTCAGTAGCACGCATGTGGTAGTAGCAATAGATCTCCACAAGTGCGATTTTGCCCAACTTGCCCTCATCGAGGAAGCGTTCCTTTGCTTCAGCGATATGCGGCGTGCTGCGCCGCTGCATGCCAACCTGAACGACACGCTCATATTTGCGGGCGGCGTCCAGCATCGCGGCCCCTTCCATGACGTCGACGCTAATGGGTTTCTGGCAATAAACGTCGGCACCCGATTTCAACGCCTCGATCATCGTTAGGGCGTGCCAGTGATCGGGCGTGGCGACCAGCACGATATCGAGATCTTTTTCGGCCAACATCTTGCGATAGTCACTATAAGTGCGCGGCGTTTTCTTCGAAAGTTGACGCCCGGCAACAATAGCGGCGGCTTCGGCAAGCATGTGCCGATCCACATCGCACAGCGAAACAACATCCACCGGCGAGACTTGAATCAGGCGCAGCAGGTCGATTTTTCCATACCAGCCGCAGCCGATCAGGCCGACCCGCCGTTTCTTTTCGTCGACATAAGCGCTCGCTGGTTTACCCTTTGGTTTAGCCGTGGCGGCGGCGGTAAGCGTGGCGCCGGTAGCCCGGATGAAGTCGCGTCGGTTCACCACAACAGTTTATGCGCAAAGCCGGAATTTGGCAAAAACAGGGGTTTTTGGGAGGTAGAGAACGCGCCAAAGCGCTCTGTGAGGGGCTCGCGGAGGCTAGAATTCAAAAAAAGCATGGTTTTCTTGGGTTTTCTGCGTTTTTTTACTTTACAAGTCCTTGCTTTGTCCCGTATGATCGGATTGACAAAAGAAGAGATCGAACATTTCCGCATCGTTTTGTTTTTTTCGAACCTTCCGGTTCAAGGCGGGCGAATGGACAATTTTCTTCCGAATCAAAATGAGGATATAGGGAGGTTCTAGATGGCTGAAATAAAGAAGATGACGCAGACCGCGATCATAAGAGAGTTGGCGGAAACGACTGGTGTCAACAACAAAGTTTCTAAGCATTACATGGATTCGCTCGCGGAGATGGCGATTCGGGAAACGAAGAAGAACGGCGTATTCATCCTGCCTGGCCTTGGCCGGTTAGTGCGCACGGATCGCAAGGCGCGTGTGGGACGCAACCCGGCAACAGGCGCAGAGATCAAGATTCCCGCCAAGAAGGTAGTGAAATTCCGGCTTGCTAAAGCCCTCAAAGACGCAATCGTGCCGCCGAAGGTCAAGAAGTAGATCGGTTAAGACAATAGATTCCGGACACGATCGCAAGAAACAAAACCCCGCGTCGGCTGACGCGGGGTTTATTTTTGGGCGAAGCTGTTGAAGAGTCACTTCTGGCCCATAGCGCCGAGGAGACTGAAGGCCGCTCCGAGTATCCACAACGGAAATACCGCCGCGAATGCTTTACCTTTGCTGACTTTGAACTCGACGGCGAAGATCAACACCATCATCACCACCCACCAGATATTAAAGACGGAGAAATTGCTGCCAAACGCCACCAGATACTTGTTGGTGCCTTCTGGCATAAATATATCCAGTCCCATGGCCGGTCGCAATTCGGCCATGCTCGACACTTCGCCTTTCAAGTGAAGGATCGCGGCCGAAGCGATCAGCGACAAGCTCGAAATGAGTCCACAGCCGGCGGCTAGGTTGAAGAGTTGGCCGAATCTCGCCGTGACACCCATCATGGCGGACATGGCCAACAAAAGTCCGGCTTCGATCGCGTAGATCAAAATAGCCAGCGGCGTAAAGAAGGGGCCGTACTTCACTTGCACTTCGGCGATTTTGTTGAATTGCTCAGCTGTCATGCCGTCGGGCACAGGCGACACAGACGCCGCATGAAGAATGTAGGGGGCATTATGCTCCAACACCACAATCCCGATGATGATGGCCAGCAACACGGGAGCAACCCAGAACCATTTGCTGGATAAGCGTCGTGCGGCCGATTCGGGATCGATGAAGAAGCTTGGAATGCCCGCCAAGTCGCTTGCCAAACTGCTTGGTTCACTCTTTGTTTCTTGTTCTTTAATTGCCATGGGGTTAAGGTCTCCAAAAATGGAATGCCCACATTATATATGGAATTGGGATTCGCCGCCGGGGACCGGGTTACGCTAGGAATAAGCTCTCGCGTGAAACCAATTCTCATCATTCCGGCCCTCATCCTATTTCTTGCCTGCGCGCACGGCTCCAAACCCGCGCCACAGAAGCACTATTCTCTGAGCGGAAAAGTCGTATCCCTGGATGCAAAAGAGCAATCCGCCGCTATCGACGCCGCTGCGATACCGCACTTCATGGAAGCGATGACGATGGATTATCCAATCGCGTCCAAAGCAGAGTTCGCCACGTTGCATCCGGGAGAGCGAATCACCGCCAGCGTGGACGTGAGCGACGATGGTAGCTACAGCCTTTCGCAAATCAAGGTTCTAACCTCCGATACCAAGAAATGACGCCAGCCGACCCGCTTCAACAACCCGTCACGCAGGCTTCGAATCCAACGCGTGT
>Ga0302319_10002893_pt1 | contig 36417 bp, 32 predicted proteins | sample Bog_T0_2_FD_203319 | JGI IMG/M metagenome (GOLD analysis project Ga0302319, IMG submission 203319) | Peat permafrost microbial communities from Stordalen Mire near Abisko, Sweden - Bog_T0_2 | ecosystem: Environmental > Terrestrial > Soil > Wetlands > Peat | place: Sweden: Abisko, Stordalen Mire...
GTCTGCTTATCTACGGTTCCGGCACGGTACATGCCTGCGACCGTTGAATGAATCGCTTCGTGAATCTCACTCTTATACTTTTTGGAGTTCGTCATGGCATATCTCCGTCAACTCTTTGAATTTTAGATCGGTTGTGATTTCGATATCGGATTTTTTGGAAAAGACCTCCGCAAAAGCACGGAGGTCGCGCAGTTCACCCTCGTTGATATTGGCTTGATCCTGTTTGGCGAAGAGATAGGCGTACACCCAATACCGACCTCCCTTGGCAACGATGATGGAGCGGTATTGGTTCTTGCTGAGGCGTTTCTTGAAGACTCCGCCGCCGAGATCGTCCGCCTGCCCGAGCATGACCTGCCGGATGGCGGTGCAAAGCTCGTCGTCGGCGATGTGCGCCTTACTCGCCGCCTTGGAAAACCATACTGTCTTGAACACCCGCTCTGCATGTTTGGCATGGTTTGCCATAGACAAAGTGTAGCACCAGGTGCAACCCAAGGGGAAGGGCTAAGAAGCGCTCTCACGCTAGAATGAATGGGTATGCTTGATTTGGGATTTGTGCGGGAACACCGCTCACTGATTGAAGATAAATTGAAGCTTCGGGGGCTGAATCCCACCGATTTGCTGGATAACATTATTTCCAAAGACGCTCATAGGCGTCATGTCATTACTGCTGCCGAAAATATTAAGGCAGAGCGCAATCAATTAAACGACACGATTGCCATGTATCGACGGAACGACATGGATGCGAGTTCGCTGCTTGAGCAGAGTAAGCAGCTCAAGGCTAAGGGCGAAAGTTTTCAGGAGGCAACAGCCCAATCTGACGCTGAACTGCGGAAGTTGATGTCCTCTATTCCCAACCTTCCGCACGACTCCGTTCCTCCGGGCACCAGCGAGCATGACAACGTCTGCAAGAAGACCTGGGGCGAGCCGACGAAGTTCGACTTCCAGGCTAAGGATCATGTCGAACTCGGCGAAGCTCTGGGCATCCTGGACTTCGAGCGCGCGGCGAAGATCTCCGGTGCGCGGTTCGTCGTCCACTTCGGCTCAGGGGCGCGGCTGGAGCGGGCGCTGGCGAATTTCATGCTCGACCTACACATCAAGGAACATGGCTATGTCGAAGTTCTGCCGCCGTTTATGGTGAACTCCAAGTCGCTCTTCGGAACCGGGCAGCTACCCAAGTTTGCCGAAGACCTGTTCCATTGCGACGACAAGGGCGGCTATGAGCCGGGCAGCTACCAGGAAAGCGACCACTGGATGATTCCCACGGCCGAAGTCCCTGTCACCAACATCTTCCGCGACGAGATCATCGACCTTGCTGACGGCCCAATCTCCTTCTGTGCCTACACGCCGTGCTTCCGCTCCGAGGCAGGTTCGCACGGCAAGGACACGCGGGGAATGATACGGCAACACCAGTTCCAGAAGGTGGAGCTGGTGAAGTTCTGCCGGCCGGAAGACTCCGATGCACAGCATGAGCAACTGACGCGGGATGCCGAGACCGTGCTGGAGCGGCTGGAACTTCCCTACCGCCGGATGCTGCTCTGCACCGGCGATATGGGCTTCGCCTCCGCCAAGACCTACGACCTGGAGGTCTGGGTGCCCGGCCAGCAGACTTACCGCGAGATCAGCTCGTGCTCGAACTTTGAGGCCTTTCAGGCGCGGCGGGCGAACATCCGCTACAAGCCCGAAGGCGCAAAAAGGTCCGAGTTTGTGCATACACTGAACGGCAGCGGGCTGGCCGTCGGGCGCACGTACCTCGCGATTCTGGAAAACTACCAGCAGGAGGATGGCTCGGTGCGCGTCCCTGACGTATTGGTTCCCTACATGGGGGGAGAGACGATCATCACCCAGCAGCAGTTTGGGCGTACCGTAACAGCGAAGGACAAGCGATGAACATCCTGCGACGGTACATCTTCTGGACCTATGAGCGCGGCAGCTTTCACTATGACGTCATGGTGACCCTGATCCTGCTCTTTCTGTTCGTCTCGCCGCGGTGGATTGACTTCAAAGACAAGCCCGTGGCGGTCGCGCCGCTGCACTCCAGCGAAGTGCTGATCCGGGAGCAGGACAGCACTCACGGCGACGCGCGCTTCGTCTATGAGATCCGCACCGAAGATCTGCACGGAGCTGTAACGGACGCGGAGAAGAGGGCAGCGATCCTGCGTGTCGTGGAGCCGATCGCCGGCGACGTAACCCTGGACTCCTACACGCCGGTGCTGGACGCCCATGGGAAGGTCGTCGCCTACGACGCTACGATTCTGCGCTAGGCCAAGGCCACCCGCGGACCGTGGCAACGTCTAATATAACCGCTGTCTCAGGAGCACCACCGTTGATGAATCTCTTTCGCCGACTTCCGTTATCCGCTCTCGCGCTTACCCTGGGTGCCGCCACGCTGCATGCCCAAGGCACCTCCCCGCAGTTGGCCGGCGTGCTGGCGCAGCTGGATACCGCCAGCCACAGCTTCAAGGATGCCCGCGCCGACCTCAAGGCCGACTACTACGAGCGCGTAATCAAGGACACCTCCACACAGACTGGGCCGATTTACTTTGAACGCCACGGGGCATCCATTGAGATGGGCGCCGTTCTGTCCGAGCAGGGCGCGAAGCCGAAGGTCATCGACTACAGCAACGGAACGCTGCGGATGTTCGACCCTGGCGTCGACCAGATTACCCAGGTCAAGGCTGGCCCCAACCAGGGACAGTTTGAGAGCTTTCTGACCCTTGGCTTTGGTGGCAGCGGCCATGACCTGGCGACCGCATGGAACATCGACGACAAAGGGCCGGAGGTGCTAAGCGACGGCGGCCGTCCGGTAAAGACCGAAAAGCTCGATCTGGTAAGCAAGGATCCCGGCATCAGGGGCAAAGTCAGCCATGTGACCATCTGGGTAGACCCGGCGCGCAGTGTCTCCCTGAAGCAGATCTTTTACCTGCCCTCTGGAGACACGCGCACCAACACCTACTCCAACATCAAGCTAAACGTCAGCATCGACAAGGGCACCTTCAAGATGCGTACCGATGGGCATACGACGACCGTCAATCACTAATCCTTTGCTGTCGCCGCGCGAAGACGAAGCCAGCCAGCAGGATGACGATGGGGTAACACTCCAGCGTGTAACGCGGCTCGGAGTTGTCCAACGTGAGCAACAGCAGGCAGCGCAGCGCGACAAAAGCCAGCAGAGCGGCGGTGAGAACGGGCTGCGGCCCCCAACTTTGCCTCTTCCACCGCCGTAGTCCCCCCAGAGCGAGCAGCAGATACCCGGCATTCAACAGCCCATAGGCTATGGCGAACGCTGAAGCGCCAGGGTGGGCGCGGAGATTCCACCAGTCCAGCGGCACGCGCATCAGCTCAGTGCGTGGGCGCAGCCACATATCTGCCTCCCGCGCGACAGGCATCAGCAGGTAGTAGCGCAGCGGATGGTTGTGGACGCGCTCGGCAGCCAGCCGACCGAAGTCCTGATCCACCCCAGGCGAGGAGGCCTGGTCCTGGTTGTAGATGGCATAGACCGCTGCGGTCTCGGCCCGTTGGGCGGGGTAGTCGAAGGCACGGGGGGGCAGGTCTTTCAGCGCAAGGGCAGAGCCGTCATAGTTCCAGTAGACGTCAACGGTGGACTTGAACTCGACGCCCCAGGTGCGATACCAGCGCTGGAAGCCGAAAGGAACGCCCTCCCCGGGGTCGTTGGCGTAGCGCGGCGCGAGCGGCTGCAACACATGGAAGACCCGCCAGTTGCGCACTCCCCAAAGCAGCAGGGGAAGAGCGATGATCAGGATGACCATGCCAGGGGGGAGCCAGCGGTAGATGGCGGCAGCTTTGCGCTGCCGGAAGGCTGTCCACAGCATAGCTGGGACGATGGCAGCGGCCAGCAGGGCGCGGTCGGGCCTCAACAGGATGGCGAAGGACAGGGCCGCGCCGAGGGTGCAGGCCCGGCCCAGCCCCCCCAGGCCCGTGCGCTGCAAAGCGTACTGGGCAGCAATCCAGCGCTCCAGCGCGAAGAAGGCAAGCACCACGCAGAAGATGCTGAGCGTCTCCGTCAGTGCGGCGGCGGCGTAGTTGGCGGTAAAGGGACACAGCGCCGCCAGCCACAGCACAGCCAGTCCCGCGCGCTGTCCCCACAACCGGGCGGCCAGCCAGCCCAGCAGGAAGCAACTCAGAAGATCAACAGCAGCCTGCACCCACAGGACGGCCAGATAGTTCGCGCGGCCGAAGAGCGTGAAACACAGCGCCAGAAAGGCCGGATAGCCGGGCAGGCGGATGAGCGTGGGGCGGATGACGTTCTCAGTGAAGCCATAGATGTGGTGAGCCAGCATGTTGCCGGCCAGGTCGGCATAGACCAGTGCGTCCCCTGAGACGCGGGGGTGGTGGGCGAGAAACAGACCCCGCAGCCCCGCTCCCGCCAGCAGGGCCAACATGGTCCACTCCGCTCCACCCATACGATTGCTGCCCATTCGCTCCATCTCTTTCCTGCATCATACTGGGCAAAGGCCGGGTTTTCGCTGCATTCGCACCGCGTACATTGACGTGCGGCCCCGGTGTTCGTAGCATGACGAAGAACACCACTCTCGATGAACAGACAAGTCTTTTACGACCCGCAACGGAAACGCTGGAAGCGGCTGCGGAGAGTATTCGACTCGCTTGCGCTGCTGGCCACGCTGCTGGGCATTCTCTTCGTCGTGGGCCTGGTGCGCATGAAACCGATGCAGGGGCTGGACCTGCGCTCGGCGACCAAGCGCTATCGGGCGCTCTCCAGCCCGCCGCAGCCAGAGCTAAAGTCCCGCGAGAAGCTCAACCGCTCAGCCCACCGCAAGACCGACTTGATGCCGTCCGAGGTAGTGCTGAATACGGGCGAGGGTCTGCGTGCGGCGTTTTATACGGACGCCGACCCGGCCAGCTACGCCTCCTTCAAGGCGCACGTGAAACAGATCGACCTGTTGTTTCCGGAGTGGCTGCATGTGACCGGGCCGGACGGCTCGCTGACCGCCTACACCTCGGACAACATCCCGTTCCCGGTGGTGGACGCTGCGGGCGTCCACGGAGTGGACCGAGAGAACAAGATCCTGCGCGCCATCAACGCCGCCAAGGAAGACACCGAGATCTTCCCCATGGTCAACAACTACAGCCCCACGGACGCCGTCTTCGAGCCGAGCGTGGAGCAGTTTCTGCTGGACGCCTCTGCCCAGGCCAACTTCGTGCGCCAGATTGATCAGTTCCTGGCCGCGAACACGCGCTATGCGGGCATTACACTGGACTTCCAGGGCATCCCTCCGGACGCCACCGGCGCGTACGGCCATCTCATTCAGACGCTGTACGATGACCTGCATTCGCGCAAGCTGAAGGTCTACGTCAACGTACCGGTGAACGATAACAGCGTGGATCTGCAGTTTGCGGGCAGCCACTCCGACGGCGTGGTGTTGATGAACTACGACCAGCACCAGACCGGGACCGACCCAGGCCCCATCGCCGGACAAGACTGGTTTGAAACCAACCTGCGCAATGCGATGAAGGTGGTGCCGCGCGAAAAGATCATCTGCTCCATCGGCAGTTACGCCTACGACTGGACCACGGCGCTGCCACCGCCCCCTGCGCCGCTGCGCAAGGGCCACCGCGCCCCGAAGCCCGCGCCTGCCAGCGACGATATTCTGAGCGCGACGAACCTCTCCACACAGGAAGCCTGGCAGGAGGCCTCCGACTCGGGGGCGCAGATCGCGCTCGACGATGCAACGCTGAACCCGCACTTTGCTTATGACGATGTAGACGCCAAGGTGCGGCACCAGGTCTGGATGCTGGATGCGGTGACCGCGCTGAACCAGATGCGCGTAGCCCGCGCACTGGGCCTGCAGACCTTTGCGCTGTGGCGGCTGGGCTCAGAAGATGACTCGCTGTGGAAGATCTGGGACAGCCCGCTGAAGTCCAACCCCGTCATCGACCTGGCCAACGTCTCGCCGGGCCAGGATGTGGATACCGAAGGCGACGGCGACATCCTGCGCGTCACCGGACTTCCGCAGAGCGGCCACCGCACGGTCACCATGGACGACGACACCACCATTCCCTCCCACTATCTGAGCGTGGTTGCGGAGACCATGGACTCCTATCCCCTGCCCTACACCGTCTCGCAGTACGGATACCACCCCAAGGAGGTATCCATCACCTTCGACGACGGGCCCGACCCCATCTGGACGCCGAAGATCCTGGACGTACTGAAGCGCTATGGCGTGAAGGGCACCTTCTTCATGATCGGCGAAGAGGCGGAGGACAACGTCGGCGTGATGCAGCGGGTCTTCCGCGATGGGCATGAGATCGGCAACCACACCTTCACGCATCCGGACATCTCCGAAATCTCGCCCGGGCAGGTGGACTTGCAGTTGAACCTGACCGAGCGGCTGTTTGAGGCCAAGCTGGGGGTGCGGCCAGTCTACTTCCGTCCACCGTACTCCATTGATCAGGAGCCCGACACCAACGACCAGGCCGCGCCGGTGGAGCGCATCCAGCAGTTGGGCTACGTCATCGTGGGTGACAAGATCGACACCAACGACTGGGATGAGCACCCGCGCAAGACACCGCAGGAGATCGTCGCCAACGTCTTTGAGCAGATCAACCTGTCCGAGACCAAGACCTGGATGCGGGGCTCCATCATCCTGATGCACGATGGCGGCGGTGACCGTTCCGCCACCGTAGCCGCACTGCCGGTGCTGATTACCGCTCTGCGTGCGCATGGCTATCAGATAGTCCCTGTCTCGGAGCTGATTGGGATGTCGCGCGATCAGGTGATGGTGCCGCTGACCCGCCAGCAGCGTTACTACGCAGCTGTGGACTCGGTGGCGTTCTTCTTCATCGCCTTCTTCAACCACTTTGTCATCTATGTATTCTTCGTGGGCGACGCCCTGATGAGCGCCCGCCTCATCGTCATCGGACTGTGTGCCACGATCGACCGCTTTCGCAAACGCAAGGACTTCTCCACGCCGGAGTATCAGCCGCGTGTCGCGGTTCTGATCCCGGCCTACAACGAGGAGATGGTCATCGCGCGCACCATCCGCTCGGTGCTGATGTCCAACTACAAGAACATCCGCATCATCGTCATCGACGACGGCTCCAAGGACGAGACCTACACCATCGCCACGGAGACTTACGCCAAGGAGATCGCCGACGGACGGGTGACCGTGCTGACCAAACCCAACGGCGGCAAGGCGGAGGCGCTGAACTTCGCGCTGGAGCAGACCGACGAGGAGATCTACGTCGGCATCGACGCCGACGGGGTCATCGCGCACGATGCCATCTCGCGGATGGTCCCCCACTTCGCCAACCCGCACATCGGTGCCGTCGCAGGCAACGCCAAGGTCGGCAACCGCGTGAACCTGTGGACGCGCTGGCAGGCGCTGGAGTACATCACCAGCCAGAACTTTGAGCGCCGCGCGCTGGATTTATTTGACGTGGTCATGGTGGTGCCCGGAGCCATCGGCGCATGGCGCACTGCCGCTGTAAAGGCCGGCGGCACATACCACCCAGACACCGTCGCCGAAGACGCTGACCTGACCATGAACCTGCTGGAACAGGGTTACGCGGTGATCTATGAGGACCAGGCATTGGCCTTCACGGAGGCGCCCATCAATGCACAGGGCCTGGCTAGGCAGCGCTTTCGCTGGTCCTTCGGCATCCTGCAGGCCATCTACAAGCACAAGGCTGCCATCCGCAACCGCCGCGCCATGGGACTGTTCGCTCTGCCGAACATTCTGATTTTCCAGATACTGCTGCCGCTGGTCTCACCGCTGATTGATCTGATGTTCGTCGCGGGCGTGATCCACTACTTTATTGACAAGCACTTCCACCCGGAGACCACCAGCCCCGCCGATCTGCTGAAGCTGCTGACGTTCTTCCTGGCGTTCCTGCTGATCGACTTCGCGGCTTCGGCACTGGCGTTCCTGCTGGAGCGCAAACATCCGGCCAGCAAGGGCGATGCGTGGCTGCTGGTACACATCTGGGTGCAGCGCTTCACCTACAGGCAGCTCTTCTCCTGGGTACTCGTGCGCACCGTAAAACGCGCCATCGACGGCAAGCCGTTCAGCTGGGACAAACTCGAACGCACTGCACAGATGTCCAAGGCAACCGAGCGGCTTACGGAAAGCTAAGGAATCTTTCCACAATTGGGCTTTGAAGGGTACGGGCTTCAGCCCGTACGTTGAAGCCCTAATAAATTGCGGCTTAGCCACGCAGGATCGACTTGGCTCATGGGTGACTCATGCTCGGCGCATCAGGGACGCACACCTAACTGGTTCGTCTGCACGCCATACGCTATCGGCGTCACCACAGGTGCAGCCGCTCCGACCAACTCATACAGCGTCGCATCGCCAAGACCCGGCTCCGCGTTGAACCACACGTTTCCGGATCCATCGACCGCGATGGAATCGGGCCCCGTGTTCGGATCGTCTCCCACAAAGCCACTTAGCCCGCTCAGAATGTTGCCTTGGCTGTCCAACTCGTACACCGTGTCGAGGTCCGTTGTCATCCACGCATGGCCCGCTCCGTCGATGGCCGTACCTTCGCCGAGCGTCACCAGCGTGTCATGCTTCGTGCCCAGGATCGGGAAAGGGCTTCCGGGGTTTTGACTCCCCGCAGTCGTCAGTCTCTCCATGCCATGGAAACCAGGCAGCCACACGCTGCCACTTGCGTCGATGGCCGCACTGAACGAACCCCATCCGCCATAGATCGCAAAGTAAGGCGACCCAGCCTGCTGCACACCTGTCGGACTATACGCACTCACATAGCCGTCGTTATAGCTGGTCGCCCAAACGTTGCCTGAGACGCCGGGCTCCATCGCGAGGGAATAGTAATACCAAGCGGTCCCACAGGCAGGACAGCCATTATTGCGGCCGCTGACCGTAGTGAGCAGCGCCCCGCTGCTTCCGTCCAGATGAAACAGATACCCGCTGCTGTCGGCCACCCATACATTGCCGCTTGCGTCCAACTCCGCATCCGCCGGAGTTGCAAGGTTCGGGATGTTGCTCTGGGTCATTCGCAACACCCCGGCGCTCTGACCTATGCTGAATTTCACGACCGCTGGTGGGTCTGGATTAACGCCGTAGACGCCGGATTGGGGAAACCCCATGCCGTCGGCGATCCAAAGGTTCGACGAGGTCGCGTCCACCGCCACGCTGGACGGACTCGTAAGAAAGTACGGCGTCGGAATGTACCCCGTCGTCGAGGTCGGCACACCCAGCGGATTGAACTCCTATATCTGCGAGGACGCAACGCACGTATATACCTGCGGTGCAGTCATTGCCGCCTGGCAGTACGGCTCAACTGCCCAGATGTTGCCCGACCCGTCCACCGCAAGGCTATGTCCCTGCTCGTCGTTGGTCCCACCATAACCGCTGCTGAATGCCAGCCGCACTGTCCAGTCATTCGGTGGCACAGCAAGTATCGGCTGAAAGGGTGAAGTTGTCCCACCGTTCATCGCATAGAGTGCGCTGACGTTCAGAGCTGGATGGTGGGCAATGTTGATCGCAGCCGTCGCCGTCTCCGCTGGCTGCGTTCCGGTCGACGTGCCATCCGAGGTCGCCAGCGCAAACAACGCCGAACACGATGCCGAAGCCGCTCCCGTGCTGGTGTTAGAGGTATTCACACATGACGCAAGAATGTCTGCCAGAGTGTTGATCTCCGTCTGCGGTACCGTTCCATTACCGCCGGGCGTCGTCGCCAAAGATGTCCCCAAGCCTAGATCCACTAGGTTCGTCGCATTCGCAAAGGCGTTCGCGATCCCCGTCTTGGCCAGCGGCGTTCCACTCGACGAGATATGCAGCGCATCCGTCGCATACCCTGCCACGGCATAGGCTGCCGCCACCGTCGAGACTTCATTCATGGTCACCAGCGGAATGTTCGTGAACTTACCTCCTGCCGGACAACCGCCCAGCAGGGCCATCGTTGCTGCCGCCGAGTTCGTGCCCGTCCCCGGATTGCCTCCCAGCGCATACAGATACACTTGGCTTCCACCGGTGCATGTGTAGTCGCCCGAGATGGTAAAGCTTCCTGTCGGTCCCGTTAAAACGTAAGCTCCGACTGAGTCCGCATTCCCGGTGACCGCCGCGTTCAGCAGCGACACCGACGCCCCACCGTACCCCCCAACACCGGCCGCCAGCAGATACACCCTCGCCCCGGCGATCGGCTGCTGTCCGCCATACAGCTTTCCTTGCAGCACAGCTCCCGTATAGGTGGTCCCAGCGGCAGGCACAGTGGTGCCGATGCCGCAGCCGCCGAGGAGCGAGGCGGTCGCACACAGCAAAAGAAGAGACATCTGCTTACGAAAACGCATGGCTTCGCTCCGTGATTCTTATGGGAAGATTTTCGTGTCGCCACAAGACGCATCATGATTCTATTCCCACTCTATGAAAAATCTGAGTGTGTGAAATCCCTCTTTAGGGTTATTAAGACACTCGCCCGCTCACCCGAACCGAGCGTCATGGAATATTGGAAATTGAAAGCACAACCGCCCTCTTGACACGCTCCGTATAATGGAACCAATCGAGAAGACGCGCGGCCAATCCCCGGGCTCCTCTCGCTACCGGCTCAGGCCGGGTGCGTATTCGACCTTTGACAACGCAACTGCCGCAGCCCAAGCCATATATCCTTAAGATATATTGCACGAGCCATTGTTCAGCACATTGGCCAATCTTAGGATACTAAAGGAGTTAGACAACATATCTTTAAGATACTCCATGGAGAGAATTTATATCTTAAGGATATACAACAGAATCAAGTACATTGATAATAAAGGGGTTAGCGGCCAAATCCAAAGCCCTCCCGAACCAGAGGTCCACCGCTAAGTCCTTATTTCTGCCAACTTTGCGGGAAAACCGGGGGAGGGGGCAGTGCGGATGACTATCGCCCAACCAGCTTTGGGGCGCGGCGGCTACGATGGAAGTGCAGCACAGGGAGAGATATTTTGACCGCCAGCCACAGCCTTCCGCCGTTCGCCAACGAGCCCTTCACCGACTTCAGCACACCGGAAAATCAGCGGGCGATGCAGGAGGCTCTGTCACAGGCGCGCGCGAAACTGGGACGGACCTACGATCTGGTCATCGGCGGTAAGCCGGTTCGCATGGAGACGACCTTCGCCTCGGTGAATCCTGCTGCTCCGGCCGAAGTAATCGGCAGGCACTCCAGCGCAACGGCGGCCGAGTCCAGCGCGGCCGTGGCTGCGGCCGGCGCGGCCTTCCCAGCATGGAGCACCACAGCGGCGGCAGAGCGCATCGCTCTGCTGGTGCGCGCGGCGGGTCTGCTCCGCGCGCGCCACTTCGAGTTCTGCGCCTGGCTCACGCTGGAGGTCGGAAAGAACTGGGCCGAGGCGGATGCCGATGTCGGCGAGTGCATCGACTTCCTTGAGTTCTACGCGCGCGAGGCCCAGCGTCTGGACCACGCCACCACACCCATCCAGTACCCCGGCGAGCGCAACCAGTTGCGCTACGTTCCGCTGGGCGTGGGCGCGGTGATTCCGCCGTGGAACTTTCCGCTGGCCATTATGGCAGGGATGACCGCCGCGGCCATCGTCTGCGGCAACACGGTGGTGTTGAAGCCCTCGCCCGACGCACCGACCATCGCGGCGCGCTTTCTCGCTCTGCTGGTCGAGTCAGGCCTGCCGGGCGGCGTGGTGAACCTGGTGCAGGGCGGCGCAGAGGTGGGCAGCGCTCTCGTCGAGCATCCGCAGGTTCGCTTCATCGCCTTCACCGGATCAAAGAAGGTGGGGCTCCAGATCTACGAGCGCGCGGCGCGCACCCAGCCCGGCCAGCACTTTCTTCGCCGCACTATCTTGGAGCTGGGAGGCAAGGACTCCATCGTCGTGGAGGCGGACTGCGATCTGGACGCTGCCGTTGAAGGAGTCGCCGCCTCGGCGTTCGGATTCAGCGGACAAAAGTGTTCGGCGTGCTCCCGGGTGATCGTAGCCGACGCCGTCTATGACACCTTCTGCGACCGCTTGCGCGAACGCGTGGAGTCGCTCGCCAGCGGCGACCCGGAGAAGAACTTTGCGGTGGGGCCGGTCATCAATCCAATCGCCAAGCAGCGCGTGCTGGACTACATCGAACTCGGCAAGAGCGAGGGCCGACTGCTGACCGGCGGCAAGCCTTTAGACAGCGCGGGCAATGGCTACTTCATCGCGCCCACGGTATTCGCTGATGTCGCGCCACAGGCGCGGCTCGCGCAAGAGGAGATCTTCGGGCCGGTACTCGCTGTGCTGCGCTCCACCAGCTTCGACGAGGCCATGACCATCGCCAACAATACCGAGTACGGACTCACCGGAGCGATCTATACCCACTCCCGCGAAAAACTGGACCGTGCCCGCAAGGAGTTCCAGGTGGGCAACCTGTACCTCAACCGCAAGTGCACGGGAGCCATGGTGGGCGCGCATCCGTTCGGCGGCTTCAAGATGAGCGGCACGGACTCCAAGGCCGGTGGCGCGGACTACCTTCTGCTCTTCACGCAGGCCAAATCCATTGCGGAGAAGCAGGGCTTCGTCTCCGCCGCGGTAGAGGAGCAGGAAGCCCGTATCGGACTATAAATCCGACCCCCCGACGGAAGCTCAGGCGCTGCGAACGATGGCGGAGCGCGCACGATCCACAGCTTCTGCCAGAGCGTGGTGGTGGATGGTAAACAGCGCCAGCTCCAGGCGGTCGGAGACGCCGATCTTGTCGTAGATGCTGCGCAGATAGTTCTTCACCACCTGCTCCTTGGTATGGAGATGCATGGCGATCTCGCGGTTCTTGCATCCCTCTGACACCAGCGCGACGATCTGAAGTTCCTTGGGGGTCAGCCGCTCCAGCACACGTACACCGACTCGGTCCGGGGAGGGCATGGTCTTTACGGAGGCCCGCTGCACGCTGCGCTCGCCGGCGGCCACGCGATGCAGGCACTCCACCAGTTGCGGCGGAGCGACCGAGCGCAGAACCACACCCTCGATCCGCTGCGCGATGGCAGGATCCAGTGTGGCATCGTGCTCCAGGATGACGACAGAGCGGCTGCCGGCCTGCTCAATCCACTCCAGCAGCGGCCTCAGATCCTTCGCGATGCTGGAGGGAAAGATTACAACGGACTTGCGCAGGCTGCCCACGGACTCCTTCAGCCGCTCCACGTCGCTGCACTGCGCGGCGATATGCATGTCCGTCTCCAGAGCCAGCACACGCGCAACACCGGTGCGGAAGATGACCTGATTGTCGGCAAGAATCACCTGTAGCTTCACGGGTCCCTCCACGGTGGAATATCGACTTTCATATTGAACACCATTTTTCATCAGATTTCATTAAATGGAACTTCCAATAGCAACACAAAAGTAAGGCTGGCACGCTGGAACAAGGCTTACCACCGCCGCTTCAGCCCTCGCAGCCGCATCTTCGGATACGATAGAACATGTCCGGCAGTAATTCCCTTTGAGAAATGGCGAACCATGGCTGACCTGCGTCCTTTTCATATTGCCTTCCCGGTGGACAACCTGGAGGCCGCACGGCACTTCTACGGCACGGTGCTGGGCTGCCCCGAGGGGCGCAGCTCTGATCAGTGGATTGACTTTGACCTCTTCGGCCACCAGATTGTTGCACACCAGAAGCCCGGCAACGGTGCCCGGCCGCACAGCAATCCGGTGGATGGCCATGACGTGCCGGTGCCGCACTTCGGCGTGGTGCTGACGCAGGCGCAGTGGAAGCAGCTCGCCGAGCGCGTGCGTGCTGCGGGAGTGTCCTTCCTCATCGAGCCGTATACACGCTTCGTGGGGCAGACCGGCGAGCAGTCCACCATGTTCTTCTTTGACCCCGCCGGCAATGCGCTGGAGTTCAAGGCCTTTGCGGACCTGGGCCAGATGTTCGCGAAGTAGCCTTATGCCGTCTGCGACCGCACGGAGGCGTCAGCCGGCACGGATTCTGTGGAGCGGCTGGAGGGCTTCGGCGGAGGCCCCGCATCGCGCGGCGGCGCTGACTCGCGCATCCGGGGTGCATCGTCGCTGGTAAGGTGCTCCTCCACGTGGTGCAGATGGCGGCGCATGGCGCGGCGCGCCTCATTGGGGTTGCGCTCGGCAATCGCAGCGAAGATGGCCTCGTGGTCCTCCAGCGCTGCGGCTTGGTGCTGGTCCAGCCCGGCACGCTGGCTCAGGCGGTGGTACATGGGAGCAAACATCCCCGCCCACAGACCGTCCACAATGCTCGCCAGCACACTGTTCTTGGCTGCTTCGCCGATGGCGACATGAAACTGCCTGTCGGACACCTGCGCGTTGGTCTTGGCCAGCACCAGGCGGCGCATCTGCTGTAGTGTCTTCTCAATCTTGGTCAGGTCGCCGGCGGAGGCGTAGAGCGCAGCGTCGGCAGCAATCTCACCTTCAATCAGCAGCCGCGCACGCAGAAGCTCAAACGGTCCCGGGCCGGAGTCCAGCACCAGCGACATCGGGTTCACAGCCTCGCGAACGTAGGCACCGGAGCCGCTTCGAATCTCCAGCTCACCGGCGATCTCCAGCGCCACCATGGCCTCGCGGATGGTCGGCCGGCTCACGCCGCAGATCTTGGCCAAGTCAATCTCGCCGGGCAGCCGCGCCCCGGACTCCAGACCCCGCTCCGCGATGTATCGGGAAATCCGGGCGGCAACCTCCTGGTAGCGCCGATGCGTCTTCACCATATCGTCTCCATCCCCTCCATCTTCATGGAAAAGTCATACGCGGATGAGAGCCGAGATCAAGCCACTCTGCGCGAGGCGGTAAGGGTAACATCCGCAGGTCGCTACGGGATAGAGGCGCATAATGTTGTGCCGCATTGCTCAGTCAACGCGGCGTCGCGGTGTAAGACTCGTCTCAGAAGGCGGTTCCAGGTCTGCACAGCGCCAGCCTGGCTCGTCATCGCGCATTCCCTGCTGATCAACCCCAGTATCCCGGAGAACCCCGTGCCCACGCGCTCTACCGTCATCGCCACATTCAAGACCCACGAGCAGGCTGAGTCTGCCGTGAAAGATCTGCAAGAAGCTGGAGTGGATATGACGTGCCTGTCCATTGCCGCGAAGGATACCCATACGGACGAACACGTCGTGGGCTACTACAACGCGGGCGACCGGATGAAGTATTGGGGCAAGCTGGGGGCGTTCTGGGGTGGTTTCTGGGGACTGCTCTTCGGCTCGGCCGTCTTCATGATTCCCGGCGTCGGCCCGCTGCTGGTCGCGGGCCCGTTGGTCGGCTGGATCGTCGCCGGACTGGAAGGCGCGGTCGTGGTGGGCGGCGTCAGCGCGGCCGGCGCTGGACTGTTCAGCTTGGGTATACCCAAAGACAGCGTGATTAAGTACGATGTCGCGCTCAAGAGCGATGAGTATCTGCTGGTGTTTTACGGCAACCATGATGATGCCGTTCAGGTAGAAAAGCTGCTCTCCACCGGCGAACATACTTCGCTTGACATGCACGGTGCGGTTGTACTGGCTGCGCAGGCCTGAAGGACGATTCAGATGAAATCCAGCAGCGCATTTCCCGGATTGGTTTTTCTGGTGATCCTGGCCATGGGCGCAGCGGTAGCTCTTCCGTTGCATCAACATGGTTCCAGCTTCGCCGCGGCAGCGGCGATGATTGTGACGATCTTGTGCGCCTTTATCGTCTCCTCCGCCATCCGAGTGGCCGACCCCTGGACAAAGGCCGTGGTCCTGCGTCTGGGCAAGTTCCGTTCGCTGGAAGGCCCGGGGCTGTTCTTCATCATCCCGTTGATTGAGACCATCCCCTACTGGCTGGACACGCGCGTCCTCACCAGCTCCTTCAAGGCCGAAAAGACGCTCACCAAGGACACCGTGCCGGTGGATGTGGATGCGGTGCTCTTCTGGAAGATCATCGACCCCCAGAAGGCGGCCCTGGCTGTGGCCGATTATCAGGCAGCAATCAGTTGGGCGTCCCAGACCGCGCTGCGCGACGTGATCGGCAAAACCATGCTCTCGGACATGCTGGAGGGCCGCGACAAGATCAGCAATGCTCTGCAGGTAATCATTGATCAACGCACCGAACCGTGGGGCATCAACGTCATCTCGGTGGAAGTGAAAGATGTGCTGATTCCGTCCTCGCTGGAGGATGCAATGTCCATGCAGGCGCAGGCGGAGCGAGAGCGCCAGGCGCGCGTGATTCTTGGAGAGTCCGAGTTGCAGGTCGCAGCCAAGTTTGGCGAGGCCGCCAAGACCTATGCGAACAATCCGGTCGCGCTGCATCTGCGGGCGATGAACATGCTCTATGAAGGATTGAAGCAGAACTCCACCATCGTGATCGTTCCCAGTTCCGCCGTGGAGACCATGCAACTGGGCGGCTTGGCCGGGCTAACGGCCCTGACCATGGGCATCGGACAGGACAAGGCCCTCACAGTAGCCAACACTGAAACCGGAACCGTAGACCCGCCCAGCGCCGCTGCCCCAACCCCAACCCCCGCGCCCACACCGCTGTAAGAGTGCCCCAGACCTCCAATGCACACCTGCGGTAAAGTAAGAAGAATGAGAAGCTGATCGATGCGCATACTCGTTCTTAACGGCGGCTCTTCTTCCATCAAGTTCTCCGTGTTCTCCTGCGGCGACGTTGCGCTCACAGATCAGCCCCTGGCTGCGGATTGGGATGGACAACTGTCCGGCATCGGCGGTGCCGCTGCCATACTAAAGACCTCCGGCGCTGCGGGCGCAGGTAGCGGCGATGTCGAGACCAAAGTCAAAGCAGCGACCTTAGAGCAGGCGGTCAGCATCGTTCTGAAGACGGTATCCACCCCGTCTGGGCCGCCGCTGGATGCCATTGGATATCGCGTGGTGCATCCTGGGGCCAGGCTGCAAGGTCATCAACGCATTACGCCCCAGGTGTTGCGGCTGCTGGAAGAGGCAACGGAGTTTGCTCCCCTGCACGATCCTGAGGCGGTGATGCTCATACGGGCGACCATGCAGCATTATCCGGATGCAGCCCATTACGCCTGTTTCGATACTGCCTTCCATCGGACCATGCCTGAAGAGGCGCAGACCTATCCGCTGCCCGCCAGCTATCGCGAGAACGGCGTCCATCGTTATGGCTTCCATGGACTCAGCTGTGAGTCCATCGTGCGCCAGATGGTCGCCGCCGGTTCGCTGCCGCAGCGCATGGTGATCGCACATCTGGGCAGCGGATGCAGCGTGACCGCGCTGCTGGACGGTCGCTCCGTCGACACCACCATGGGCCTGACGCCGACTGGTGGCGTTGTCATGGGAACGCGGTCCGGCGACCTCGATCCGGGCCTCGTGATCTACCTCATGCGAAAGCAGGACGGCAGCCGCAACCACGCCGCTACAGCCGTCGAGACCTTGTTGAACCACAGCTCCGGCATCAGCGAGCTCAGCGGGCTGCCGAACGACATGCGCATGGTGCGCGCAGCCGCCGCAAACGGCAGCCCGCAGGCGCGGCTGGCGCTGAAGGTCTTCACCCGCAGCATCACCAGGGCGATGGGCGGATTCTGCTGGCTGCTGGGCGGGCTGGATGCCATCGTCTTTACCGGCGGCATTGGAGAACATGACGCGGAGACGCGCAGAGAGGTGCTTTCCGGCGTCTCAGAGATGGATGTCGAACTGGATGGGGAAATACCCTCTGCAGACGAAAGCAGGATGCAACGCATCAGCTCAGCGACATCCAGAACCGCAATCTATGTCGCGCCGGCGCAGGAAGATTGGATGATCGCCATCCATGTCCAGCAGATGGCGATGGCCGACAACGTAGCCGTACCAGGGAAGCAATCAACGCAGCTGGAGGAAGACCAATGAACTCCGCTCTCGAAGTGATGGACCACGCGACAAACGACCTTGTCTCGCCCGACGAGCTACGCCGCATGGACGCCTACTGGCGGGCCTGCAACTATCTATGCGCGGGCATGTTGTACCTGCGGGAGAACCCCCTGCTGCGCGAGCCCCTGCAGCCGGACCACATCAAGCGGCGGCTGCTGGGTCACTGGGGCTCAGACCCGGGGCAGACCTTCGTCTGGCTCCATCTCAACCGGCTGATCAAAAAGTATGACCTGGACATGATCTATCTCGCCGGGCCCGGCCACGGCGCGCCGGCCACGTTGTCCAACAGCTACCTGGAGGGCGTCTACTCCCAGATCTATCCGGAGATGAGCCAGGACATCCAGGGCATGCAAAGGTTCCTGAAGCAGTTCTCGTTTCCAGGCGGCATCGGCAGCCACTGCACGCCGGAGACCCCCGGCTCCATCCATGAGGGGGGTGAGCTGGGCTACAGCCTGTCGCACGGATTTGGCGCGGTGTTTGACAACCCCGACCTCATCGCCACCGTGGTCGTTGGAGACGGCGAGGCCGAAACGGGGCCGCTGGCAACATCCTGGCACTCCAACAAGTTTCTCAATCCGCTCACCGATGGCGCGGTGCTGCCAGTGCTGCACCTGAACGGATACAAGATTGCCAACCCGACGATTCTGTCCCGCATCAGCAATGAGGAGCTGGAAAGCCTCTTCCGCGGCTACGGTTGGACGCCGCACCTGGTCGAAGGCGACGACCCCGCCGTCATGCATCCAAAGATGGCCGCCGTCATGGAGCAGTGCATCCAGACGATTCGCACCATCCAGCAGGATGCGCGGGCGAAGGGCGGCGTGCCGGAGCGACCGCGCTGGCCCATGATCATTCTGCGGACCCCGAAGGGCTGGACGTGCCCCAAGGAGATTGACGGTCACAAGCTGGAAGGCTCCTGGCGAGCCCACCAGATGCCCATCCTCGATCCGGTCACCAATCCCGCGCACCTGCAACTGCTGGAGCACTGGCTGCGCAGCTATCGGCCCGAGGAACTCTTCGATGAGCAGGGGACGCTGATCGAGGAGTTGCGCGAGCTGCCACCCAAGGGCGCACATCGCATCAGCGGCAATCCCCATGCCAACGGAGGCGAGCTGCGCAAGCCGCTCGATCTGCCCGACTTTCGCGACTACGCCGTCAAGGTCGAAACGCCGGGACAGGAAGAGCTCTCGCCGACCAACATCCTCGGGCATTTTCTCTGCGAGGTCATGCGACGCAACATGACCAGCTTCCGCGTCTTCGGGCCGGACGAGACCGGCTCCAACAAGCTCGATGCCATCTATGAAGGCAGCCACGGCAAGACCTGGATGGAGCCCACGCTGCCGGAAGACCTGGACGGCGGTTGGCTCGCTCCCAATGGCCGCGTGATGGAGATGCTCTCTGAACACACGCTCGAAGGCTGGTTTGAAGGCTATGTGCTCACCGGCCGGCATGGCTTCTTTTCAAGTTATGAGGCCTTCGTCCACATCATCGACTCCATGTTCAACCAACATGCCAAGTGGCTGGAGAAGTCCAAGCTGGAGCTGCGCTGGCGCGCTCCCATCTCTTCCATCAATCTGCTCATCACGTCTCTGGTCTGGCGGCAGGATCACAACGGCTTTACCCATCAAGACCCTGGATTTCTCGATATCGTCACCAACAAAAGTCCCGAAGTCACGCGTATCTATCTGCCGCCGGACGCCAACTGTCTGCTCTCCGTCGCGGACCACTGCCTGCGCAGCACCAACTATGTGAATGTGATTGTGGCGGACAAGGCGCCGCACCTGCAGTACCTCTCCATGCCCGAGGCCGTGGACCATTGCACCAAAGGAATCGGCATATGGAACTTTGCCAGCAATGATGAAGGCGCCGAGCCGGACGCCGTGATGGCGTGTGCCGGCGACATACCTACCTCGGAGGCGCTCGCGGCCGTCGCCATTCTGCGGGAGCGCTGCCCCACGGTAAAAATTCGCTTTGTGAATGTAGTGGATCTGTTCCGCCTGATGCCGGAGAAGGAGCATCCGCATGGACTCTCCGACCGCGAGTTCGATTCGCTCTTCACCTGCGACAAACCCGTCATCTTCAACTTCCACGCGTACGCATCACTCATCCACAAGCTGACCTATCGCCGCACCAACCATGACCACTTCCACGTCCGCGGCTACAAGGAGAAGGGCAACATCAACACCCCGCTGGAGCTGGCGATCCTCAACCAGGTAGACCGCTTCAACCTGGCGATCGACGTAATTGATCGCGTCCCCAGCCTGCGTGCCTCCGCCGCGCATACCAAGGAGTGGCTCAAGGACCAGATTATCGAAAGCATCAACTACGCCCATGCCCATGGCATTGACTGCCCTGAGATACGCGAATGGAAGTGGCCTGCTTAGGCAGTTCTTCTGTGGATGCATACCGAAACTTTGTCATCTCGACCGAAGCAGGACGGCACTATCGTCCTGCGTAGTGGAGAGACCTGTAGCTTGTTCGGGGCGCTCCGGATTACGCCATGGGCGAAATGGCTGTAGGGAATCTCTGCACAAGTCTTCGTTTTGAAAGGACGGGGGTTCAGTCCAGCCGTAAGCCCAGCGATTGCAATGCGGCTTTAGCCGCTGAGAGAATGCAGGGGGTTCTTTAAAATTGTCATCCTGAGCGGAGGCCCTGACCCTGAACGTAGTGAAGGGCGAAGGGATCTGCTTTCCTACGCGTCCTTTGAGCCTTCCTTTGCGTCCTTTGCGTTCGTTGTTGCCTTTTGCAATCGCCAGATAGCCATCTTCTCTATCGCGTCTATCGCGCGTTAAATCGTGCGATCAGATCAGCCTGCGAGCTTGGAGACGAATGGCCCACGGCCCTCAGTCTTGCGCCCTTCCCGTGGCGGCTCGACTGCGCCCCGGCGTGACGCACCTGCACCGCTTTACAGGCATACGTCTTCCGGCAATGCAATCGCACCTGGCGACTTTGCGCCACGCGGCGCTTCTGCACACTGCCGCAGCGCCCACGCAGACATCTCGCCTGCACCGGCCTGGACACCGCAAACGCAACCGCCGGCGCACGCATCAACGCAACCGGCTGCTTCACCATGGGCTTCTCATAGGATGCGGCATAGGCTGGCTCCCCCAGCGGTGCGGCCTCCTCCGCCTTCTCGGGCTTGGCCACGGTTGGAGGCTTCACACTGGCACTCTGCACCCTGGCCGCGTCGCCCGGGAACGGAACAAACCTCGCATCGCATATGATCGGCGACGGGATGCCGCCCTGCCGCCCCTGGCCCGTGGAGTCCTCGCCCACCAACTGGAAGTTCGCCGGGGCCACCCCTTGCTGAGCGTCAGCGTGTCTTGAAACAAAGTTGTACTTGGAGTGCGCGTCGGTCAACTCCACCCCGTCAAAACGCGCATGAATATGGTGGGAGTCGTCGGCGCCGAGCAGCTCCAGCGTGCCCCCGCCCGACACCCGTACGTTGCGCAGCACAATGTCCTCATACACCGGCGTGCGCGCACCTCCGCCCTGGCTGTTGGTGGAGTTGCTGTTCAACCCAATCGGGGCCTTCGAGCTGCGCATGCATACGCCCTCATAGGTCACATCCTTCACCACGCCGCCGCGCCCAGGGCTGGACTGGATGCGAAGCCCGTTCTCCGGCCCGTCCAGCGACAGGTCCGAGACCAGCACATCGCGCACGCCTCCATGCGTCTCCGAGCCGATGGACATCCCGTGGCCCCAGTAGAAGTGATTGTGCAGGATACTCACATTGCGGCTCGGCTCGATGTCCACATTGTCGTTCCCGGAGCGGATGTACGAATCTTCCACCGTAACGTTCTTCGCCGAACTGGGGTCAATGCCGTCCGCATTGCGCGCGCTCTGCGGGGTGTCAATCTTCACTCCCCACACCGTCATCCCGTTGCCGTTGTGGAAACCCAGATGAACGCCCGGCGAGTTCCGCAGCGTAACCTCGTACACCGTGAAGTCGTTGCTGTGGTTCGTGTCGATCAGCCGCGGCACCTGCTGGTGCCCCCACAACCGTGCCTCCTCTGCCAGGAACCACCAATTCGCCGGCTGTTCGGCACCGTTCACCAGCAGGCTTGCGCCACCACGCCCGTCGATCACGCCCTCCCCCATCACGCCGGAGTGGCTCGCATGGTCGGCCACAATCAGCGCATGGCAGCCCCTCTGCCTGGACTCGTCCACTGTCCCGCAACTGCCGCGGTACACGTCATAGTCGCGGGGGTTGCGGGAGCCATACAAAGTCACATCTTTGTCGATCAGCAGCGTCACTCCCTTGCGCAGGCGCAGCGAGCCACTCAGAAATGCATTCGCCGTGCCCTCGCTGGACAGCTCCACCGCGTGTCCGCCGGGACAGTGGTCTATGGCTGCCTGGATGCGCTCCGTGTCCACCCACATCTCGTCCGGCGCGGCAATCCCATGGGGCGCACTCATGGCCGCCTTCAACAGGATGCACACGGGCGGAATCACCGGCTCGGCCACCGTCCGCCGGTCCTGCCCACCGGCACAGACGGACACTATACCTATCGCCACAGCGACCACAACGAAATCCTGCGCAAGAACGCCGCAGCGCTGGAAGGTGCCTGAGTTTCTGCCCGTACGACTCTGGTTGGGAATCCTCATACTTCCAAAATAATAGTCAGACCATCATGGCAGGCGAATGATTCTTGGCCAGCACCAAGTTCGGCACTATCCCCTTTCGCTCCAGCATCTTTGCCATTTTCATAGGCATTTGTACCCACCACCGCCGCACTCACGCCCTGGTGCGTAAACTTCGCACACCCACAGTATGCTGTAGGCATGAAGCCCGCCCCCACCCTCCTCGGCCTCCTCGCCCTCACTCTGCTTGCAATGACGGTCCCGGCGCACGCCATTCAGATAAAAATCTCTGCCCAGGCGCTGGAACGCACCCTCAACAAACAGCTCTTCACCACCCCCGACGGCCGCTACTACTTCCGCGGCAAAAGTGACAGCGGTTGTTATGCTTACGCACAAGACCCGAAAATTAGCTTCAAGGAGGAACGCATTGTCATCCACGTCAAGGCACGAGCCAAACTGGGTGCCAAAGTCGGCGGCAACTGCCTCGGCGTGGGCCTCGCCACCGAGGCCAACGTCTCCGTCATCCCCGATGCTCAGGGCGAATCCATCGGCTTCCGCGATGCCCGCGTCGAGCACCTCAGCAACAACAAGGAACTCGACTTCTTCCTCGTCCCTTTCCTCAGCGGCAAACTCCCCCAGCAGATGAAGATCAATGCCGCCGACCTCATCCGCCAGTTGCTCGCCAAATCCAACGAGGCCACCGGCTACGATCTCAAGCTCGACAACCTGAAGGTTCACTCCATGCAGGTCTCCGGCGACGCTCTGGTCGTCGACTTCGACGGCGACCTCTCCGTCCACTAATCTCACACATCAGCTACCAAAGGAAAACTGATGAAAATAAAGCTCATTATCACAGGGGCGACCGGCATGGTTGGCGAGGGCGTGCTCCTGGAGTGCCTGCAAGACCCGACAGTCGAACAGGTGCTGATGGTGAATCGCAAGCCGTTCTCCCTGACCCACCCCAAGCTGCGCGAGTGCATCGTGCCCGACTTTCTCAACCTGGATGCGGTCACCGCCCAACTGACCGGCTACAGCGCCTGCTTCTACTGCGCGGGGGTGAGCTCGCTCGGCAAGAAGGAAGCGGAGTATACGCACGTCACGTATGACACCACTCTCCACTTCGCTGGGGTCCTTGCACATCTCAACCCGCAGATGACCTTCTGCTATGTATCTGGCTCTCAGACAGACAGTTCAGGGATGGGCCGGGTCATGTGGGCCCGCGTCAAAGGCCGCACGGAGAACGCCCTCACCCGCGTCGGCTTCTCCGGGGTATTCAACTTCCGTCCCGGCTTTATGAAGCCCGTCCCCGGCCAGACCAACGTCCCCTCGTTCTACGTCGTCGTCGCCAAGCTCTTCCCGCTGGCCATCCGCCTGTTCCCCAATCAGGGCTGCGAGCTACGCGAACTGGGTCTGGCCATGATTCACTGCGCGCTCCGTGGAGCACCCAAACAGATTCTCGAGAACAAGGATATCAAGGCCCTGGCGCAATCCCAGCCCTGACCACCAGCCTCTACCTCCAGCTCACCGCCAGATGCCACCTTAGCCCACGCTCGGCCGTCTTGCGCAGCACGGCCGCATACTCTCGCAGCTCATTCAGCACCTCCGGCCCCTCGCTACCCAACTGCTGCGGGTCGTCTTCCAGTGCTGAGACCAGAGCCTCCACCGTCCGCAGGCCCTCCTGCGGCGGATACCACTGCGGCGGCGGCAGCCGCTTCAGCAACTCAGGGTTGCCTCCGCCTTCCTCAATGAGCAACGCCATTGAGTTCTCGTCGGCCGAGAAGAACTCCAGCAGCGGCTTCACCCCCAGGTCCAGCGCCAGCTTCTCCACCGCGCTCTCATACCGCGCCAGCGTGCGGCCGTTCACATAGATGTTGTAGCCAGGGTCGTCGCCTTCCACCACGATGTACATCGATGCCGCCATGGCTGTCAGTTTACCAACGCAGGCAGGGGGCCACTCTCCACAAATCTCCGGCGAGCCCATGCACGCGCTCGCCGGGGTCCCAGAGGAGCGTTCTGTGCTGCTTGGGGTGGCTGGGCGCGTGAGTGGGAAACCTCAGAAGCCCAGGCTGGTCCCATTTTCTTCCTCCTGCGGCAACAGCAGATACACCCCCCCCACGGTCAGCAGCAGAATTCCTGTCCCCCAGCGCAGCGTCAGCGGTGGCCGCAGAATCATGATCCCCTGCGCCAGCACCAGCAGCGGCAGCAACGCGAACTGCGCCGACCAGCGGACCGCACCCAACCGCGCCAGTACCAGCAGACCCAGCAGCGCCAGCACACCGTCGCACGCCGTCGCCAACATCGAAGGCCGCGCCATCGCACTCGCCTGCCACGCACTCACTCCCCAGCTCATCGCAAACACCAGTGCGGCTCCCGCCAGCGCCGCCGGCATGCGCCACACACTCTCGGCGCGTTCGGAGCACAGCAGCGCCGCCCCGCAACCGCTCAGCACGGGTGCCAGGCACAGCGCCACATCGCTGCGCGCGTCGCCCAGGCTGGGCTGCGCCAGCACCAGCATCAAACCTGCCACCGCCGCCAGCCCCGGCCACAACCGGCCGGCCACCTCGTCCATCCGTCCCGCCAGCGCCACCACCACCGGCGTCAGTGCCAGCGCCATCATCAGGCCAGACGCTCCCACCCGGTTCGCACGCACCAACTCGGCGGCCGCCGGCCCGCACAGCAGCAGTGCGCCGCCCAGCGCGGCATACCAGAACTCTCTCCACCCACCCCTCACGGTACGTGGATGCAGTACCAATGCCACGCAAACCAGCGCGGCCCACGCGCACCCCGCCGCCTGCGATTCGGCACTCGACTCCGCCTCTGGACGCGCCGCCGCCAGCATCCATCGGCTGGCACCGGCCAGCAACAGCAGGACGAACGGCCACCAGCGCGTCCATAGCGTTCGCGTCATTCCCGCCCCCGCGCGCCCTCCGTGCAGTTCAAGCACTTGCAACAGTAGACGACAAAGCCGCGCCAACGGGCGCGGCCTTGCAGATCTTCCTTGCATCTTCAGCGATTGCAGCCTGCGTTAGCTGTTTCCGCCGCCCTGGGGAGCGCCCTGTCCGCCGCCACCCGGACGCCGTCCCCGACGCCGCCGTCCGCGACGCTGTCCCGCTGGCTTATCGCCCGCCGGAACGGTCACGCCCTCTGCCGGCTGCTCGGAGCTCGTAGCCTCTTCGCCGCCCTCGTCCTCGTCGCCCTCAAACTCCTCGTCGAACTCGTCGTCGTCCAGCGGCTCCAGTTCCTGAACCACCGGCGGCGCAGGACGCTCGCCGCGTTCGCTGCGTTCTCCACCGCGGGAACCGCGATCGGGCCTCGGTCCGCGTTCGCGGTCGCCACCGCCTCCCTGCTCAGGAGCCACCGGCGGCAGGCCCAGCTTCTCGCGCTGCTCCCGCAGCACCGCCTTCCGGCTCAGCTTGATGCGGTTGCCCTCAATCGCCAGCACCTTCACCAGCACCTGATCGCCCTCGCGCAGCTCGTCCTTCACTTCCTTCACGCGGTGCTCCGCGATCTCGGACACATGCAGCAGACCGTCGGTGCCCGGGAAGATCTCCACGAACGCGCCAAACTCCGCAAGACGAACGACCTTGCCGAGGTAGGTCTTGCCTACCTCGGGCACGGCGGTGATGTCACTGATCATCTGGATCGCGCGCGCCAGCCCGTCGGCATCGCTTGACGCCACATTGACCTTGCCAGTGTCGTCCACATCAATCTTCACGCCGGTCGCGTCCACAATGCCGCGGATAACCTTGCCGCCCGGCCCGATCAGGTCGCGGATCTTGTCGGTCGGAATCTGGATGGTGTGGATGCGAGGAGCAAACGCGCTCTTCTCCTCCGCAGCCTTCGAGATCACCGCATCCATCGTGTCCAGCAGGAACAGCCGCCCCTTGCGTGCCTGCTCCAGGGCCTCGCGCATGATCTGGGCAGTAATGCCCATGATCTTGATGTCCATCTGCAGCGCCGTAATGCCGTTGCGTGTTCCGGCCACCTTGAAGTCCATGTCACCGTAGTGGTCCTCGGCGCCCGCAATGTCGGAGAGCACAGCGTAGTTCTCGCCCTCCTTCACCAGGCCCATCGCCACACCGGCGACCGAACCCTTGATGGGAATGCCCGCCTGCATCAGCGAAAGCGAAGCACCACACACCGTCGCCATTGACGACGAACCGTTGGACTCAAGGATGTCCGAGACCACCCGCAGCGTATACGGAGACTCGTCCTCACCCGGCAGCACAGCCTCGATCGCCCGCCATGCCAGCGCTCCGTGGCCAATCTCGCGGCGTCCAACACCGCTCATACGTCCCACTTCACCAACGGAGAACGGCGGAAAGTTATAGTGCAGCATGAACTTCCGCTTCTGTTCGCCTTCGTAGCTCTCCATCCGCTGTGCGTCATCGGTGGTGCCCAGCGTGGCTGAGACCAGTGCCTGCGTCTCGCCGCGCGTAAACAGCGCCGAGCCATGCACGCGGGGCAGCACGCCCGTCTCAATGGTGATCTTGCGGATCTCATCAAACGCGCGGTGGTCTGGACGGATGCGCTCATTCAGCACCTGCTCGCGGAAGATGCTCTCGCGCAGCCCCTCGAAGTACTTGCTCAGCTTCTTTCCCGCCGCGGGATCATCCGCCGGCAGCTCCTTCTTCAGCTCGTCTTTGATCTCCTTGACCTTGGCGTAGCTGTCGAACTTGGGGTATTTCTGTGTATCCAGCGCGTCCTTCAGGCGGTCGCCGACCTTGGCCTTCAACTCTGCCGCATAGGCATCGTCGTGCTCCAGCGGAGTGACCGTGCGCTTGGCCTTGCCGGCCAGGCTCACCAGTTGCTCGATGCCCGCGACGATCTTTTTGATCTCCACATGCGCGAACTCAATCGCCCCGAGCACAACCTCTTCCGAGATCTGCTTCGCGCCCGACTCCACCATCACGATGCCGTCTTTGGTGCCCACGACCATGATGTTCAGCTTGCTGACCAGCCGCTCGCTGTAGGTGGGGTTCACCACAAACTGCTCGTCGATATATCCAATGCGCACGGCGCCCACGGGGCCATGGAACGGAATATCGCTTAATGCCAGGGCACAGCTCGCGCCGTTGATGCCCAGTACGTCCGGGTCATTCTCCTTGTCCGCCGAGTACACGAACGCGACCACCTGCGTCTCATTGCGGAACGCCTCGGGAAACAGCGGGCGGATCGGGCGGTCGATCTGGCGGCAGGTCAGGATCTCCTTCTCGCTGGGCCGGCCCTCACGCTTGATAAAGCCGCCCGGGATGCGTCCACCGGCGTAGGTAAACTCGCGGTACTCCACCGTCAGCGGGAAGAAGTCGATGCCCTCTTTGGGGTCGGGAGACGCCACTGCTGTCGCCAGCACTGCATTGTCACCACTCGTCGTAAACGCAGCGCCGGAGGCCTGCTTGGCGATGCGTCCTGTCTCAAACTTAATGTGCTTGCCACCGGCAAGCTCTACTGTTACGTCGTGCTTCATAGTCATTCCTCTTTTTCTCTTTGTCTTCTGTCTCTAAGCTTTTCGAACCACATACGGCGTCATCTCGACCGATCGATCACGACTTCATCGTGAGCCGGAGTGGAGAGACCCGCAGTTCCCGCGGGCGGCTGACCGCAGTGTGGCGCAGTTAAAACAAAAGCCCCGCCGAAGAGTCTTCGGTCAGGGCTTCAAAATCTTGGGTTACGGAGCTGAGCGTAAGCGAATACCTGCACAGAGGGGCCTTCACCACTCGTGTCGTTTCCATTCGGGGTGTTGCTCTCACAGTCCCGTTGGATTCAGGGGTATTCAATCTTAAACCACTCCTGGGGAGAGGCCGCATCGGGCATTCAGCTCCGCGCAGCCGGCGATAGGGCTACTTGCGGATTCCCAGCTTGCCAATCACGTCCCGGTAGCGGTCCGCGTCGGTCTTCTTCAGGTAGTCCAGAAGTCCGCGGCGCTTCGACACCAGCATCAGCAGGCCACGGCGCGAGCCATGATCCTTCTTGTGGGTCTTGAAGTGCTCGGTCAACTCCCCGATGCGCTCCGAGAGGATCGCAATCTGCACCTCAGGACTGCCAGTGTCCGAATCATGCGTCCGGAACTTCGTAATAATATCTGTCTTCTTCGCTGTTGCCAACACGGCGGGTCTTGCTCCAATTCTCTTTGCTCTAGTCCACTTCTATCAGTGTCCAGCTTAAAGATACCATGCGAAGGTCGAATATCGGGCCTTCGCTGGACCCCAATAATTCGACCTACCCGAAGGACTTGTCCTCTCGACCGGAGATACCCCCGTAGCCGGAGAGACCCGCAGTATCCACTCCATGCCCTCCATGCCCCGGGACGTGTCATCTCGACAGTAGCCAAACTGCTTATTCGTTTGGCGCAGCGGAGAGACCCGCAGTGGACAGTCTGCGGCGCAACATCACGCGATATTCGCCTTCAAAAACTCCAGCGACCGCTCCCGTGCCAGCTTCGCCGCCTCCGGGTTGTAGCTCGCGCGAGCATCACAGTTGAAGCCGTGGTCCGCGTCCGGATACACGTAGATCGTCACATCGCCGTGGTCGCCGTGCACGGCCTTCACAGCCTCAATCTGCTCCGGCCCAATGTGCGAGTCCTTGCCGCCGAAGTGCAGCATCACCGGGCACACCGGCTCCTCCGCGGCAAAGTTGCCGATGCCGCCGGCGTAGTAGCCCACCGTGCAGGCCGGCTGCATCTTATAGGTCTCTCCGCGCGTCGCACTCAGCCACGCCATCTGCCCGCCGTAGCAGTAGCCGATCACGCCGATCGCCTTCCCGTCCGCCTTCAGGTACTCATAGGCAGCCGCGATGTCCATCAGCGAGGTCTCCGGCTTTAACTGCCCGTACAGCCCAAACGCCCGCTGCATGTCGGAGCCGTCATACTTCAGCTCCACACCCTTCTCGAAGCGGTCGAACAGCGCCGGCGCGATCACCACAAAACCGTCCTTCGCGAAGCCGTCGGCCACGCTGCGGATGTGGGCGTTCACCCCGAAGATCTCCTGCACCAGTACCAGCGCGCCCAGCGCCTCACCCTCCGGTCGCGCCACATACGCCTGCAGTTCATTGCCATCGCTCGCCTGCAACCTCACCCACTCACCCATTCGCTTGCCTCCGTAGACCATCAGACGCGCACCGCCGGCAAAACGCCTCACGCTGCTGCTCTTATTGTCCACGAAATCAAACCAGCGCGGATTTAGGGCCGTTCTTCTGTTGGCGTAGTGCTTCTGTTCGTCCAGCGTGAAACTTTGTCATCTCGACCGGAGCAGGACAGCACGATCGTCCTGCGCAGTGGAGAGACCTGTAGTTTGTTCGGGGCGCTACAGCTCTACACCATGGGCAAAATGGCTCTAGTTGGGGGGGTCGAACAAAGCCACCAGCAGCTTCTCCGCCAGCACCTCTGCCGAGACCCGATACTCACCCCGGGCGATCGCCTCCCTCAGACGCGCCACCTTCTCCCCCCGGATCTCAGGAGGCGGTATCTCACAGAGCTCCCCCTCCAACTCCAGTAGGTCCTTTGCTGTCGCACTTGGTTGCTTGCGGCGCAAACCCGCACCCTCCGGCCATGCATGGTCGGCCTCACGACGCAGCCAGCCGGCGTCCGCCCGCTCCGAGCCCCGTGAGACCACCATCTCCTTCATGTGAATCACCTCACAAAACTGTATCGGCAGAGGCGCTCCATACTTTAGAGATGTCTCAGAATTAATCTCAACTTATTAGTGCTGATAGCCTACAACCCGACGCTTCGGCTTGGCCGAAGGCACCTGCCCACCCAACGCCCCGCGCAGTCGACCTACCGCCGCGGTATGAATCTGCGAGACCCGCGACTCCACCACGCCCAACGTCAGGCCGATCTCCTTCATCGTCAACTCTTCGTAGTAGTACAGCGTTAGCACCATCCGCTCCTTCTCAGGCAGCTCTTCGATGGCGTCCACCAGCCGTTGCTTCATCTCTCCCTGCAGGCAGCGAAACAGAGGGTCTTCCTCCGGGGAGCTGGGAATATAGGAGAGCTCCTCATCCCCTGCGTCCTCGTTGCGCTCCATATTCAGGCTGCCGATCTCCAGGCTCCTTAGCTCACCCGTCAGTTGCTGGAACTCGTTCAGCTCCATCCGCATCTCGGCGGCGATCTCCGTCTCGGTCGGAACGCGTCCCAGCCGCTGCGTTGCGGCGCGGACAGCTTCTTCCAGTGCCCTACCCTTGCGCCGCAGCTCCCGCGGGCTCCAGTCCAGCATCCGCAGTGAGTCCAGAATCGCGCCCCGTATCCGGAACTGGGCATAGCTCTTGAACTGCACCTGCTTGCTCGGCGAAAACTTCTGGAACGCGTCAATCAGCCCTACGATGCCCGCTGAGACCAGGTCGTCCAGCTCCACATGCTGGGGCAGCCGCTCATGGATGCGCCGTGCCACAAACCGCACCGTGGGCAGATGCTCCAATAACAGCTGATCCCGTTTCGCCTGCGTCATTGTCGCCGTTGGCTGCTCCGCCAGCAGACCCATGCCGCCGCCGTTTTCCGCCGTCGACCACTCATTTGCTCCCGCTTCTCCGGGTCCTGCGCGATAGCTGTTCACGATGTAGGCCTCCTCGGCCTTCACATCATGGTTGTGCACCTGGTGCGCCAAAGTTTGAGTGTCCATCTGTGCAATCCTTCATGCCGGGGCGGGTCCCGATCCTGAGTTCTGAGAGTCCTATCAGACTCCTCTGTGACCGCTCTCATCGGCAGTTCAGCTATCCGCTTTAGTTTTGGAATCGACGCTGTCTAAGGTGGCTCACATCCAGCGTTGCGGTGTCCTCAGCAAGGATCACCGCACGCTCCAGCACATGGGCCAGCTCACGCACATTTCCCGGCCACTCATGCTCCTTCAGCCTCGCCAGCAGCTCCGGCGACATCCGCTTGCGCGGCGAACTCCTGCCCAGCTCGGTCAGAAAGTGCTCACACAGCGCAGCAATGTCCTCGCGTCGCTGGCGCAATGGCGGCACGTCCAGCACAAACACCGCCAGGCGGTGATACAGGTCCATACGGAAGCCGCCCTCCTGCACCCGGCGCTCCAGGTGCTGGTGGGTCGCCGCCACCACCCGCACATCCACGCGCAGGGTCTCGTTCTCGCCCACCCGCTGCAACTCCCCGGACTCCAGAAAGCGCAGCATCTTGGCCTGCAGCCCCAGCGGCATCTCTCCAATCTCGTCCAGAAACAGCGTTCCTCCATGCGCGGCCTCAATCCGCCCGGTGCGCGAGTGGACCGCCCCGGTAAACGCTCCGCGCGTGTGCCCAAAGAGTTCAGCCTCCAGCAGCGCCTCCGGTATCGCCGCGCAGTTCAGCACCTGAAACGGCTTGTTCGCTCGCGCACTCCAGCGATGCACCGCCTTGGCCACCAGTTCTTTGCCTGTCCCTGTCTCGCCTTCGATGAGCACCGTGGTCGACCGCGGTGCCACCAGATGGATCAGCCGGGCCATCTCCTGCATTGCCGCGCTGCTGCCCACCATGCCGTCAATCACCGGCACCTGGTCCGCCACGACAGCAGCCACGGCGCTGGAGACCTGCCGCGCTTCCATCTCTTCCTCGCCTCGCCCCGTCCGGCGCTCCTGCCCCAACCGCCGCTCCGGCTCCGTGCGCCGCTGCGCCTCCCTGCGCCGTTCCTGCCCCGTTCGTCGCTCCTGCCCGGCGTACGACTCCTGCGCCGCTCCCGCCCGGCCCCGCGCAGCGTCTCCCGCATCCCGCAGAACGTGAATCAGCTCCTGGTGTGGCCCACCCCTCCATCCGCCCGCAACTAACTCCCCGTCCACGTCCATCACTTCCACTTCTGGATACGTTTCCTGAATCTGGCGAGCGAACTCACCCACCTCCAGGTCCGGCAGCCAATGGTCCAGCAGCAACACTTCGGTCGGCTCCTGCTCCAGGAACCCCATCGCCTCGGCACCGCCGCCCGCCTCGCGTACGTGCCAGCGCATCTCCCCTAAACTCTTGGTGAGCCTTCGCCGCAACTCCCCGTCCGCACTTACGACCACCGCCGACCTTGGCACTACCGCCATGGGTCTCGCCATCATCCACCCCCCGACACGTTCTTCCGGCTGCCAGGGAGACCTCTACCCTGCACTACCTCTCCTGAATCTTTTGCGCCCACAGGATCTGTTCTTTCTTCGCTGCGCAGCGCCCGCCTGCCTTGTCACTTCCAGCCGCCTTACATCGGTGCCTCTGAAGGCGGTTCCGCCTGGTTCGCCATCGGCATCAACGGCAGCATCCTCTGCCGCGAATCCATACGCTGCGCATCCACAACCGGCGGACGCTTCCGCAGCCCGCGCATCCGGTAGCCCGCGCCGCGCACCGTCTCAATCGCAGACTCCAACGCCTGCGGCCACGCCGCACTCAGCTTCCGCCGCAGATACGTGATGTACACATCCACCACGTTCGGCGCCACCTCTGGAGAACTCTGCCATACGCCCTCCAGCAGTTCCTCGCGGCTGCAACACTGCCCATCCCGCCGCAGCAGGAACTCCAGCAGCGAAAACTCCTTGCCCGTCAGCAGCACCGCCCGGCCACCGTGCAGCACGCTGCGGTCAATGCGATTCATCTCCACGCTGCCAAAGCGCAGTACCGGGTCCGTAAACTGCTCCCGCCGCCGCAGAATCGCGCCACAGCGCGCCGCCAGTTCATGGAAGCTGAACGGCTTATGCAGGAAGTCGTCCGCCCCCATATTCAGGCAGCGCACCCGCACGGCAACCTCGCTGCTGCCGCTCAATACCAATACAGAGGTCGCGGCAACTCGCTGCTGCATGTGCTCCAGAACTTCGCTGCCGTCCGCCATCGGCGAGCTCAGATCCAGCACCATCAGGTCGGGAGGATGCGCTGTCGCCTGCTCCAGCGCCGCCTCTCCACTGGCCACCAACTCTACGTTGTGACCGCTTGATATCAGGCCCTTTTGCAGAAACAGACCTAAGGCCCGGTCCACTTCGACAACTAATACACGCATTATCTGTCCCTTCGACCTGGGGGGTTGAAGGCCGCAATGGACGCTCTTCGCTCTCTCGACATATTCGGCGAAGTTTTTCCACTTTCCCACAGTCCGATGCGCGAAGGTCCGCGAAGCGACCGTAATTCCTTGCGCACAATTCCAAAAGCGGAACGCTAATGAAACCGTTCCCCTTTTGGACTTGCGGGGTGTCCACGCTGGTTCCCCGCTCGATTTCGCTTGCAGTTCGTCTTTCATTCGCTAGAATGTCGCTATGGCTATTACCCGGCGCCAAAAAGAGGTCATCGACTTCCTCTCCAGCTTCACCTCCAGCCACGGCTACTCCCCGTCCTATGAGGAGATTGCCGCCGGCCTCGGCCTCAACTCCCTGGCTACCGTGCACAAGCACGTCACCAACCTGCAGAACAAGGGCCTGCTCCAGCGCGCCCACAACCGCAGCCGCTCCATTGACGTGCTTCCCCAGCGCAAGGGCCGCTCCATGCTGGACCGCCTGCCGCTGATGGGCCGCATCGCCGCCGGCAAGCCGGTGGAGGCCGTCGAACATGCTGAGACCATCTCCCTGGCCGACATCCTCGGCAACCGCGAGTGCTACGCCCTCCAGGTTCGCGGCGACTCCATGCGCGATGAGCACATCATGTCCGGCGACTATGTCCTGGTCGAGCGCACCCGCACCGCTCGCGAGGGCGAGATCGTCGTCGCCCTCATCGACGGCACCGATGCCACCCTCAAGCGCTTCTTCCGCGAAGGCAACCAGATCCGCCTCCAGCCCTCCAACTCGGAGATGGCCCCCATCTACGCCGCCGCCGCCAGCGTCGCCATCCAGGGCAAGGTCCTCGGCGTCCTGCGCAAATACGCCTAGCCCTGCCGTATCCTTCGCGTCCTTTTCGTTCTTCCTTCGCACCCCCTGGGTTCGTTGTTGCTTGTTTCTCGTCTTCGGCCATCGCCTATACTTAGCCCATGGCTTCCCTGCTCGACGCAATCAACATCAAGCGCAAGATGCTCTTCGAATACGAAAACGCCCCCTTCGTCTGTCTCGACTCCGACATCAGCACCCCCACCGCCCGCGGCGGCCAGACGCTCGTCCGCCTGAAGATGCGCAACCTGCTGAACAACGCCGTCTTCGACAAGACCTTCAAAGCCAATGACAAGTTCAAGGAGCCCGACGTCGTCTTCGTCGATGTCTCCTACCTCTACTCCGACGGCGAGGGCTCCCACTTCCTCGATCAGGAGAGCTTTGAGACCCTCACCCTGCCGCCCGAGATGCTCGGCGACGCCCTCGACTGGCTCATCGAAGGCGCCCTGCTCCAGGTCCGCAAGTACAACGGCAACCCCATTGGCCTGCAACTGCCCATCTTCGTCGAACTCGACGTGACCTACACTGAGCCCGCCGTGCGCGGCGACAGCTCCTCGGGCAGCGTCACCAAGGACGCTACCCTCCAGACCGGCCGCGTCATCCGCGTGCCGCTCTTCGTCAAGGAAGGCGAAAAGGTCAAAGTCACCACCGAGACCGGCGAGTTCTCCGGCCGCGCCTAGGCCAACGCGCTCGCAACTCACCAAGTCCTTCGCCTTTGCCGCTGGTTTCCTCCGCGCACCTCCGCGTCCTTTGCGACCTCCGCGTTTGCAGTTTGTTCCCTGCCACCTCACCACTCGAAACTCATCAACAAACCGCTCGCTCAAAGCTCGCCAGCTCAAGGCTCATAGCTCATCAAAGCCCGTCTCTTGGGCTACCTCTAGAATGTGGGCATGAACGATCTCTCCATTCGCCCAGCGACGGAACAGGATATTCCTGCGATCCTCACGCTCTACCGTGATGCTGGAATTGAAGGTGAGATTGGTTTCACCGTTGACGAGGCAATAGCGCAATTGTCCTTAACACCTATCCGTACTTCAAGCTCTTCGTTGCCATGGTTGGCGAACGTATGGCAGGCACCTACGAACTGGTGATCCTGGACAACATGGCGAAGCGGGGACGGAGATCAGGTCTTGTGGAGGCGGTTGCCGTTCATCCGCAACATCAGGGACAAGACATCGGACGGGCCATGATGCATCATGCCCTGGAACAGTGCAGCCTGGCCGACTGTTACAAGATGGCGCTCTCGAGCAATCTGAAGCGCGAACAGGCGCACCTCTTCTACGACTCCCTTGGGTTCACCCGGCACGGCTACAGCTTCCAAATCGAGTTGCCGGGATCGTAGCGGTTCGGTAGGAATCGGGCTTCGGTGAGCGCATTGGCGATTTTGCACTCACCGATATCGCAGATGACGAGAAGAGCGTTTATCGTTACCTACAGGGGATTACCCATCGCGAGCAGAACATGACAGGCTGAACTGTTAGAAGCGCTCCCCCCATCCACACTCCTTGCACCTAATGAAATAGATCGTCTCTTTGGGAGTATTGCGAGAGGTTTTGCTTAGTTGTGTTGAGGAGCACTGCGGACAATATCGATAGTTCAGCGGCTCGTCCGTTCCCTCATCTAACAGGATCTCGTTGCGCCTGAGAATTGCGGCGCGGTCCGATAGAACGTCACTGTTCTGACCGGGATACACTTCGCTGAACGAAGCAATTTCAAGCAACTTCCAACGATTCGGCCATTTCTCGGGCACCTGATCAAGATCCAACAGCCAGACGGCGAACCGCGCAGACAGTGTCTCCCCGTTATCAGAGGGAGCCTCACTCTGGACGACAAGCACATTCAAGCCGACGAACGCTGATTCCAACTCACGGACGAGCGCCGCCGGAGTGTCAATGGTCTCCAGGCCCTCGTCTTCCTGATCAGAAGCCATCAATATCTCTCCGACACTAGCAAACTCGGGCGCTGGTTGTTTTGCATGGGAAAGATTGATTGAAAAACTCATAATCCAAGGATCAGCCTTCGAGGACTGGGGCTGTGACGAACCTTCGAGAAATGCGATAGCAGTATCTTTCGCAAGCGTGCCCGCTTCAATTTGTTGCCGCACCCTCGCCAAACTATCTTTGATTAGAACTTCGCGGTTGAACCGTTCCTCTTCTTCGCGTACGGACGGTTCCTTTTTTCGAGCTAGGGCGTGTTCACACTATCTGAGAGCTTCGACGATGAGTGCGAAGTTGAGGAAGCCGATGAAGAGCACGTCGAGCTTCTCGAAGCGGGAGAAGATTC
>Ga0302319_10002895_pt1 | contig 36400 bp, 26 predicted proteins | sample Bog_T0_2_FD_203319 | JGI IMG/M metagenome (GOLD analysis project Ga0302319, IMG submission 203319) | Peat permafrost microbial communities from Stordalen Mire near Abisko, Sweden - Bog_T0_2 | ecosystem: Environmental > Terrestrial > Soil > Wetlands > Peat | place: Sweden: Abisko, Stordalen Mire...
CGGTTTCCGCCGTCCTGCTGGTTGGGGTCCAGGTGTTCCAGCTGAAGGCGAAATCCGCCGCCAGCTTGTGGTCCAGGATCCATCCGCCCAAGCCGCCGGTCCAGGAGAGTTCCTGGGCATGGGTGCCCAAGGACGGGAAGATGCCCAATTGGGTGGTGGTCGGTAGCCCAACGCCGGCGTAGGGAGGTTCGCGACCCGAATTCAGGTCCGTGAACCAGCCCGGCTCGAGGGCCAAGCCCCCCAAGGCTTGGTACTCCATCCCCAGGCGCAGGCAGAATCCATCCTCCTTCGGGACGGCCTCGCGCCAGACCGGGATGAGGGTGTGGTCCAGCTCGACACCCAACCCGATGCGGGAATCCGTGGCGGAGAAATTGGTGTCTCCCGAAGCACGGGCGATGTAGAGCGCCTTGCTGGCGGTGATGCCCTCCAAGACGGCTTCTCCTTCCATTTGGGCGTGGATGCGGTCCAGCCAGCTCCATTCCATGCCCAGGACCAAGCCGGTGCGCCGCACGGTCCAAGAGGAATCGTTCGCCTGGGACCCATGGGACAGGGGGTCGTTGTTCCCTCCGAGGGTGGGATCGTAGGCCTGGGTGGTGGAGCTGGTCCAATGGACGGCGAAAGAGGGCCGAAAGACTTGGTCGGGGATCCGGGTGTCGGGTCGGCCCTGGACGGCCAAGGCGAACCTCAAGCTGTCTGTGGTGAGCTGAGGAAGATCGACATTGACATTCTGCGGCTGGTCCTTGAGCACCCCGATCTGGTAGCCCCTGCCCCAGTCGAAGAGCATGGTTCCCTGCAGAGGCCAATTGGCCCGGTCGACGCTGACGCCGAAACCGAGGTCCGGCAGGTCGATCCGAGCGTAGCGCAATTGGGGATCCGTATTGTTGGGAGTCGCGGCGTCGGGTGTGAACTTCAACGAATCGTAGTCGGCTCGGACCGAAGCCTCTACTCCGAGGGTGATCGACTCCATGAGTCGCGAGGTGATCCCCATTCTGAAGGCTTCCAATGCCAGTTGTGCATGCTCCAAGGTCCCCTGGATCGATGTGCCCGAAGTGTCCTGGGTCTCGGATCCGGGGAAACGTCCATCCATCCCGATGCCGAAGACCAAGGCCCTGCTGTCGGCGAGGGAGACGGCGGCATCGAATCCCCAACGCAAACGGGACAGATCGTATGTGGGGGTTCCCGTGGAATCCCTCCAGGTTTCGGAGACATCCACGATATGCGCCTGGAATGCGTAGGCATCGGCCTTTCCGGACCCGATGCCCAGATGGATGGGTTCGGTGTGCGACAGTTGGCCGCCGCCACCGGAAAGCGACGTGCCGGAGGTGGCGAGGTCTGCACTGAAGGGGCTTCCGGACGATCCCACCAGACCGGCGGGGTTGGCATCCAGGGCCCAGAGCCCGAAATGGGTGGAATCCGTCCACCAGACCGACCCCATGGCGCGGGACCTCGCGGTGCCGAAATCCGCCCACGATCCCTCGGGAACGAAATCCCACCCCGCGGTTGCCAGAGTAGCAGATCCGAGGAGAGTCATCCAGATGCGCTTGCTTACCATATGCCTGCCGTCCTTTGTCGGAGTACCACTCCAAGGTAATGGAACGATCGAATTCCGTTGGCTCCCTTCGGATTGTACGGAAAACACCGTTGAAATGCCAGAAACTCCGGTCCGGCGTACCAGCAAGCCAGAAAATCCGGTCCTTGCGATGTATTTTCAATCCGCACCAACGGACAGGGGTGCCCGCACGGCGGGCTGAGACGGCCGGAAAGCAGGCCGAGACCCTTTTGGGTTCCTGTCGGAACCCAGACGACCGGATGCGGGTCATGCCGCCGTCGGGAGTCCGAGGAGGCCGAATGGCATTCTCCTGTCCCAGGTCAGATCCAGGAGATTCCAATGTCAGAAGAAGCCATCAGACGAGTCTACCGAGAGGGCAAACACGGAATACGCGTGCCCATGAAGGAAGTCTCCCTCCAGGACACGCGGGAACCGGACGGCACCGTGCGGCGAAACGACGCGGTGCTTCTGTACGATACGTCCGGTCCTTGGGGAGATCCGGCCTATGACGGCACGGTGGAATCGGGGCTTCCCCCGGTGCGCGCCTCCTGGATCCGCGACCGAGGAGACGTGGAGATCGCGATCCCTCGCGACCGCGCTCCCCGGGACGACGGCTACGAATCCGAAGGGGCCCGCGAGGCTGCCCGCAAGGCAGGCAAACTGAGGGAATTCCCTCGTGGCTCCCGCGAAGTCCTCCGCGCCAAGTCCGGAGCGGCCGTCACGCAGATCGCCTATGCGCGACGCGGGATCGTGACGCCGGAAATGGAATTCATCGCCCTGCGCGAAAACCAGGGAATGGAAGCCATGTTCGAGAAGATGGGCCCCGATCTCTCCCGGGATTCCCTCCACTTCCAGCACGGCGGCCGGTCCTTCGGAGCCAACCTGCCCCGGAAGATCACCCCCGAGTTCGTGCGGGAAGAGGTCGCGCGCGGCCGCGCCATCATCCCCGCCAACATCAACCACCCCGAAGCGGAGCCCATGGTCATCGGGCGGAACTTCCTCACCAAGATCAACGCCAACATCGGGAATTCCGCGGTGTCCAGCGGGATCGAGGAGGAGGTGGAGAAGATGCGCTGGGGCACCAAGTGGGGCGCCGACACCGTGATGGACCTTTCCACCGGCAAGCACATCCACGCCACCCGCGAGTGGATCCTGCGCAACAGCCCCGTGCCCATCGGGACCGTGCCCATCTACCAGGCCCTGGAGAAGGTGGGCGGCAAGGCCGAAGACCTCACCTGGGAGCTGTACCGCGACACGCTGCTCGAGCAGTGCGAGCAGGGCGTGGACTACTTCACCATCCACGCGGGCGTGCTGCTGCGCTACATCCCGCTCACCGCCCGACGCATGACGGGAATCGTCAGCCGCGGCGGGAGCATCCTGGCCAAGTGGTGCCTCGCCCACCACAAGGAGAACTTCCTCTACGTCCACTTCCCCGAGATCTGCGAGATCCTGCGCGCCTACGACGTTTCGTTCAGCCTCGGCGACGGATTGCGTCCGGGCTCCAACGCCGACGCCAACGACGCGGCCCAGTTCGGCGAGCTGGAGACCCTTGGGGAGCTCACCCGGATCGCCTGGGAACGCGACTGCCAGGTCATGGTGGAAGGCCCCGGCCACGTTCCCATGCACCTGATCAAGGAGAACATGGACCGCCAATTGGAGTCCTGCGGCGAAGCCCAGTTCTACACCCTGGGGCCGCTGGTGACGGACATCGCCCCCGGCTACGACCACATCACCTCCGGGATCGGGGCGGCCATGATCGGATGGTTCGGGTGCGCCATGCTCTGCTACGTGACCCCCAAGGAGCACCTGGGTTTGCCCGACAAGGAAGACGTGCGGGTGGGCGTTGTGACCTACAAGATCGCCGCCCATGCCGGCGATCTCGCCAAGGGGCATCCCGGGGCCCAGTACCGCGACAACGCCTTGTCCAAGGCGCGATTCGAGTTCCGCTGGCGCGACCAGTTCAACCTGGGACTGGATCCCGAACGCGCGAAGGCGTACCACGACGAGACGCTCCCCGCGGAGGGGGCGAAGCTCGCCCACTTCTGCTCCATGTGCGGTCCCCACTTCTGCTCCATGAAGATCACCGAGGACGTGCGCAAGTACGCTGCGGAAAAGGGTCTGGAAGACGCGGCGGCGGTGAAGGAGGGGATGCGCGAAATGAGCTCGGCGTTCAAGTCCGCGGGAGCCGAAGTCTACGTGGGCGACGACGGCACCCACGACAAGATCTCGCTGAGCTGATTTTCCTCTTCGGGGTGGGTGGGATCAGCCGGTCGAACGCACCAGGCCCAGGAGCTTCGCCGTGAAGTCCTCGGGAAGGAAGGGCTTCAGCAGGGTGTCGAACTTCACCTTCAGGCCGCGGGCCCCGATTTCTGGATCGCCGAAACCGGACATGAACAGGACCCGGACCGAGGGGTGCTTCGCGATCACCTCGGCCGCCAGTTGGAATCCGCTGCGACCGGGAAGGACGACATCGGTCACCAGGATGTCCAGGCCGGAGAGGGATTCGAGGACCGTGGTCGCCTGGTCGGGATCCATCGCGCTGTGCAGGTCGGCTCCGGAATCCGCCAGCAACATTTCCAGGAATGGCACCAGGGTGGGATCGTCTTCCACCAGAAGCAGGGTCTTGCCTTGGAGGATCGGAGCGGAAGCGGTCATGGTTCCCATACAGTAGACTTATTTCCGCGCGGAGGGAAGACTGCCCCCGATGGCGGAGTCCAACGACTCCCGAACCAAGGCGCCCAGCGGACCTCCCTCGTCCTGCAGGTGGTGGCGCGCGCCCTGGAACATCCGCACGCGCATTCCTTCCGTCCGCGCCGCGACCCAGTCGATGTCGAAGCGCCAATCCACCGTCCGGTCCTGGTCTCCCTGGAGGTAGAACCAACGGGAGGGCGCGAGCTGCGCGGCCCTGGTCTCGGCGTTCCAGATCCGCACTTCCTTCAGCCAATGGACGGGTGTCGTCCAGCCTTCCAGGGGATCCCTTTCCACGCGGTGCAGGAAGGCGCTGTCCGAGCTCGAGTTCAGCGCCTTGCCTCGAACCATCCGGTCCTTGAACAACGAGACCGCGGGCAGGACGGTTCCGATCCAGGTCCAACCCGAGAAATGCACCATGGGGGCCAGGAGGACGGTGTTCCGGTAGGGGTAGTCGGGACGTTCGGCGCGATCCAACACGACCAGTCCGCCCATGGAATGTCCCACGACGGTCCACGGACGTGGAGCGCGTCCGCGCAGCGAATCCTCCAGCGCCATCAGGGCGTCGGCGTACTCTCCGATGGAATCCACGTCGAAGGGCCGCCCGTCGCTGAGGCCGTGCCCGGGAAGGTCCAGGGAGGCCACCGCCCACCCTTCCGACAAAAACCGACGAATGTGCGGGGCCCATATTCCGGTGTGGTTGTAGTACCCGTGCACCAGGAAGACCGTCCCGCGTGCCCGGGTGGGGATCCAGGTCTGGCAGGCCACTTCCAGGGCGCCTGCGCGCACCCTGCCGAACCGATGGATGGAGTCGGCGATGGCGAGGTCCTCGGAGGCCAGATAGCCGCGGAGCTCGACCGGGTCGGAAGCGTTGGCGGTGCGGAAGCCTCGGGGGAACCACGCGGGGAGGCAATGGGCCATGGTGGAGGCCGCCAACATCAGGAACAGCGATGTCACGAGCGGTCGGCGGATCAAGCCAACAGCCTCGCGGCATCGGCGGCGGCGTAGGTGAGGATCAGGTCGGCGCCGGCCCTGCGAAACGCCACCAGGGACTCGAGCAGGCACTGGTCGTAGTCGATCCAGCCCCTTTCCGAGGCCGCCTTGAGCATGGAGAATTCCCCCGAGACGTGGTAGGAGGCCAGAGGCAGGGTGGTCCTGTCCCTGAGTTCGCGCAGGACGTCGAGGTAGGGGAGTCCCGGCTTGACCATCAGGATGTCGGCGCCCTCCGCCTCGTCGAGGTCCGCTTCCAGCATGGCTTCGCGCCGGTTGGCGGGATCCATCTGGTAGGTCTTCTTGTCCCCCGCTTTGGGCGCGGATCCCAGCGCGTCGCGGAAAGGACCGTAGAAGGCGCTCGCGTACTTGGCCGTGTAGGCGAGGATGCCGGTGTCCAGGAAGCCTTGGCGATCCAGATGCTGTCGGATCGCCCCCACCCGGCCATCCATCATGTCGGAGGGTGCCACGAGATCGGCACCTGCCTTCGCGTGGATCGAAGCCATGGCGCAAAGAATCTCCACGGTGGAGTCGTTCTCGATGCGGCCGTCGGGCGAGAGGAGTCCGTCGTGCCCGTGGTCGGTGAAGGGATCCAGGGCGATGTCGGTGATCACGAGGAGGTGCGGGAGGGCGTCCTTGAGAGACCGGACGGCGCGCGGGACGAGTCCGTCCGGATCCAGTGCCGCCTTGGCGTCCGCGGTCTTCGCTTCCGGTGCCGTCGCGGGAAAGAGGGCGATGGCGGGGATGCCGAGATCGGACCATTCGCGGGCCTGTGCCACCAGCCTGTCGACGCTGTGGCGGTGGCATCCGGGCATGGACGGGATGGGTTCGGACAGATTGCGACCCTCCCGCGCGAAGCAAGGCATGACCAGGTGCTGGGGAGACAGGGAGGTCTCGCGCACCAAGGCTCGTAGCGGTCCGTTCCCGCGATTCCGACGCGGGCGTCTGGGAAGGTCCATCAGGGGCTCCATGGGATGGAGATGTTCAGAAGAGGATCTGGAAGGAGGGAACGGGGACCAGTCTCCAACCCCCGTCGCCCGACAAGGAAAACCGCAGCGGTGCCTTCTGCAAGACCCATTCCGCGGTCCCGTTGGAATACTGGGTGGGATCGTCGTACCCCCAGCGTTCGAATCCGACGAGTTGCAGGTCCAAGGCCATCCAGGGCTCGGGCCGCCAGCGCAAACCGAATCCCGCGGCCAGATGGGTCGCCCCGGAGCCTTGAAGGGGTCTGACCAATCCCCCGGCACGGGCTTCCAGCCAGGGCGTCCAGGACTGGAGGGGAAGGAAGTAGGTCCGGAACATCCCGTCCAACAGGAATTCCTGGTCGACATGGCCGGAATCCAATCCCGCGGCCAGCAGACCCACGGAAACATTGTCGGTGACCAGCCGCGAAACGGAGATGCCGATCATGCCGGTGGAGCCCGAACGGCGGTCCACTTCCCATGCTCGCAAGCCCAATTCCGTCATGCCCGTCCGCATCCTGTCCTGTGGAAGCACCTGCGCTGTGGCCAGGCTTCCCAGGAGGAGGACGAGCCATGCCTTCACACGGGTGCCTTGGAAAGATTGATCCTGCGGCGCCACCAGCAGAGAAGGGCGAAGATGCCCTGGAGGACGACGAAGGTGCCCATGGCGGTTGCGCCGCCCTGGGAGAAGCCGTAGGAATGCAGTCCGGACGCGAGGATGAAATTGACCCCATACCAGGCCATCACCACCCCGAAGAAGGCGAGCACGGCCCCCATGAGCGTGCCGAAGGGTCGGATCCAGCCCGTGATCCGCCCGTGGAGCACCATCAGGTAGCCGAGGTCGGCGATCAGCGCCCAGGTCTCCTTGGGGTCCCATCCCCAGAACCGGCCCCAGGAATAGTCCGCCCAAACCCCGCCCAGCACGATGCCCGCGGTCAACAGCACCACGCCCAGCTGCATGGCGCGGTAGGCGTAGTGGGCGAGCGTCCTTCGGAATTCCTCGGAGCCCTTGCGGAATTCCTGGAAGATCCCCACGTTCCCGATCGCCATCGCCACCAGGAACGCGGCGTAGGAAATGGTCACGGTGAGGACGTGGACGGTGAGCCAGTAGTTGTTGCGCAGGACGGGCACGAGTGGATGGATGGTCGGATCGAGCACCGTGGGCAGGTTGTCGGCCAGGACGAAGACGAACCAACCCGCCGCGGACACCGCCGCCAGCACGGTGCGCGAGCGGTAGATCCATGCGATGGGCAAGCCGAAGAGAAGCGCCCCGAACCCGACCCAGAGGGTGGTCTCGTACATGTCGGTGACCGGTGGCCGACCGGCGACGTAGATGCGCAGGGCGAAGCCGACGATCAGGAGGAGCATCCCGGTTGCGGCGCAGATGCCGGCGAGCCACGTGGTCCGACGCGAAACCCCGGGAGATCCGAAACGGGTCGTCTCCGAGATCCACGCGGAAAGGAAGGCGATCATGAGCACGATCCACGCGATCCGGAAGGGACGGAATTTGACAAGAGCGAGCTCCGCGCGCACGTTGGATTCGCGGACACGCTGGAACGTGCCGTCGCCCAGCGACGACATGGAGTCCGTCAGCAGTTCGTTGCGCGCGAGTTCCGACGCCGAGGAATCGAACCCCTTCTGGTCGCCGGCCTGGAAAGCCACCGCCATGCGCGTGAAGGCGTCCATCCTGCGCATCAGGGAGGGATCGGACGCCACCTCGGCGGGAGGGATCTCCTGGGGCAGTCTCCACGCGCCTTCCCTGCCCTTGGGGCCGACCATCAGCCGCCAGTCGGAAGCGGAAGTCGCCTCGGCGAACTTCTCCAGGCGTCTGGCCACGTCCGATGCCGCCTTTTCCACCGGATCCAGCCGCTCCTTGTCCCGCTGCTTCGCCGCGGCCACGTCGGCGAGCTTGTGGAGCTTCGCGTTGTCGGCCAGCTCCGTGAAGCTCGCGAACTGCCCGTTCGGATCCAGGCCGATGGCGGTTCGCAACGGACGGAAGGCGCAGAAGACGATGCGCTGGTTCGAGAGGGAGTCGGGGTAGAGGGCGAGAGCGAACCAGGAATGCATGGGCCCCAGTTCGCGCGTGAGCCCGGCTCTCCCGCGTATCTCCTGGATTCCTTCCGTGGCGGCCACGAGAAGGGGTTTGACCCGACCTCCGGAAAGGATCGCGATCCCGTCCGCCGCGGAGAGGTCCATGGTCCTCGCCGAAGCGGGCAGGGAAACCACCGGCTCGGCCGCGCGGACCGCGCCGATCATGGAGGACATTGCGACGATGGCCAGGACGATTCTTCTCATTCGGATTTCCCCCGTCGGCCGAGCCGACTCCGTTCCAGGACGTACCAGACGATGGAAAGCACCGCGAGCAGCGCCCCGAAGTATTTGAGGAACCGTCCCGGGTCGCGGTTCACGCTCAGCACCGTGGTGGAGACCTTGCCGGGGTCGTTCGCGAAGCTGGCTTGGTAGAACGTGAAACCGCCGCGCTTGAGGGGTTCGTTCATGGCGATGCGCGCGGAGTCCAGCGGGTGCCCGAGGGAGTCGACCACATGGACGTAGGAGGTGTAGGTGGCGGCCTGGGATGTTCCGGGATCGTCTCCCACCTTGAATCGGTCCAACCGGATCCCGAACGGGAGCGATACCCTGCGACCCTCGAAGGAAAGCGCCCGGCGAAGCCCGAGTTCGTTCCAGACGAAGACCCCGCCCAACGGCACCCAGCGCGACGCGCCCCATGGTCCGGCACCCACCCGGATGGCCGGCGGAGGCAGATCGCGGCCCGGTTGCGGGTCGACCGGAGCGCAGGAGTCGCGGATCTCGCCATGCGACTCGAAAGCTCCCACGGACAGGTGGAGAACCCCGAAGGGAAGCGGCACGTCCCTGCCGAGGGACACGCGAAAAGCGGCCAAGACATGCCCGGCCTTCTCGCACCGCGCCAGAAGGGTGTCGCCCACGACCCCAAGTCGCAGAAGCGGCGCTTGGGAGGCCCCGCCGACGGGCCGGAACTCCACCTTCCAGGCGACTTCGGGGTGCCGGTCGCCGGAGAAGCGGAAGTCGGGCACGCGGCCATACAGGATTTCGTCCCAGGAACTGTCCAGGTGCTGCATGCGCAGGCGCACGGCGGGATTGAGGAGGGAGTCGGAATGGTTGGAAAGTCCTGTCGGGCCGATTTCGGCATCGGGCAGGAACTCCTGGACCTCCGCGGAAAGGCTCCCGGACCGGAATCTCTTTCCCTGGATGCGCAGATCCGCCAGGTTCATGCGAAGGGAGTCTGTTCCCGCCCGGGCGCAGAGGTCGAATTTGGCCGGGGAACGGCTGGAAGTGTCCAGGAACGAGGAGACGTCGGGCGCACGCTCCAAGGACAGAGCCATCAAGCCTCCCAGATCCTCCCTGGGCGAAACCAACGGGTTGTCCAGTCCCAGCCTCAGCGTGGTGGGATCCGTTCCCACGGCCAACAACGCCAGCTCCACGATGGGGCCCCCTTGGGTATCGGGGACCACGCGCTGGAAGGTGCGGGAGAAGGGGATGTATTCCAGGATCCGCGGTGCCGGGTCGGGCATGCCCGGGACCGCGCCCAGGTTCCCTTCGCGGGGATCCAGGGTGCGTCGCACCTGGGATTCGGCGACGAGCTGCTCGTTGACGTAGGTCCGAACCACGTTTTCCGGAAGGTGCATGGCCCGGGTGGCCCCCCCCTCCGGGATCTCCATGGAACCGTCGATGCCGCCGAACTGCGTGAGCACGGATCCGATCAGAACGAGCAGGATTCCGAGGTGGATGCATCCGAAGGGATACTGGCTGCGCCGCAGCGGCCAGCGGACAACCACCGCCAGAAGGACGTTGAAGAAGAGGAAGACGAGAACCAGATGGAACCACCACTGGTCGTACACGCAAAGACGCGCCATGTCGCCATTGTAGCGGGATTCGACGATGGTTCCCGCGGCCAGGACCACACCGAGGCTGGCCATGGTGATGACCGCGAGCTTCACCGATGCCATGAAGCGGATGATCGGATTGGCCTGGAGGACTTCCAGGTTCCTCTGTGCCCAGGTCTTCAGGTTCATAGGCCGGCCAGCAGAGCGGCGAGGATTCGGCCTTGGTTGCAGCCCAGGACGGTCCGCGCCGCGGTGGCCTGCTCCCAGATCGCCATGGCCTCCGATGGCGAGAGTTCGACGGGCTCCATGGCGTCGACCGGAGTGTCGCTGACACAGAACAGGTCGCGGACCACGAAGGTGGCGATCTCGGCCAGGAAATCGAGGGCGATGGCCTTGTCCACCATCGCATCGGGCACGCTGTGGAAACCCGCGGCCAGGTCCCGCACCGTTTCGACATCACCGGCGAGGAGCAGACGGCCCACCCAGGGGGATCGGACGGGCAGAAGGACGTGGAGATCGACTTCGGAGATCGTCTCGGATCGCGAAGCCAACTCCGGACGTGGCCAGGCATCGGCGAAGGTGGATTCGGCGAGGATCCGTTGGAACGTGGATTCCAGGATGGATGCCACCTCCGGAGGTACGGTCCACTCGGTGGGAACGGATGAGGGCTGGTCGTTCAAGGTGCGGTGAAACTACGAATCCTCGGAGTATTCGGCAGTTGCTAGAATCGGCCTTTTCGCATGGAGCGCATCATCGACTTCACGTCCTTGTCGGTGACTGCCTGCACCTTGGTCACCGGATCCTCGGTCCATTTGGAGCACCAGAACTGCTTGTCCTCGCCAATGGACACGACTCCGGCCACGCCTCCGGTCCTCCATTTCCGGAACGTGTCGCAGCGGGTGCGGATCTTGCAGTTCCAGCAGGTCTGCGCCTCTTCCTTGGCCTCGCCCCCGACATCCTTCTTGATGACGGTCCGGCTCTTGAGTCGATCCGTCTCGTAGGCCTTGGCAAGACTGTTGTTCTTGTCGATGAAACGATCTCCGGAAAAGTCCATGGTCAATCCTCGCCGTGGTATTGGATGAGCGAATGGACCGGTCGCGGAGACAGCCGCCCCCGTCCGGGTAGGAAGCAAAGTTCGATGAGGAAGGCGCAACCGACCACGGTTCCGCCCAGGCGTTCGACCAGCTTGGCCGCCGCGAGCATGGTGCCGCCCGTCGCCAGAAGGTCGTCCACCAGAAGCACCCGCTGACCCGTGCCGACGGCATCGGAGTGGACCTCCAGGGCGTCGGTTCCGTATTCCAACTGGTAGGATTCCCGCAAAGTCTTCCAGGGCAGCTTCCCTGGCTTGCGCGCCAGGACCACGCCGGCTCCGAGGGCCAGGGCCACGGCGGGCGCGAAGAGGAAACCGCGCGCCTCGGTACCCAGCACCAGGTCCACTCCGGACGTACGGAAGGGCTCGGCGAGACCGGATATGGCCTTCTCCAGTCCGGCGGGGTCGCTCAAGAGAGGGGTGATGTCCTTGAACTGGATTCCCGGTTTGGGCCAGTCCGGAACATTTCGCACGAGCTCGGCGAGATCGGACATACGGGGCAAATCTAGGTCACACGGAACAAACCCGCGTCGCGACGCTCGGGTCACTTGCCCAGGGGGAAGCTCATGGTGTCGGTCAGGACCTCGCAAACGAACCCGTCCAGCGGACCGACATTTCCGTGGGGCAGTTCGGATCGGTTGGAGCCGCCCTCGTGGAGCCACACCCGCTGGCTGGGGCAGGTTCCGGCGACGGCGATCTCCAGTCTCGATGGATTTCCGCTTCCCGAGGGTACCAGGAAGTAGTAGCCGGACGTGTCCGGATTTCCGTAACCGGGAATCAGGTCCAGCGAATTCGCTTCCGCGGGCCAGTCACAGGGTCGGATGTTTGCCAGGGAGGTTCCTCCTGCCGCCTGCGATTGGACTGCCTTGTAGAGATCCTCGCCGGTGGTCGAGGAGACGCTGGCCTGGATGAAGACGCCCGGGTCGGAGGGCAGCCACAGGGTATCTCCCGCGGAGAAGACAGTCAGGGGCAGGGAGATGGCTGAAACGATGGATGTGTCCGAAACCAGGACCTCGTGCAGGAGGCCGGTGTCGAGATCGAACCATCTCCAGGCGCCGGGTTTGGTCGTGGTGTCCAAGACGAGCACGCTCGCATCGAGTCCGCGCCGAGTCTGGAGCGCTTTCCACTCACCCACGAGGGCTTCCAGTGCACTCGGAGACCGGCTCCAGGCTGTTCTCCTGAGCGCGTCGGCCTGGGCGAGGGTGCTCCACCGAAGATCCAGGGGACCGGAGATGTTTCCGCGCAGGAAGCGGGGAGCGGTGGAGATTTCCCCCGTAGCGTTGACAGAATCAGTAATCCAGAGAGGAATGGCCGCCGAAAACGGCGAAGAGGCGTTCCAGCGCAGGTGGCCGTGGATTCTCCAGGTGCGGCCTTCCCCGCAGGACGCCATCCAGGGATTCGACGTCGTGCTGTAGGTCCAATCCAGGTTCGAAGCCGCAAGCGGGAGGAATGTCCTCGATTTCCAGTGGTAGAGGGAATCCCGGCAGGTCGGGCTGTTCTCCTCGATCGAAAAGCTCGAATTCGCACGGTCGATCCACGGAAAGGCTCCTTCCGTTTCGTTCGCGTTGTCCAGCGGCCTTCCGAACGTCGCGCTCGCGTAACCTCCTTGTTGCACGAACACGGCGACGGAGGCGCGGATCTGGGGACCGTCGTCCTGCGGTGTTCCGTCCCAGGGACCGATGCACCCGCAAAGGACGGCGCATGCGAACAGGAGCGGAAGCCTAGAAGAGGAAGCGGACACCGAACACCACCGGGAGAAAGGGGATCTGGTCGATTTCCTGGGGAGAGATGGTGGGAGCGTCCGAACCCCAGGCCAGGGGATTGCTCCGGTCGGTGAGGTTGACGATGCTCCAGAAGGCCGTCCAGGAACCTTCCTTGCCGAATTCGACCGGTGTGATGTCCAGGCGAAAGTAGGGGGCACGCCGTGAACCGTTCACCCGGTTCCAGCGGATGAAGGAGGTATCCAATGCCTGTTCCGTGGAAGGGGCGTTCCAACCCTCCACATCCGGCCGCAAGGTGCCGCTGTTGTCGTGGAGAATCATGCGGCTGCGCAGGAAGAACGTTCCGGGTGCCGTTCGGACGGAGCCCAACCAAGCCCAGGCGGCGTCGAATTCCGTCTGCAGGCGCTGGTCCCACGGCGCCCATTGGATGGGGAACGTCGTGCCGTCCTGCGGTCGACGCTGGACGACATCCCAGGAGACGGTCTGGCGCGCCGCGAGTTCCAGCCGGTCGAACAGGATTCGTCCGGAGATGTCCATGCCCGCCGATCCAGCGTCCTCCCGGTAGGAGGTCCGGACAAGGTTTTCTGGCGGTGCGAGGTTCCACACGCCCTCCCATCCCCAAAGCCCTTCCGTGGACCTCAGCCAGCCCAAGCCGCGGAATTCGGTGGAGGGCGATCCCTGCTTCCCCGTTTCGGAGCGCAAGGCGGATACCAGCAGGCTCGTGGTCCGCGGCGAGGCTCCGGTGGGGAAGAACCAGGCGGGCGAGGGCATTTCCGTTCCGTCGGTGATGCTTCCCAGGACGGAAACCGGCACGATCTTTCGTTCAAGATCGCTCTGGAGACTCCAGCATCCGGAGTTCCAACCGAGTCGCGCGCCTCCTTCCGGAGCCGCGGGATCGCGTTCGTCGTGCCCCAGGCCCAACCAGACCTTCGCGTTCCATGGATCCGGTTTCGCCAGGACGGAGATCCACGGCTCGAGGAGGTTCCGGTCGGCATCTCCTGGAAAGCCGGGAAGGGGTCTGCCCTCCTCGGCGTAGCTCGTGGTCCACATCCGAAATCGCAGACCGGTCTCCAGCCGGGATGTTTCCGAGATCTCCTGCCTCGTGTGCACCGAGAAGGAATGGAGATCCAACGTGTCCGAGGCGGACAGTTCGTCGTCGAAGCGGGTGTAGTCGGAGATCGCGGCGTCGGCCCCGATTCCCCAGCCTTCGCCGCTCCATTCCAACGAGACGGGGATCGCGGTGTTGCGCCAGGAGGAGAGCAGTCCGTCCAGACTGTCCGTGGCTCCCACGGACAGGGAATCGGCCGAGGCGAAGATCCCGACGTGGGCGCTCCATGGACCGTGGTTCCAGGCGACCGCGGCAGTGGCGTCCCAGAACTGGATGACGAGTTCTTCCGGGCTCCAACCTTCGTGGTGGGCGAGTTCCAAGGCGGGGTCCAGCCAGGTCCGTCGATAGCTCGCCTGGACGGACCAGTCGCCTCGCCTACCCCAGACGGCCGCGGAACCATCGATGGTTCCCGCCTCCAGGGATCCGTGGAAGCCCTCGGCGCCGGGAGTGGCCGCCTTGCTGCCCGTTTCCAGCCAGCCTCCGCCACCGGAGGGGGAAATGCCGCCCCCGGAAGGGTCCCACGAAGCTTTCCCTATGGCCGAGGCGTCCAGAACGCCGAAGAGTCCCCCGAAATGCCATGGCCAGGGGATGTCCGCGCCGTCCCAGGTCACGGCGCTTCCCTCGAAGGGCATGCCGGTGGACGTAAATTGTCCGGAAAATTCCCCCTGGCTGGAAATCCCCGGTCGATCCCGCAGCGACTCCAACGGTCCGGATTGGCCCAGACCCGCGTGCGCGGTCCAGTCCGACGAATCCACGGATTCCATCCGAAGGGGGCGGATGCCCACCACGGTCGTGGTCGGGAGCCGGAGGACGTCGCCGGAATCCGCCGCCGAGGAATCCGGAGGAGCCGTGTTCGATTCCAGCGAGGCGCTATCCATGATCGAATAAAAGGGCTTGTAGTCGCTATTGGCCGCGTGCCCCAGCCACAGAAGAAGCAAGAGCATCATCCGACGACCTTGACCACGCTCCGCCCCGGTCCCACGCGCACCACTTCGATGCGGGCGGGAATCTGGTCCTTGAGTTCCTCGACATGGGTGACGACCCCGACCTGCCGGCCTTGGGCCTGAAGTCCGGACAGCGCCCGGACCACCTCGCCCAGGGTCGCTTCGTCCAGGGTCCCGAACCCCTCGTCGATGAACAGCGTCTCCACCGATCGGGTCCCGACGGCGAGAGCCGAGAGGGCAAGGGCCAATGCCAGGGAAACCAGGAAGCTTTCCCCGCCGGACAGCGTCTGGACGGGTCGGATCTCCTCGTAGGAGTCCTTGTCCTCGATCCCGAAATGCATGGTCCCCGGGAGGATCCGCAGATGGAAGCGGGGCGCGAGGGTGGACAATTCCCGGTTGGCGGATTCCAGCAAGGTCTCGAGGGTGAACTGCTGCGCGATCCGGCTGAACGAGGCGCCGGACTCCGACCCGATCTCTGCGTTGAGCCGATCCCACCGGCTTGCCACCGCGCGCTGCCTCTCGATCCGCACGCGCAAGCTTTCGGCCTGCGCCAGGGCGTCGTCGTCGTCGTGGATCTGGCGCTGCAGAAGGACCCGCCTTTCGCGCCGGGCCTCCAATTCGTCGTCGATCACCTTCAGGTCCGCCGCCACGGCCTCCTCCGTGGGCAGGTTGGATCCGGGTCCACCGACGAGCCGCTCGATCTCCGCCTCCAGCCGCCTGGCCTCGATTTCCTGGTCGTCCAGGGCGCCTTCCACCGTGGCGATGGCGCCATCCAAGGCTCTTGATCTTTCGGCAGCCGAATCCGAGACCGACCGCGCGCCCGAAAGGCTCGACTCCAGGCGCCGGAGTTCCTGCTGCCACGGGCGTCCATCGAGGACCGTTTCCCGCTCCCGGGCGAGATCCTGCAGAAACCGCTTCGATCCCTCCAGGGTCCGCCGCGATACCGAAGACTTTTCCTCGAAGGGCGTGCGTTGCGATTCCCATGTGCCCACCAGGAGGTCCAATTCCCGCAGAACCTCCCGCGCATTGTCCTTCCGGGCGGTTCTTTCCCGATGGATCGAGACCATCTCCCCCAGAGTCGTTTGGTAGTGCGGGTCTGCGACTCGCGCCTCGCGCCAGGTGGTGCGGGCGAAGATCGCGTCCAGATCGTTTCCGATTCCGTCCGCGGTCCCGCGGGATGCCGCTAGGTCCGCTTCGATCCTCGATATCGTCGTCTGGAAGCCATCGCACCGCTCGTCCCAGACCCGAATCTGGCGTCGCAGATCCAGGAATTCGCGGAAGCGCGACATCTCCTCCGTTTCCCGCCGGATCCAATCCTCGCGCGATTCGACCGACACCCCATCGATCCTGGAAACGAGGTCGGGCGGGATGGGTGCCAATCCCGCCTTCTGCCGTTCGATTCTTTCCATTTGGGCCACCGCCCCCGCGACCGAAGCGGCGAGCGATGCCGAGGCTTCCCGGGCGGCGCGCAGGGCGCGGACTTCCACGGAATGGGCTTCCCGCAGCCCGTGCAGGGTCTCGGACAATGCCGCCTCGGCTTGCGCGCGCCATGGGTGGTCCGGAGATCCGCACACCGGGCAGGGCTGGCCGTCCGACAGATGATGCCTCAGGTCGGCCACGTTCTTCGACAGCGCCAGGTTCGCCACATCCAGCATCCGGTGCGCGGCCGCTTCTGCGGCCTCCATCGCGGGAATGGTTTCGCCGACCCGGGCAAGCTCGGCTTCGTCGCGAGCCTTCTGTTCCGCGAGCTCCCTCCCGGAGGTTGCCAGGCGCGCGAGTTCGCCCAGGTCGCGAAGTCCGGCGAGGTCGGCTCCGACCCGTTCGATCGCCACTTCGAGATCGTCGCGGCGGGAGCGGTCGAAGCCGCCGGGAATCCCATCGGACTGTTTCCTCAGGGCCGCGCGTCGGGATTCGGCCGTTTCAGAGACTGCCCGCACTTCCCCAAGTTCCTTCTCCAGGCTTTCCGTGTGTCGTTCGAGGTCGCCCAGTCGGCGCAGGTCCAGTTCGATCCGCGGCCATCGGGCCACGACAGCCGCCAAGCGTTCGTTCTTCGCGAGCCAGGATTCCTCGGTCTCCAGGGCCTTTTCCGCTTCCACCCTTTCCGACCGCAGTTTCTCGAGCTTCTCCACGACCGCACGCAAATCGACCTCGGCCTCGACCGATGCATCCAGGGCCTTCCGTTCCGCATCCTCGGCGGCTTCGGTGCGAATGTCCAGCTCCCTGGCGCGATCGATTTCCGGCTTGGAGAGTTCCATCTCCGAATTCGCGAGCAGAAGGCCCTCCGCCGCCGCTTCCAGTGCCTTTGCGGCTTCGCTCCGCTCCGGACGGAGCTTGTCCAGCCTGCCGAGGGTCTCCTGTCGGCGGATCCGCAGCGCCCGGCGCTGACCGAGTGCGTCCGCGCACTTCCTGGTCCGCTCCTGCCGCAGGATCAGGTCCGGCAGCGCCTGTTCGATGGAAGACAACTCCCGGTTCCGGATCTCCCGCTCGTGGACGGGAAGGGACCCTGTCCGTTCCAGTTCGGATCCGAGGTCGGTCACGGCGCGGGTCTCGGACCGGCTCCGTTCGAAGACCTTCCTGGAGATCCGTTTGTAGATCTCGGTGCCCGTGAGCTTCTCCAGAAGGTCGGCCCGGTCGGTCTCGCGGGAGCGGAGGAACTCGGCGAACCGTCCTTGCGCCAGAAGCACCGTGCGGGTGAACTGTTCATACGACATGCCCACCAGTCCAAGGATCCTGGAATCGAATTCCCGCCGGCTGCCCGTTCCTTCCTGCAGGACCTGGGCGTCGTCCAGGCGTACCAGCGACACCATCTCCTGCGGCTTCGCTCCCCGGCGCAGAGGCTTGCGATACCCCCAGCGGGCGCGGTAGGACGAACCATCGGTGGCACGGAAATCCACCTCGGCGTGCCCGTCGGCGCAGCCTCTGCGCAAAAGTTGACTGACATCGCCCTGGAGTTGGTCTCCGAACGCCGTCCCCAGCCGGGTCTCCCCGAAGCTTCCCTCCAGGCGCGGGGCCTGCCGATACAGGGCCAGGCACAGCGCGTCCAGGATCGTGCTCTTTCCCGAGCCGGTGGGCCCCGTGACGGCGAACAATCCCGCCGGACCCAGGGGACCGCCGGCGAGGTCCACTTCGAACTCCGGAAGCGATGCCAAATTCCGACCGCGGATGGCCAGGATCCTCATCCGCGTCCTTCCGTGCCGATGTCGGCAAGGATCTCCCCGAAGCAGGTCTCGAGTTCGTCCGGGGGCGTGGTTCCGTGGCGGCGCAGCCAATGCCGTTGCAGGACTTCGAGTGGTCCCGATGCCGAGTCCAGATCGATGCGGTGTCGCGGGATCTCCTCGCCGGTACGCTCCTCGTGCACCGCCCGCGGAGCACCGACCAGGCGCAAGGGAAGCTCGCGCGCGAGTTTTTCGTGCCGATCCCGCAGATCGGGAACGGGGGGATCGGCGAGGTAGACGATCTCGGCCAGGGCTCTCAGTTCCGGCGGCAGGGCTGCCTGGGCCGTCCAATCCGTTTCCCGCAGGCGCTTTTCGAGCTGGTCCCAGCTCTCGGGTGGATCGTACAACCGCAGGAGCTGGGCGAAGATCGGTACGTCCAGGGCCCCGATCCGGGGCGGATCTCCGGGGCCTTCCAGTTCCACGACCAGCACCTGGTGGGGGTGACGGACCTCGTCGAATCCCACCGCATACGGCGTTCCGCAATACCGGATGTTGCCGCTACCCTGGGATTGCCCGCGATGGATGTGGCCCAAGGCCACGTAGTCGGCTTCCGGTGCGATCGTTGCCGCCGCGACCGATTCCACGCCGCCGATCAGGACGCGTTCGGAACCGGCCTTCAGCGATCCGGCCAGGGCCAGATGTCCCATGGCCACGACGGGGAGGGCGGGATCCTCCTTTTTCGCCATGGTCGCCACGGTGGCGTAGGTCTCCGCGATGGCCCGGCACCGGGCCTGCTCCGGGAGCTCGTCCCCTTGCAGACGACATTCCAGGTCCGAAGGACGCAGGAAGGGAATGGCCAGGCACCAGGCGGCGGGTCGACCGTCGGGGCCCTTGAGAGCGACCAGGTGGCGACCGGGATCGTCCGGGTGGAAATTCCCGAACAGGTGGATCCGGCCCAAAGCCTCCGCGAAGGGCAGGGGCGCTTCCATCCGCGGGCCGGAGTCGTGGTTTCCCGCGATCAGAACGACCGCCGCGTCGGGGAGACGAAGGTGGAATTCGACCAGGAAACGCGCCAGAAGGGCCTGGGCGGCGATGGGAGGTTGCAGCACGTCGTACACGTCCCCCGCCACCAGCAGGGCGTCGACCTTCCGTTCGGCGCAAGTGTCGAGCAGCCAGGCGAGGAACCGTTCCTGTTCGGGCAGGCGGTCGTGTCCCCCGAGTTCCAGTCCCAGGTGCCAGTCGGAGGTGTGGATGAAGCGGATCACCGACGGGAGAGATACCTCCGCCCGCGGGCATCCGACAAGGCGCCGACTGGAATCCTACCGGCGCGCGGGCGCGCGCGGTGTGCGCGTGTCGGCCCATTGGGACACGCGCCGGAGGTCCCACAATCCGTTGTACCAGGGGTATCGGCGAACGTACTCGTCCACCATCGAGTGCCAGGTCGTCAGGTCGTTGTGTTCCAGGGCGAACAACGCCTGGAGCAGGGGGATGTCCGCCGAGGCCACGGCCTGTCCGCGGAAGGAGGCCTTCAGCGCATTGGAGTCGATCCTGCCGGCCATGAAGGCCACGGACTGGCGGAGGATCCAGGATGCGCCGCCGCCTTCGAGGATCGCGTCCCACCTGGGCTTGGGGTCGCGGTGGGAAAGCACCGTCGCCACCCCCCATTCGTATTCGGCCTGGGCGACAAGGTCCGGGTCGGCCTTGTCGTTTTCCGTCACCTTCTGGAACCAGCGCTCCGCGTCGGCGGGACGCCCTTCCCAGGCGAGGGTCCGACCGAGTTCGATGGCCGCTTGGTCCCTGGCGCGGACCGCGGCAGGGACGGACGCCCCATCGGCCACCCGGGTCAGCGTTCCGACGGCGGAATCGACCAGGCGGTTGTCCCGCTCGTGACGGGCCTTGATGATGTCTAGTCCGGCCGCCACCTCCGGCGCCTCCCGGGCGTAGTATCGCGAGAACTGCAATGCGGTGCGGAGAAAGCCGGAGTCGGCGGCGATGCCCGCCCAGAGACGAAGGGCCTCGGCGAAGCGGAGGTGTTGCGGCCCGAAAAGGTCCTGGTGGGACGGGACGGTGCGGGCCAGGGAACGCAGGACCGTCTCTCCGTCGCTCGCGCAGCCGTAGAACATGGGTTGGGAGAGGTCCAGGCAAGGCTCCATGCGGTCCAGCTGAAGCTGGATTCCGGCCAAGAGGGCGGGGTGGTCGGGCTCGTCGTCCGCCAGGGTCTGGAGGTCCTTCAGCGACTCCATTCCGTCGCCGACGGTCTGGTCCACCAAGCTCAGGAGCACCAAGGACCGGGCCTGGATGTCGCTGTTCGCCGGCTGTTTCGAGACCTCTTGGATCAAATCGCGCGCCTGGGCGTATTGTTGCCGCGACAAGAGCACCGTCCCCAGTCGCAGCCGGGCTTCCTGCGCGGAGGGGTGGGATGGATACGCCTGGGCCACCAGCTTGTAGGCGTCGACGGCGCGGTCCAGCTCCCCGATGTCGAGCATCGCGTCGGCGACCACGGTGGGTTCCGGACGCAGCGGCACTGCCCGTCGGCGCACCACGATGTTGTCCACCGCCACGCTGCCGTTCCAAGTGAAGAAGCCCAGGTGGCAGCCACCCCTGGGCAGAAGAGGTTGGATCAGGGGAGCCTCTTCCACCAGGGTGCCGTCCACTTCCAGGCGCAGGGTGTTCCTGTCCCTCTCCACGGCGACGTGGTAGGTCTTGCCTGGGGACAGCGGAAAGATCCGCGTGAACCAACGCGTCTCGGAACCGGCTTCGATGCCCGCCCTGGACGATCCGTTGCGACCCAGGTAGAACCGGGCACCTTCCTGCGGCGTTCCGCCGCAGAGGAACACGTCCAGGTCGTGGCTGTTGCCGGAAAGGCCGGTCGCCTCGAACTCCACGCGGATGTCACCGGGGAATTCCTGCTTGGTTCGGCACATGGTGAATCCGCCCGTGGCGTTTCCCACCAACTTGCCGTCCACGACCTTCCAGTCGTCGGAGGGGGTTGGCGCGGTGTCGCCCGGGCCGGACATCCGGAAGGATTCGAAATCCAGGTTGGGAACGGGGGAATCGAAGGTTTCCTCCACCGCCACGGTCCATGCGGAGCGGGACAACCGCTCCTGGATCCGCCACCAGACGATTCCCGCCGCCAAGAGGAGGAAACAGGCGGAACAGATCCAGATCAGCTTCGAGTTCTCCGAAGCCCAGGTCCGCAGGCGGCGATCGAGGCCGGGGCGGCGGACGGAAACCGGCCGCCCGGAAAGCCACGAACGCAGGTCCGAGGCGAATGCCGCCATCGTGGCGTAGCGGTCGGCGCGGTCCCTGGCCATCGCCTTGTGGACCACGGCTGCCAGATCCTGGTCGACCCAGGGGCACAGCTGGCGCAACGGCACGGGGTCCGCGGCGATCACGTTGACCACCGTCTGGTGGAAGGATCGGGGATCCAGGTAGGGATTCTTGAACGAGATCAGTTCGTAGAGGAGGATCCCCAGCGAACAGATGTCCGTGGAGCGATCGATCTCCCCGCCCCGGGCCTGTTCCGGGCTCATGTAGGCGGGGGATCCGATCATCTCCCCCTCGTTGGTCAGCGCGGCGCCTCCCTGCAGGGAAAGATCCTTGGACAACCCGAAGTCGATCACGACGGGATTGTCGGAGCGCATCAGCACGTTGGAAGGCTTCAGGTCGCGGTGCATCACGCCGTGCTCGTGGGTGTAGGCGATGGCCTCGGCGACTTCCGCGGCGATCCGCACGGACTGCTCCAGGGCGGGGGTCTCGTCCTTCTGGTATTCGGACAGATTCTGACCCTCGATCATCTCCATCGAGATGTACCAGGCTCCGCGGTCCTGGCCGATGTCGTGGACCTGCACGATGTGGGGGTGCGAGAGGCGGGCCACCGTGCGGGCCTCGTGCAGGAACCGGGACACGAAGCGCTCGTCCCTGGTCACGGCGTTGGGAAGGACCTTGAGCGCCACCTCGCGCTGCAGTTCCACGTCCCGCGCCCGGAACACCGTGGCCATTCCCCCGCGTCCGATCTCCCCGATGATCTCGTAGCGACCCAACCTCTGTCCGGGTGCCAGGTCCAGCAGCCGGTTGGGCGAAGGCTTCAGTCGCCCCTCGGAGGATTCCACTCCCGCGGTCATGGAGCCTCCAGACGTCGGCAAACGGCTTCCAGGTCGGGAGGGAGCGGCGATTCGAAATGCACGTCCTTCCCCCAGAGATGCAGCCCCAGGCGCGCGGCGTGCAGGAAAGGACGCTTCAGTCCCGGAAGGGTGGCGTCGCCGTAGCGGTCGTCGCCCACCACAGGGTGGCCGATGGAGGCCATGTGGGCGCGGATCTGGTGCATGCGCCCCGAAAGGATGCGGACGTCGAGCAGGGCATATCCCTTGAACCTGCGGCGCAGGCTCCAACGGGTCTCGGCCTCCTGGCCGCCCCCCTCTTCCCGGACCACCACCGACTTGGCGCCATGGTCGCGCGAGTCCACTCGTTCCAGGCGTTCGCGGATCGTGCCCTTGGAATGCGCCGGGTTTCCCTGCACCAAGGCCAGGTATTCCTTCGACGCCGCATGGGACCGGATCTGGCTCTGCACCGCGAGCAGCGTGCGGCGGTTCTTGGCGACGATCACCACGCCGGATGTTCCCCGGTCGAGGCGGTGCGCGAGGGCCGGTTGGAAGATGCTCGGGGAGATTCCCAGGTCCTGTTGGACGCGTTCGATCAGGGTGGTGCCTGGAGGGGTTCCGGTTCCCGGGTGGACCGCCATGCCCGCCGGCTTGTCGAGCACCAGAAGATCGTCGTCCTCGAAAAGGACATCCACCTTGGAGCGCAATCCACCTTGGCCGGCTGCGGGTGGGGGAGCCGAGTGGAGCTCATGGGCCCTGATGTCCAGATCGATCTTCCAGCCCGCCTCGAGGCGCATTTCGCCGGTGGCCTTGCGTCCGTCGACCCGAACCGATCCCTTGCGCAGAAGCCGGAAGATCCTGGACAGGGGCACGTCGGGGAGGACTCGACGCAAATATCGGTCCATGCGCTGCCCAGCATCTCCATCAGGGACGGAAAATTCCGTCCGCTCCGCGTATTCGGTCACGATTGCATTGTAGCTGATCCATATCTCCGGTAGCAAGCGGATTCCGCAACCCATCCCCTGTTTGGCCCGAAAAGCGAACGCCAGGGTTGGGTGCCCAGGCACTTTCCGCCAATTCCTACCATGGCAAAAGGCGCTGGGAAGGAATAAGATGTCGTCATGTCGCGTATCCTGCTGGTCGACGACGAACCGGCCATCCTTCAAACCCTCAAGGGCATCTTCCTCTCGGGCGGTCACGAAGTCTCGACGGCTGTGGATGGTCAGGAAGGGCTCGATTCCGCCCTGCGCGAAGATTTCGACATGGTTCTCTCCGACATTTCGATGCCGAAGCTTTCCGGCATCGAATTGCTCTCCCGCTTGGAAAAACTCCGACCGGAAACCCATCGGGTGCTTCTGACCGCGCACACCTTGGAGGACTACATCGACCAATTGGTGGGACACAACCTCTCCTGCGTCCTCACCAAATCCGTTCCATTTCCCATCCACGAGGTCCTGTGCACCGTGGAGGCCATCCTCTCCCGGAAGATCTTCGGCATCCACCGGCATGTTCCGAAGCCCGCTCTCCTCGAAAGCTTCAAGATCCGCACCCATCCCGAAATGGTGGAACTTTGCGATGCCTTGACGCTCCGTGCACCTCAGCGGCGACGCAACCACCTCCAGACCATTCTCAGCGAGGTCCTGACGAACGCCATCTACTATGGAAGTCTCGACATGCCGGGAGACCACAAGGAGACCTGGAACCACGACTTTTCCCTCCCCGAAGAAAAAGCCGTCGAGGTGGAATTCGCGGAAGGTGGAGGTCGCATGGCGATCACCGTGTCGGATCGCGGTGGAAAACTTCAGCGCCACACCGTCCTGCACTGGTTGCAGCGTCAGATCTCCCACGACGAGAACGGACTCCCGTTGGGGATCTTCGACAACCACGGACGTGGCTTCTTCATCTCCCGGAGCTTCTCCGATCGCCTCTCCATCTCCATCGAGCGGGGGCGTCGCTGCGAAGTCACCCTCCTGATGTACGATTCGGAACTGCCTCTGGGAGAGAAGCCTCTGGTGATCCTGGAGATCTGAAGCCCGTTGCTTTGTAACCTGCTCCCGTTCAGGGGCCGTTTTGGCACCTTGCGGGAGGAACCATGATCCAGATACGACGAGCCCAGGATCGAGGAAGATTCGACTTCGGTTGGTTGGACACGCGTCACACCTTCAGTTTCGGGGAATACCACGATCCGGCGTGGTCCGGATTCTCCATGCTGAGGGTCCTGAACGAGGACCGCGTGCTTCCGGGACAGGGATTCGGAATGCACGGACACCGGGACATGGAAATCCTGTCGTGGGTCCTGGAAGGTGCCATCGAGCATCGAGACAGCCTCGGAAACGGCGAGGTGCTGCGTCCCGGAGAGATCCAGCTCATGAGCGCGGGAAGCGGAATCCGACACTCCGAATTCAACCCTTCCGCGGATTCCACGTTGCATTTCCTCCAGATATGGATCGTGCCTCGCGTGCCCGGGGGTGCGCCATCCTATGAACAGCGGATGGTGGATCCGGGGCGATTGGACGGGAACTTCGGTTTGGTGGCGAGCCCGGACGGCCGTGAGGGATCCGTGCGCATCCAGCAGGACGCGACCCTCTCCATCGCGCGATTGAAGCCGGGAGCGGACGTCTCCATCGGGATTGCCGCCGGACGAAAAGCCTGGGTGCAGGTATCGCGCGGAAGCGCCGAGACCGCAGGAGTGGAGTTGTCCGCCGGGGACGGGGCGGCCGTGCAGGGGGAATCCCGCCTCGGCTTCCATGCCATGGAAGAATCCGAGATCCTCGTTTTCGACCTGCCTTGATCTTCCATTCGGGGATGGTTCTACCCCACGAGCGCCAGGAACCTCTCCAGGAAGTCGCCCCGGGCGTCTTCCGTGCTGGTGCTGAAGGGCTCGAAACCTTCGATGGACAGGCCGTAGCCCTGCAATCCCACGATCCGGCGGGGCCTGTTCGTCAACAGTCGGAGCCTGCGCACACCCAATTGGTACAGTATCTGGGCCCCGATCCCGAAGGCCTGCGGGTCGGACGGAATCCGTCCGGATTCTCCATCCAGGGAGATGGGCGGCAGTTCCGGTCGGCTGGATCCCGGTGCGGGGAGGGTGGCGAGGATCAGGAACACGCCGCCACCCTGGCTCACCCGGTCCAGCGCGGCGTGCAGATTCTGGAGCTCGCGAGCCGCCCCCACCAATCCCCAACTCGCCGTGGAGGGTTCGGCCTGCACCCGCACCATGGTGGTGGAGTCCGTGCGAACGTCTCCCGAAATCACGGACACGTGCGAGGCCCCGCGGACACGGTCGCGCCATCGCGTCACGCGAAGGTCGGTGCCTTCCCAGTGGACGGTCTGTGTCGATACCGACTCCACCAGGACTTCCGTGCGCCTCCTGTATTCGATCAGGTCCGCGATGGAGCACAGGGGAATGTCCCAGCGGTCAGCGAAACGTCGCAGTTCCGGGACGCGCATCATGGTGCCGTCGTCGGCCATGATCTCGCAAATGACACCGGCGGGAGAATGTCCGGCGATGCGTGCGAGATCCACCGAGGCCTCGGTCTGCCCGGAGCGGACCAAAACCCCGCCGTCCCGCGCCACCAACGGGAACATGTGTCCCGGCACCACCAAGTCGTCCCAGGTGGTGGTGTGATCCACCAGGACTTGGACCGTCCGCGACCGATCCGCTGCGGAGATGCCGGTGGTCGTACCCGTTCGAGCCTCCACGGATACCGTGAACGCCGTCTGCAGGGGAGCGGTGTTGTGGCGGGTCATCATGGGCAATTGGAGCGCATTCACGCGATCTTCCGTAAGCGCGCAACAGATCAATCCGCGCCCATGGGTGGCCATGAAGGCGATGGACTCCGGCGTGATGGCGTCGGCGGCCATCACCAGGTCCCCTTCGTTTTCCCGGTCTTCGTCGTCGCACACGATGCACATCTTGCCTTCGCGCAAGGCGGCGATCGATGTTTCCACGGGATCGAAATGGGACTCGCGATTGGAGGTCATGGTCGGCGAAAAGTACACCAGCTCGATAGTGCGGGTCACTGGGTAGCCCGCCCATGGCGGTTCAGAATATTTGCATTTTAGTTATTTGTGTTTATGCTGACAGCGGCCATGTTTAGCTTCGAACTTGTTCATTGGCACGGACTGTGATAAGATATCTGAACATGTCGGGGCCAGAATCCCCGCAAACCCAGGAGGAACATCATGAAATCGCTGCGCAAGGGATTCACCCTCGTCGAATTGATGGTTGTCATCGTGATCATCGGCATCTTGGCCGCCTTGGCCATCCCCCGCTTCCTCGGGGCCACCAACAAGGCCAAGGCCACGGAGTTCAAGCCCGTACTGAAGCAGATCTACACGCTGGAAGAGGCCTACCGTCAGGAGAGTTCGGGTGGTGTGTATGGTCAATTGACCACAATCGGATGGGACGCACCATCCTCGACTGCTTCCTACTTCTGGTATTCCCCTGGCGTGGCCTCAGCCATTACCGGGAACATTCTGACTGGTGCAACATTGACCGCTTACACGGGGACGACCGGGACATGCCTGGCCTTTGGTAGCCCATCCACCAATGGTCAGAACATCAATGTAAATGGGACCAAGTTGGCTGCTGGTACTGATGTGGCTACTGTAGATCAGCTTGGAGACCAATTTTCCTACGGCACATCTCTGCCATCGATTGCCGGAGCGGCGGTCCCCAAAGGAAGTGCTGTAGGCAGCTGTAATTGATGAGGTTTCGTGGTTGCTGAGAGTTCTGGCCCACCTTCAGGTGGGCTTTTCCGTTTATCAATGAAATGTGATTGCAATGATCTCAATTCCACCAAAAATCAAAACCCAGTATCGAGCATACCTTTGCAATTTTCGGGTATCTAGACTCGAAAGTCCAAGCAAAATGGGATAAATCAAAAAGACCACATAGCGAGGATCTTGGGAAGTGGGAAATGGATAACGAAGTCGAGCCATAGCCAATGCGACGAACCCCAAGGCGCAAACTGGTCCCCAACTCAAAATTCGATGGGGACATCTTAGGCAGATCCGAATGAATTCAATGATCAATAGTGAAATAATCACCAAGCCAGGATAGCCGAATATGTTCAAATAATAAGGTAGGAGTTGGACCTCACCAAACGCAAGGCTTTTGATGACCGTGTTCAAAAAATATTTTGTGTCTTGGGCAGCATAAAATGGTGAATTTAGGAAACCAGAAAGATGGATTCTCCATAAATCCGTGAAATGCAAAGGAAAACTTTGCCCATTGATGTATTGGTCAGCGATATTTCCTATAACCAAATCCCCCCCATGACTCGCAAAACGGGAACGCGCGCCAGAAAATACGATCCCAAGTACCATGAAGGGGAATGCGGTCACCAATAAGATAATGGCGGAGGCAACACCTCTTTCTTTCCAATCCCAAGTCCCTGCCATCCAAGCGAGCATCACTACCCAAAGAAGGCCATTGCCCTTCGTCCAGCACATAAGACCTGCGGCAATTCCCGCGAAAATCAGGTACCGATTATTGGATGTCAATTGGGCAGATCGCACCCAATAGAAGAATGATAAAGATCCAAGACAAAAAATCAAAACATCATTGTTCAGCCGACCAGACAACATCCATATTTGTGGACAAAAAGAAAAAATCCATTGCAATGGATGTGCAGTTGATGCCGGAAAAAGAATTCGTATCGCTTCCAAACCAAACCAAATCCCTGTCAATACCATTCCTAAGGAAAGTATTTCCAAGATTCGACCAGTTTCTAATCCAATAGTTTGGGCTGCCCCAAGAACAAATGCGGCCAGGATATGGTAGAGTGGGGGATGGTAACATAAGGAACAGGCATTTGATGGAGGGATCGAATGAGTGGCCAAGATGCGATAGATATATTCTCGATGCCCATACGCGTCCCAAGAAAATTGCGACCATGGAATTGCAACCGACCAAAGGGAAGCAGCAAGCGCCGAAAGACTAAAAATTTCTGCTTGCCCCGGGGAAATTCTGGTATGGAGAAAGTGATATAAAAAAAGAATTGAAATCAATATAAACGGCAGTAGATGTATCCATGGTCGTTCGGGAAGAGGAAGATTAGCAATCAAATTTCTTGGATTGGAATTATGTCGTGTTTCACAAATTAGTCCAAGCCTTTTTAATCCTATTGGGATCTGAATGGTAGTTCTTGCTGTTCCGATTCCAGTCCGAACTTGACGACCTTGGACGATGATGGAGGCGAGTTCATCAGAGTCCATAAGCACGAGAGTATAAGCATGCAAGAGGCCAGGTTGAATTTCGGCCTGAAGGGTATGAGTACCCAGTGCAATCACATTCCCCCGAATTCCAGGACGTGTACAAAGTCCAAAGGACAACGCCAAGACCCATAGAAACAGTAATGCAGGAAATGTAAGGTGTTTCAAATGCCGATGGTCCCGAAAATGTAGATTGAAGCAAAAACGAATATGCGTGCGACAGACTTCATGAGACTTTGCAATCTAAAGGAAGATGTTGCATCCACTCCTTTGGCCCACAAAAGGCAAGACGGTAGGATCACAGGTGCTATGTATCTGAAGTCGCCACTGCATGGGTGGGGGTATTTGAGTCGAAACGCAATGAGTGCTGCAATCAATGTAATGTTCGCTACTGCTAATTCTGGTTGAGTCCGCAGCTCTGAATACAAGCCAAAAAGTATTGTGACGCAGATAACAACCAAGCAAATGGACATGCCTTCCGCGAGAATCTGGTTAATTGTTGTTGGAAGCCGATGTTCTCCAAACATGGAAGATTTTAGCAGAAAGCTCCAAAAATTTCTTACGACAGTTAAACTTTTGTCGTTGGAGAAAAAAGGATGAAGGAAATAGTGGGGAAAATCCGGGAAAGAAAAATCGCAAACACGGTTATGGATAACGTAAATTGGTTCAGCAGTTTCCAACTTTCCAAAGTTTCCGACCAACGGATCGCCACGATTGTCTGCAAGTTCAGAACGCTTGACAGATGACCAAGTAAGTAATCCAACGATCATGACTGTGCCAAGTAATGTTGCTACAAACTTCCTTACTAAGGTGATTGATATCGGGCGTTCAATAATTATTGCAAGCACCATGAATTCGAGAAGAATGCAGAGATAAAGGATCCCATTGACTTTTGCTGCCATTGCTAAAGATCCAGAAATAGCACTGATCACAAGAAATCTAGACTTGCGTTCATTCCACCAAAACAAAGAGCTTGCAAGCGAAATGATTCCAAATGCACTGACAAATGTATCATTATTTAATGAAGAACTGTGAATTATTATTCCTGGCCAAAATGCAATCATTGCCAACGCTACTGACTTGCTTTTTGATGATTTTAGTAATGCATTAGCGGAAGAAACGCTGACGAATAAAAATAGGACGGATAACATGAAGTTCATCCAGTCCAATGTTTTCGGTGGGGAAATGCCAACAAATGATGCTAGATTATAGACCTTCGCCGATATCCAATAGTAGAATGGTGGCTGGTAACATTCCCATCCCGCTGAGGGAGGAGGAATCCGTCCCTCTCGCGCTAGCATGAGTACATATTGAAAATGCCCCCACCAGTCGTTAGCGTAGGCGGCGGGAAATTTTGAGGCGCAAAAGACCGCACGTAGTATCGTTCCTGTTATTAGGACAAAGCGTAGATTTTTTGCGGCGAATCGTATCCAAATTGCACAAAGGAACGAGAAGTATAGTGCTATTGAACATGAAATACCTGATCCAATCGAAACTATATCCATTTGAGTTGATAATTTATCTCCTTGGGGAATATGCAGAAAAAAAGTTTTTATTGACCATCCCCTGGGAACAGAAGTTGCAATATCGATGCGTTTTTCTATACCCGTGTTCATGGTATCTCGGGAATATATTATCTTGGTGTCCTCGAACATCTTATCAACGAATATTGGAGCAGAAATTAGACAGAGAGTTGAAAATATTGGAGATGGCTGAATAGACACCGTCAACAATTCTGAGTCGATATTGGATTCAGCTATTTTATACGGATAATTTAGAGACTGTTGGTTTTTATTTTCTACTAAATTCACTGAATGAATGTGTGGCAATGAAAACCAGAACAGCAATGTTAATACGAAAGTGAAGCAAATCGCAACAATGAATTTATTAATATCATTTTTCCTTATCATTTTATTTTTACTACGCGGGTGGGCGGTTTAGTTTGTTCTTGCGTTGGAATAGTTAGATAGATTATTTGAGCTGGGTAATTGATGCAAGGAATCTTTTGTTGCAGTGCCAAAGGCCATTGGCGATTGGCGTCATAATTAAGGCGAATACTCGATTGAGTTCGTAAATGACATACTGACGATCGGGTCATTTTGGTGCAATCCACTTTTGATAAACTGTATTCTGAATGGGCTTTGAAACGAAATTTTTAATGTAGGGTCTCAGGTCAAATCGGGGATTTATTTTGTTGAAACCTTTTAGATTATCTGAAATTATAACGCCATTTACAAATGATCTGGAAATTTCTTGAAGCGGTGTAATTGCTCCAATCAACAAGCAAATACCAAGAATGACTTTTTTGGTGGAACTTAAACTTGTGCCCTGGAGAGATTGAATTATGCTCATAAACAAAAACACTAATGCCGGGATTGATGCACGCATACAAAAATCGTTTGATTTGCTTATCATTATCAGCGGGATTGCGAAGAGCGTTCCGGTGGCTGTCATCAAATCATATTGCTTAGGACCATTTTTCGTATGGGCTAGGATGGCGAATGCGCCAAATTCTATTATGCAAAATATAAAATACAAAACAAGCCGATGCATCGATTCAACTTTGAATAACAAAGATGGTTTGCTAATGCCGTCCGATGTCAGGAAAAACAACCCAAAAGTTAGTGTTATTGCTAGAGGAGCTATCAGATACTGAAGTGATTTCAGCCTATGGGTGCTTTCGCTTCGTGCGATTGAAGCCGATTTATATTTCATTATAAATAGTCGACTCATTATGAATGGAGTTGTCCCAATAAAACAGAAGGGTGAGTAAGAAAGGGTCAGTGACCAAATTGTCACTAGAGTGACAGGTTCAGTTTCGTCCATGAGTAACATACATGCGATCCATGTTGGTATGGCTTGATTGAAAACCCAGAAGAGTTGGGTGGTAAAAGATGAATATTGGATTAAATATTCTGCCCATGTTTCGATGTGTTCTCCAATTTTTGGAATAAAGTGATGGTGCCAAAGGAGGCCATCAATAAAATACCCAAATACATCCATGCCGCTGAAGAGAATGAAAAAAATTGCAAGATAAGTTACTCGCATTTTTGAATCATTGTTTGCCAATAAAAATGTCAGTGAGATGCCAATCACTGACCAACAAAACAGACTTAAGCATGCATAATTCCAACCCAACATTTTTCCAACCAATGCGGAGGGCAACCAGAAAGTGAAGTAGTAAGAGAGTATGTGCGCAGAATCGTAATAAACAGGCCAAGCGAAGTTGATGAGATCGTGTAGAACGGCATTCCGAAATTGAAAATCCCAGTTTTGGAATGCATAGCCACCTATGCCGGATAACCATACCCAAGTGAAAGCAATACTGATCATTATGATGTACTCTGACCATGAGATTTTTTTTATGGGTTTTATGAGATAAGATTTTGAAATTTTAATTGATGTTAATGCGATCATTGAAATTGTGAAGCTTTTCCAAGCGAGATTCGTCCAATTTAGGATGAATATCAAGATTGGAAAAATTAGGTATGCTAAAGCTGCGATCTTGATCATTTCTATTTGTTTCTTGTTGGGTGACGTTCTGGAAGTGAATTCAGGATGCAATCCTTGATGGATAGTCAATTCAAAATGTAGTCGTTTAAGGCTTGCCAATTATGCTTGTATTTTTGAAGCTATCAGTTGCTTGTTTTCTCTTCGTGATAAGAATCCTCAGCGTTGACATTCCATATTGCGTCGGGATCTCGAATGGATGAAACAATCTGTTTCACCGCTTCGCGGGCGGAGAGCATGGAGTGGTCCTGGTTGTTGTACCGATGCTGGCCATTGCGGCCAACGCACCAGAGATTGGGAATGGTGTCGAGATGCGCCCTGAGTTCACTCATGCGCTCGTAGCTCCCGAAGTATGCCGGGTAGGCTTTCGGAACCCTTACCACAGTGGAGTCAAGGATGTCGGATCCTTTTGCGATCCCCAGCGTCTCAAGCTCATTGCAGGCCAACCGGAGGAATTCGCCGTCGGCTAGGTTCCAGAGTTCGTCACCCTCTTGGCAGAAGTACTCCAATCCAATCCAGATCGTTGCTGGATCCTTGACGAGGTAGGGACTCCAGTTGTTGTAGAACTGGATCCGCCCCATGCGGGCATCCTTCTCCTGCACGTAGATCCAGTTGTCGGGAATGATGCCATTCAAGGTGGGAATCCTTGTCTGGTTGCGGATCTTCAGACGCTTGAGCAGGATTCCGGCGGTGATGTAGTCCCGATACACGAGGTGCTCGGAGATGTCACGGATTGTGGAAGCCGTCTGGGGAAGACCACCTACCAGGTCCCGTAGAGGCATGCTTGAAACGATCTGGTCGCAAGAAATGCGGGATTCTCCATCGGGAGTGCGGACGATGACGGCCGATATCCTCCCCTGGTCCATTTCCATCCGAACCACCTGGCAGTGGAATCGGATTTCACCCCCGGCCATGGCGATCCGGCCGGCCACAGTCTCCCAAAGCTGACCCGGGCCCAATTTGGGGTACAGAAACCGTTCGATTAGACTTGTCTCGGTGGTCTTCTGGGAAAGGCTCCGCCGACGTGGCAGAAATTGGCGGATCGCGTGCGCCAGAGCCTTGCGGATGGAAAGTCCTTTAATCCTCTGCGCTCCCCATTCAGGGCGGATGGACCGGCAAGGAACCCCCCAGACCTTTTCCGTGTAGTCCTTGAAGAAGGTGCGGTACAATTCCCTCCCGAATCGATGGATGAAGAAGTCTTCGAGGTTCCGCTCCGGTCCGACTCGCCCCAGGCGGGTCCGCAAGTAGCTTCCGAGGATCCGAGCGATCCTGAAGGGGCCGAGTTGGAGTAGGGTCCGCATGCTGAGTGCGATGGGATAGTTGAAGAACTTTCGGAGGAAAAGGATCCGAGACAGCCTGGAGCGCACGAGGAAAACCCTGTCTTCCGTCTCCGGATCGGGGCCGCCCGGTTCCAGTGTGGAAGGTCGGGCGAGCTCGCGGTCGTCCCGAGCTGGAGATCCCTGGATGGGGAGGTGGGATTTCCACCAGTCCATCACCCAATCGGACTTGGAAAAAAAACGGTGCCCACCGATGTCCATCCGGTTGCCGTTGTGGACCACTGTCCTGGAAAGGCCTCCGATCTCACCGCTGGCTTCGAGGACGATGGGGTGGAAGTCCGGATGCTTGAGCAACTCCCAGGCGGTGGTCAATCCCGCGGGACCTGCGCCGACGACGACGATGATTTTTGACATGGTTTCCTGGAATCGAGATGGCGTCGAAATCGCCTCTGTTCAAAGCTAAGATGGATGGATCTCGAACAGTCTCCCATTTTTCGGAATCGGGTGGGTGCGCAAATCCCCGGCGGCCGCGGATGCCCCCGGCGGCGCGGCAATTGTTCGGGCACTTGACTTTGACCCTGGTCGATCTTCGATTGCATCATTGTGCATCTCGACCGATTCGTCAAGGAGTGCAGATGGACATTCGGAAACATGCGGCCGGTACCGGGCCGATCGCGCTGGTCCTGTGTTGCGGGATCGTCCTGACGGCACTTCCGTTGCCCAGCCCGTTGCCGCATGTGGATGGATCCTTCGCGCCGGATCGAACGGCCGCAATCACCAGTTTGGAAAAATTCAGCGCCGGATACGGGGCTTTCGGCAGTTCCATCTTCTGGGTCGAATCCATTTTCGCCTACGCGGGAGTGCTTTTCGACGCTGACTCTTCCCGGGAACTCCCAACGCTCTTCCTCGCAACAGCCGATCTCGACACCACCTGGGCGTACCCCCGTCTCATCGCCGCCTGGGCAATCCCCCAGTTGAAGGGGTTCACCACCCGCGACGCCCTTCCATTCCTGGAGGACGGCGCGCGTCGCTTCCCGAAGGAATGGCAATTCCGCCTGACTTGGGCGCAGTACGTCCTGGATGCCCATGACATCGATTCGACCACTTCCCGCGATTCCGCGGCCAAGATCCTCCTCCCCCTGTCGACCTTGGATGCCAAGATTCCCCCATACGCCCGCGACCTCGCCTTCACGTTGCTGCACAAGAGCGGCAAGCCCGAAGAGGCGATGTCCCTCCTGCTCAAGACCTACGAGCAGGTGAACGACCCGCTGGTCCGCCTCCAGTTCCGGAGCAAGATCGGCGACTTGCTTTTGCGGAACCAGGTGCCGTTGGCTTCGGATTCCGCCGATTTCATGGACGGGATCGCGGCCCTGCTGGAATCCAAGAACGCCGCGGACCACGCCATGGCGAACCATCTCCTGACGGATCTTGTCGACACGTCCAAGCGCGAATCCGCTCTGGCGATGGCCCGCCAGTTGGCGGGACAGTACAAGTCCTATCGGTCGGCGTCGCCTTGAGCCTGGTCTCGGCCATCTGGACCACGGCGGCGACGATCGCCCCCTATCTGCTTCTAGGACTCGTCCTCGCAGGGATCCTGCACGTCCTGGTTCCCCCGGATTGGGTGCGCAGGTATCTGTCCGGGCGCGGCGCCGGTCCCATCGTACGGGCTGCGATCGCAGGTATTCCGTTGCCCCTGTGCTCGTGCGGTGTGATTCCCGTGGCCCAGCACCTCCGCAGGGACGGCGCCGGCAAAGGCGCCACCGCCACCTTCCTCGCCTCCACCCCCAGCACAGGCGTGGATTCCATCTCCGCGACCTGGGGGATGCTCGGGGCCTCCTTCGCCGGATGCCGTCTGCTCTACGCCGTCCTGTCCGGATTGCTGGTCGGCTGGGCCGTGGAGATCGCCGCACCGAAGACCTCGGAAGAGGAGACGGGGGTCGCCGATCCGGAGCCGCAACCGGAGAGACGGACATTCGGTCAGCTTTTTTCCAGAGCTTGGGAGCACGGATTCGGGGAAATCCTCTTCTCGTTGCGCAAATGGCTCCTGGTGGGAATCGTCCTGGGCGGCTTCCTCGCCTGGATCCTTCCCAAAGGAATCTTCGACGGATGGTTGTCCCACCCGGTGCTTTCCTACGCCGCCATGCTCCTGGCCAGCGGACCGCTCTACGTGTGCGCCACCGGCTCCATTCCCATCGCGGCAAGCCTCGTCGCCAAGGGATTGAGTCCCGGGGCCGCGCTGGTGTTCCTGGCCGTGGGTCCGGCCACCAACACCGCGACTCTCGCATTCGTGGGGTCGGTGCTCGGACGGCGGGCCCTGTTCGCCTACCTTGGTGCGGTTGTTCTCACCGCTGTGGGTGCCGGTGCGCTGGTCGACTGGCTGGGCGCGGTGGGCGCCATCCCGGCCATCCGGGCAGTTATTCCCATGCAGCTTTCCTGGTGGGAGAACGCATCAGGAATCCTGCTGCTGGTCCTCATGTTCCGTGATCTCCGCCTTCCAAACCTCCGCAAACCACCCCCCTTGGAGCACATCGTGAAGTTTTCCATTCCTTCCATCACCTGCGACAACTGCGCTCGACACGTGACCAAGGCCTTGAAGCCCGTTTCCGGCGTGGAGGGCGTGAGTGTGGATGTCGCATCGAAGACCGCGACCGTCCAAGGCAATGCGGATCCCCAAGCCCTGCTGTCCGCCCTGGCGGATGCCGATTACCCGGGGAGATTGGTGGAAAGCTAGCGGGACCCGATCAACGCACCACCGGCACCGCTGCGACCTCCGTTGCGGAAGCGGTACGAAGCCGGATCCATGCCGGTCCACCGGAAGCGGGAATGGAAGCGCGGTTGGACCCCGTCTGCGCGGCGAGGACCCGTGAAAACAGGATGCGTCCGCTCGCGTCCACGACATCCAGGCGCGCCGCGGTGGCGGCATTCTGGGTCCAGAGGCAATCCCATCCGGTACCGGAGCGGACCACCTCCAGGCCACCCTTGATCCGGATGCCTCGCTTCACGGCGGAAAGGGACCCGAACGAACCCTTGAGCAGGTAGAACCGATCGGTCCCCACTTTGGCGAGCCGCACCCAGGACGAACCGGCGTCCGCCAGGGGAACGGAGGTGCCGCTTCCCAAGATCTGCGCGGAGAGTCCGGTGGCGGGCCAAGGAAGCTGGCCCGCAAGGAAGTCGACGTGGTCCTGGTCTCCCACCAAGGAAACCAGCATCGCCGTGTCGCCCTG
>Ga0302319_10002896_pt1 | contig 36393 bp, 27 predicted proteins | sample Bog_T0_2_FD_203319 | JGI IMG/M metagenome (GOLD analysis project Ga0302319, IMG submission 203319) | Peat permafrost microbial communities from Stordalen Mire near Abisko, Sweden - Bog_T0_2 | ecosystem: Environmental > Terrestrial > Soil > Wetlands > Peat | place: Sweden: Abisko, Stordalen Mire...
GGAGAGATGAAACGCAACCCCTCCTTGAGAACAAAATCTGACACCGGGCTCAAAATGCACATTTTCAGCCGCCCAGACCATCAATATGCCTGCGCTCAGACAGATTCACGAATGATGCAGGCTAGACCTGCCGACGCTTCTGGGCTGCGTGCCCAGCCGCAGCGCCGGCCACGACCCAATCGAAAACCGAACTGACAAAGGCCTCGTCGATGCGTTCATTGCGGATGAGCAGGCGCGCCAGCAAAGGGCCGATAATGGTGTCCAGAAAGACGCTGACCTCCATGGCGGCCGGCAGCTGGTGCAGCTTGATGGCCTCTTTCACCAGCGCCCGAATCTCCTTGTCGCGGGGAGAGTAGACCCGCTCCAGAAACTCCTTGCGCAGGGCCTCATTGTCCTGGATCGCCGTCAGCAGGCGGGCAACCACGGTGCCGTTTTCGCCGGTGAAGAAGCGCCCAACCTGGAGAACATACTCCTTCAGGCGCTCCAATGGAGAGCCTTCGTCCTTCAGAACCAGTTCGTGATCCGCCTTGTTGAGAAAGGCGTCCAGCAATAGCGCCTCTTTCGTGGGCCACCAGCGGTAGACCGTTGCTGAGCTTACTCCGGCCTTGCGCGCAATGTGCACGGTGGAAATCAGCGGGACGGGCTTGTCGCAGAGGAAGCGGTAGGCCGTGTCCAGAATCGAGGCGCGCGAGGCTTCGCTGCGCGGTCTGCCGGCAGAGCGGCGGGGGTTCGGCGCGGTTTCGGTCTTCCGTTGGCGCATCGGGTCACCCGCTCCAGTGTAGTATTGCGATGATATACGAAACGGAGCGTTTCGTTTTATAATAAATCCGCACTGAGGAACCCTCTTGCCCGACAACCAGCCGCATCAGAATTGGAAGCCCCAATACAACCCCTGGCTGATTGCTCTCGTCGTCGCGCTGGCCGCCTTCATGGAGGTGCTCGACACCAGCATCGCCAATGTCGCGCTCCCGCATATTTCAGGAGATTTAGGCGCCAGCCAGGATGAGAGCACCTGGGTCCTGACCACCTACCTGGTCGCCAACGCTGTCGTTCTGCCCATCACCTGGTGGCTGTCCAGCCTCCTAGGCCGCAAGCGCTTCTTCATAATCTGCATTGCGCTCTTTACCCTGGCTTCCCTCTTCTGCGGGGCTGCGCCTACCCTGCCGGTGCTGTTGTGCTCCCTCGCCCTCCAGGGAGCGGGCGGCGGCGGCTTGCAGCCCATGGCGCAGTCCATCATGGCCGACAGTTTCCCGCCCAGACTGCGCGGAGCCGCCTTCGCGCTCTTCGGCATGACGGTTGTCGTGGCTCCTGCCCTCGGTCCCATCCTGGGCGGCTGGATCACTGATAACTACACCTGGCGCTGGATCTACTTCATCAATCTGCCGCTCGGCGTTGTAGTCCTGGGACTGGTCTGGAAATTCGTGGACGATCCTCCATTTCTGCGGCGGTTCAAACCCGGCGAAATGCACTTCGACACGGTCGGATTCGCTCTGTTGGCACTGGGCGTAGTGGCCCTCCAGGTCCTGCTGGACAAAGGACAGGAAGACGACTGGCTGGCCTCTCATTTCATCACCACGCTGATCGTGATCGCCGTTGTCTGCCTCAGCGCCTTGGTGGTGTGGGAGTGGCGGCAGAAGCAGCCCATCGTCGACGTCCGGCTATTCAAAATAATGAACTTCTCCGGTTCCTGCCTGATGATGTTCCTGGCCGGCGTGGTCATGTTTTCCTCCATGATCCTCATGCCGGAGTTCCTCCAGATGCTGATGGGATACACCGCGGAGGATGCCGGCGTAATTGTCTCCATCGGCGCCGCCCTGGTGATGGTGACCATGCCCGCCGTTGGATTCATCGGTCCCAAATTCCCAGCCAAGTACATGATCGCCTTTGGCTGGCTTCTTTCTGCGGGCGGCATGTACCTATCCACAAAGCTGCTCTCCATCAACATCAGTTTTAGCTGGGCCGCCGTGATCATGCTGGTGCAGTTTGTTCCCCTGGCCTTCATTTTCATTCCTACGATGACTGCCTCTTTCGTAGGAGTTCCGCAGGACAAGAGCGATTCGGTCTCGGGATTGACCAACTTCATGCGCAACATTGGCATGAGCTTCGGCGCGGCGGTCGTGCAAACGGTTCTGGCTCGCCGCCAGCAATTCCATCTTGCCCGGCTTGCCGACCACCTGAGCCTGGGAGACCCCGGCGTGGCGTTCAATTCTCAAGCCATGCTGCTCAACGCCCGCAGCGCCGGGTTGGGACCGTTTGGAACGCAGGCCGCCGTCGTGGCCCAAATCTATCGGGCGTTTATGATGCAGGCCACCACCCTGTCGTTCATCGACGTCTACGTGATCCTGGGAATTGGGTCGGCCGCCATGTTCTTCCTTTCCTTCCTCCTGAAATCGAACAGCCCAAAGAACACCGGCCAGCCGGCCGTGCACCTATCCCCCCTCGCGCCGCAAACAAAGTAGAGGACCCGTGATTTCCCTTACGCAGAATTAAGCCCCACGAGCGCATGATGTTCTTAGCAGGGAACTACCGCCGTCGGAAACTAACGCCGTCGGAAAGTAACGCTTTCGGAGAGTAACGCTTTCGGAGCGTAACGCCTCCCGGTCGGCTGTAGCGCGGACGTCCTCGTCCGCGCTCAGAGCAAAGAACATTTCCTGGCGGCCGCAGTCCTCGGAAAGACCTTTTTTGAAGTCGATTTTGAGCAAAAAGCCACCCCCTGTTGCTTCTTATCACTTTTTCATCCATAAAAATCTATTAAGTAGCAAATAATGAACAACATACAAAAATGAATGGTTGACTGACTAGTAACCAGAACACCCCGATTTTGGTCCATTATTGCCCCAGTTCTGCCTGATAATGCCTCAAATCGGCGCTAAAAAATGCCCCATCCTTGCCGCTCCGATGCGGCAAGAATGGGGGCACTCAGTTTCCGTGTCGAGACCTCGTGAAAGCGCCCTACACCTTCACGAAAATCCGCTTCCGGTATAGCACCCAGACGGGCAGGAAGCAGAACGCCGTGAACGAGAAGGAGAAGGCAAACGCGGCCCATCCTGGATTGGGAATGTGGTCAAAGACGTGGACGTAGAGCCACGCCAGCAGGTCGATCGACTTGCCGTCCGCGCTCGGGAATTTGATGCGCCAGAGAATTCCCGGCATCAGTTCGCTGAACATGTAAGCCGTGATGGCGTTGGAGCCGAAGACCAGCCAGGGGTAGAGCCAGCGCTTCCCGCTTCCCTTGCCCCAGCCCATCTGTTCCACCGTGAAGTAGGCCAGCGTGAGCACGGTGAGCGACCAGCCGCCCGCCACCAGCACAAAGGAGCTGGTCCAGAGATTCTTGTTGAGCGGAAACCACACGGACCAGAGATACCCCGAACCCAGGCAGGCAAGCGCGCCCACGGCCAGGCCCAGGGTCTTGGTTGGTACGGCTCTCTGGCCGCGCAGCCACAAGGCCGCCAGCATGCCCAGAAGAGCCGTTCCCACGGCGGGCAGGTCGCTCAGCAGGCCCTCGGGGTCGCGCAGGTTGTGGCTCACGCCATCCAGGTAAAGGTGGTGCGGCATCAGCAGCCGGTCAATCCAGGAGGTCAGGTTCAGGGCCTTGTCCATGAACGGGAAGTCGCGTCCGGGCATTCCGGCGCCGGGTACAGGAACCCAGCGCAGCAACACAAAGTAGCCGACCAGGGCCACCACCAGCGCGATGATCTTGGTCGAAGCCCTTCGGTCCACAAGATAGAACAGGCCTACGACCAGGTAGCAGATAGCGATGCGCTGCAGCACGCCGTAAATGCGCAGGTGCTCCAGCTCAAAGAACGGAAATCCGTTGACCACAACGCCAAGAAGAAAAAGAACAGCCGCGCGCTTGATCGTGTGCCAAGCCAGCGCCGCGCGGGTTGCACCGCGCGCCAGTCGCGCCTCGAAGGCATAAACCACCGAAGCTCCGACAACAAAAACAAAGGTGGGAAACACCAGGTCGGTGGGAGTCAGGCCGTTCCAGTCAGCGTGGTTCATAAAGCCCCAGGAGCCGGAACCGCCGTTGTTGTTCACCATAATCATGAAGGCGATGGTGATGCCGCGCAGCACGTCAAGCGACAGGAGCCGCTGAACAGGCGTGGGGGCAAGCGATGGGTTGGTCATTGCCGAGTTCTCCAAACAGGCTGATTTGAGGATCGAAACCTACCCTACGCTTCCCGGCCGCTTCTCGCCAAATCTGTTCTGCTGGTCGGGCGCAAGTGCGGCGATTTCGCGGTCAAAAGTGAGCCGCGGCGCAGGCAAAAAGACCGCACCCCTTGTCGCGTTTGCCCCCTGCGCTGGTACACTCGCCCTTCAGGGATTTCTAAAAAAACCGCTCTAGAGGCTCTCCATCTGTTGTATCCCGGAAACGACGCCGGCGAATGGCTTTTTCGTTGAGAAAAAGCGCATTGCAGGCAGTTGGCAAGGGTGCGTGCAGGGGAAAGCCGCTCAAAGCATGCACGTGGAGGCTACCTGTGCCCGAGTTTCAACCTTTTGTCGCAGCCAGCGAGAACCGGCCCGAGTTCACGTTTCGAGCCATCCTGCTCGGCTCGTTCTTCGGCATCATCTTTGGCGCCGTCACGGTGTATGTCGGCCTGAGGGCAGGCCTGACGGTGGCCGCGTCGATCCCCATCGCGGTTCTCTCCATCAGCATCCTGCGCGCCTTCGGCCGCAGTTCGATCCTGGAAAACGTCATCGTCCAGACCACCGGCAACGCCGGCCAGTCCATCGCCGCCGGCGTCATCTTCACCCTGCCGGCACTGATCTTTCTGGGCTTCGACCTGGAATACGCGCGCATCTTCATGCTGGCGCTGATCGGCGGCTTTCTCGGCGTCTTGTTCATGGTGCCCCTGCGCAAGCAACTCATCGTGGATGAACACGAGAACCTGAAGTTCCCCGAGGGCACGGCCTGCGCCGATGTGTTGATTGCCGGCGAAAAGGGCGGCGCCTTGGCCAGTCGGGTCTTCTTCGGCCTGGGCCTGGGCGGAATCTACACCTTCTTCCAGAATGAGAACCTCTTCGGCGCCTGGCCCGGTACACCGGAGTTCCGTCCGGACTTCGGACCGAACCACGTGCTCAAAGGCGCCTCCATCAAGGCCGACGCCACCAGCGAATACCTGGGCGTGGGCTACATCATCGGACCCAAGACGGCGGGCGTCATGCTGGCGGGCGGCGTGCTCTCATGGCTGGTGCTGATGCCGCTCATCTACTTCTTCGGCAAGGAACTGACGCATCCCCTGTATCCGGGCACCGTCCCCGTCGGGCAGATGACCCCCAGCGACCTGTGGATCACCTATATCCGGCCCATGGGCGCAGGCGCGGTGGCGGCGGCGGGATTGATCACGCTGGTCAAGACCTTGCCGACCATCATCGCGGCGCTGGGTTCGGGATTCAAGCACATGCGCGGCGGCAACGCTGCCGCAACCGCCAAGCCGCTGCGCACGGAGAGAGACTTCTCCATGGGCACGGCGGTGGTGGGCTCCGCGGTGCTGGTCGTGATCATGTTCTTCTTCCTGTATTTGAAGCCGGTACCGGGCACCAACCTGGGGCCGATCGCGAACCTGGCGGCTTCGCTGCTCATCGTTTTCTTCGGCTTCCTTTTCGTCACCGTGAGTTCGCGGATTGTGGGCCTGATCGGTAGTTCGGCCAATCCCATCTCCGGCATGACTATCGCCACCCTCATGGCCACCTCGGCCATCTTCCTGGTCAGCGGATGGGCCACACCCGCCTTTGGTGCGCTAGCCATCACCATCGGCGGCGTGGTCTGCATTGCCTCGGCCGAGGCGGGCGACACTTCGCAGGATTTGAAAACCGGCTTCCTGGTCGGCGCAACCCCGCGCAGCCAGCGCTTTGCCTTTCTCATCGGCATCGTGGTTTCCACCGTTGCCATTGGATTCACGCTGAACCTCATGAACGAGTCGCTCCAGGAGTTCCACGCGGCCCCACAAACCTGGGACCTCTCCGTGGCGCACGACGGCGTGAACGTGCAGAAGGATCCCCGCGGCCTGCACGACCAGTTCCAGGTGATCGGCGCCGACAAGACCACCACCATGCACAAAAAGAGCGAGTACATCGTGCTCAATGCGCTGGGCTCCTCGGAGCTGGCCGACGGCAAGTATCTTTACTCGCCCACCACCCACAAGATCGAAGTGCAGTGGATTCCGGGCATCGGCGGCGAAAAGGCCCCGGCGCCCCAGGCCAGGCTGATGGCCACGGTCATCAACGGCATCCTCAGCCGCAAGCTGCCCTGGGGACTGGTGCTGCTGGGCGTTTCCATCGTGGTCACTGTGGAGTTGCTGGGCATCCGTTCGCTGGCCTTTGCCGTGGGCGCGTATCTCTCCATCGGCACCACGCTCGCCATCTTTGTGGGCGGAGTAATGCGCTGGATGGTGGATTCCGCGGCCAAGAAGGCGGGCGTCGACGCCGAGGCCGACGGCGATGTTTCGCCGGGCTCGCTGTTTGCCTCCGGACTGATCGCGGCCGGCGGTGTCGTAGGCCTGATCGGCGTGGCGCTGAAGGGCTACACGGCAACCTTTAACGTGCCAAACCCCATCCACTTCCACCTCACCGACAACCCGATCTTCTCGGTAGCGGCATTCCTGGCGCTGGCCAGCTCGGTGTACTATTTTGCCCGCAAGCCGCTGAAGAAGTAGGCGGATCGGCGAGCTCACGTGCAACCTCCCGGTTCACCGGCTTGTTGGGACGGGAGCCAGATAGCAACAGCAATGCAAGAATCCTGCTCCAGGCGCATGAAGAAACGCTCCTGAAGCAGGATTTTTGCATCTGGCCGGTTGAGGATGCATAGGGTTCCCAGGTGGCCCTGAAATTGGTATGGTAACGATTCCACCCATGGCCAATTTCGGTATATATTCGATTCCAAGAACTTGACCGCATTTTTCAATGCCAAACATGCTTCTCACATCTCATAGCGGGTCTGCACGAGGAAGAACGATGCCTAACTTCAAGCTGTTGTTGGTCCTTTCCGCCGCACTGCTGGCAACTTTGCCGGTCCATTCACAGGATTTCGTCCAGCGCTCCGGCACGCACCTAACTCTTGCCGGCCAGACCTTCCGTTACAGCGGTCCGAACATCGAGTGGCTGGGGCTGGAGGCCTATGGCCCCCACGATGCAGCCGGTCCGCGCTACCCCTCGCATTTCGAGATCGACGACGCCTTCGCCACCGCCGCCGAGATGGGCGCAAAAGTCGTGCGGGCGCAGACCATGGGGGACACCGTCGGCTGCCCCCAGTGCATCGAGCCGGAACAGGGCAAGTTCAACGAAGCCGCGTTCCAGTCTTCCGACTATGCCCTGGCGGCTGCCAACAAGCACGGGATGCGCCTGATCATCCCCCTCATCGGCGACTGCGCCACATGCAACTTTGGCGGCATCGGGCAATATGCGGCTTGGAACGGCAAGAAGAATCTCCAGGATTTCTTCACAGACCCGGCGATGATCGCCGCATACGAGCGCCACATCGACGCGGTTCTGAACCACGTGAATGCGATCACCGGCGTCCGCTACAAGGACGACCCCAGCATCATGGCCTGGGAGAACTGCAACATGTGCGGCCTGATTCCTCTGATGACCGGCGGCGGGCAGGCAGGGCTGGCGCAGGTGGCCGCTTGGACTGAGACCATCGGCGCCCACATTAAGCAGGTGGACGCGCACCACCTCTATCTCGACACCACCGGCATCTTCCGCTACTACCCCAAGGCGCTGGACAATCCCAGCACCGACCTTGTGACATTTGAGTATTACCCGCACTGGGACGCGGTGATGGGCCCTGGAGGCCCGGCCACCACGGCCGAGACCTTTACGCACGACGCGGCCACCGTCACCGCGCGCGGCAAAGTCTTCATCGTCAACGAGTTTGGATGGGACCGGACCGACTGGAAGACGCCCGAGGACTTCCAGCACGTGCTGGACACGCTGGCCAAGGATCCCAACGTCTCCGGCGACGGCTTCTGGACGCTTCAGGCACATCTTGACAACTTCGGCTTCCAGCCGATTCCGGCCGACAACTCCAATGTCGCCTTTGCCGAAAAGGGCGAGTGCGGCGAGTGGTGGGCCCTTTACTATCCCGGTATAAAGACCTCGATCAACACGACCGAAGATATGGCCGCGCGTGCCCAGCAACTGCGCGCTCACGCCTACGCCATTTCCGGAACGCCCGTGCCGCCGCACGCAACGCCTCCGCCCCCTGTCATCACGTCCCTGGTGATAGGTGGAATGGTGGCCTGGCGCGGCTCGGCGGGCGCGGTGCGCTACTCGGTCGAGCGCATGGATCCCGGCACGACACAGTGGAAAACCATCTGCGACAAGTGCGCCACCGACGCAGACGACCCGTGGGTTGACCCCCACGCTGCTTTCTTTGCGCATTACCGAGTTACCGCCTGGAACGCGGACAACGCGCCCAGCCAGCCGTCGCAACCGCGGTAGGCGCGCTGCCTGGTCTCCCGAGCCTGCGGGACGACGGCTTCACGCAGACGCTTATCATTGAATTGGAGGAAGAAGCATCCCCATGAATCCAACCGGCAACACCATTCTCATTACCGGCGGCGGCTCCGACATCGGGCGCGGTCTGGCGAAGGCCCTGCACGCGCTGGGCAACCAGGTGGTCATCGCAGGGCGGCGCAAGCAGGCTCTGGATGAAACCACGGCAGCCAATCCCGGCATGAAGTCGCTGCAACTGGACGTCGAAGATCCGGCCGCAATCCGCGCCTTTGCCGCGCAACTGACCGCCAGCTTCCCCAAGTTGAACGTGGTGATCAACAACGCCGGCATCATGCGCGCTGAAAAGCTGCTCGCCCAGCAGGACGATCTGGCCGACGCCGAGGCGATCGTGGCCACCAATCTCCTGGAGCCCATCCGGCTGACCGCGGCCCTGTTGCCGCATCTCCGCCAGCAGGCCAGCGCCACCATCCTGAATGTTTCTTCCGGCCTGGCTTTTGTGCCGCTGGTTTATACGCCGACCTATTGCGCCACCAAGGCGGCCATTCACTCTTACACGCAGTCGCTGCGCTACCAGCTCAAGGACACGGCCATCGAGGTTCTGGAACTGATTCCACCGTATGTGCAGACCGACCTGATGGCAGGCGCCGAGGACCCGCGGGCCATGCCGCTGGACAAGTTTCTGGCCGAAGTGATGGAGATTCTTGAGACCCAGCCAACGCCGCCAGAGATTTGCGTCGAGAATGTGAAGCGGCTGCGCCTGGCCGCGGAGAATGGCCATTCCGAGGCAGTATTCAACGGGATGAATGCGGCCATGGCGGACGTGCACTAACCCGACCCCGCGCAGGATAACGGGGCGTTTTTAGCAGACTTTTTGAAACCGTGATCCAAGCCGCAATTGAAGATCTGCGGCCTGGATCACCGTCACTGCATGGAAATCTCCGGCGAGGAAGCCAAGTTACACCGAGTCTTCCAGGGATATTTTCAACGAGAGGATAAGCAAGGAATGGAACAGGGCATCGAGGATGTAGAGCAGCAGTTTGCAAGCGACAATTACGCGGGCATTTGCCCGGACGCATGGGCGGCGATGGCGGATGCCAATCGCGGCAGTGCGACCTCCTACGGGGACGACGAATGGACCACGCGGGCGGCCATCGCGTTTCGAAAACTCTTCGAAACGGATTGCGAGTTATTCTTCGTTTTCAACGGCACCGCAGCCAATTCGCTGGCCCTGGCGTCGCTTTGCCAGTCGTATCATGGCGTCATCTGCTGCGACTCCTCGCATGTGGAGACGGATGAGTGCGGCGCGCCGGAGTTCTTTTCGAACGGGTCGAAGCTGCTGGTGGCCGAGAGCGTCAATGGAAAACTGACGCCGGATTCGATTCACGAATTGGCGACCAAGCGCCTGGATATTCACTATCCCAAGCCGCGCGTGGTCACCATCACCGAGCCCACCGAAACCGGCCAGGTCTACACGCTGGAAGAAATTCGCGCCATCTCCGCGGCCTGCAAGGCGCACGGGTTGCTGCTGCACATGGACGGAGCGCGCTTTGCCAACGCCTGTGCCGCACTGGGCTGTTCGCCCGCGGATCTGAGCTGGCGCAGCGGCGTGGACGTGCTCTGCTTTGGCGGTACCAAGAACGGCATGGCGGTAGGAGAAGCCGTGATCTTCTTTGACAAGGCCCTGGCCACCGATTTCGATTACCGCTGCAAACAGGCCGGTCAACTGGCGTCGAAGATGCGCTTTCTGGCCGCGCCGTGGGTGGGAATGCTCAAGAGCGGATCGTGGCTCACCAATGCCGTTCATGGAAACAAGTGCGCCCATTACTTCGGAGAACAAGCGGCGCAGATTCCCAACATCACTGTGGTTTCCAATGTGGACGCCAACACCGTGTTTCTTGCCGCCTCCGACACGATTCTTGAGCGGTTGCGCGGACGCGGCTGGAAGTTCTACACCTTCATCGGCGGCGCTGCGCGCTTCATGTTCCCCTGGGACACGGACCTGAAGCGGGTGGACGCTCTTCTAGCGGATCTTCGGGTATGCGCCAAGGGGTAAAGTGGCATAAAGCGAGATAAGTTGAGTGTTTTGGTTTCCCAGGTCCGAAAATCCGGACCTGGGGCACCCGGCCTGAGTGGGTAACTTGGATCGATAGAGAGAAACAAGTCCTTCGACTTATTCCGGGAATTGAGACTAACCTCGCGGGTCTGTGCTTCGTTTGCGAAAGACCACCTTCAATTCGCTCCGCCAATGCTCGGTGAGAGCCACCAGTTCCCATTCAACCTCAGGAGAAAAGTAGCGTAGCACCGGCTCGTTGGCAGGATGGATGCGCAGGGCCGGTGCGGCCAGCAGCAGACGCGGCGCCAGCGGCGACACTTCCGCGCCGGGGAAATAGCCCTGGCGCTCGAAGGCCGAGAGCGGGCGTGCGCCCTGGTTCCCCGCGGCGGACTGGCGGTCCAGATTGAGCGAGCGCACGCGAATCCAGTAGTCGAGGGCCTGCAACGGCAGGTGCAGATCTTCTTCGGCCTTGAGTTCAATAATCGCGAGCCGGCCTTTGCGGTCCAGCGTTAGCAGGTCCAGCATGCCGCGGTCGCCTGTCGAAAGAGCCGGAACCTGCATGTACATCAGGTCGCCGCGCAGGCCGGGAAGCAGTTCCGCAATTCCAGCGCGCAGTTGCGCCTCCAGCCAGCGCTCCGGCTGCAGCCGGAAGAGGGGGTCGGTGCGGACGCCGTCGGGGTAGCGGCCGAGGAAAAGACGCTTGAACAGGTCGCGGCACAGCGCCTCGTTTTCCTCGCTGAGCGGGGTCTCGTTGGCGCCGGCGCCGAAGGTCAGCTCGTCCTGTCGGCTGAAGGAGTTGGCAGCGAAGCCCTGGCGCACCCTGGCAAACTCCAGCCCGTGCAGCATAAGCCCCACCTCGGTGGCCGAAGTGGGACGAACCTCAACCCTTTGCCGTGCGCCCGCCGGGACCAGGGAGAGCAGGCGATCCACGCCTTCCCGCGCGCGCTCGATGGCGGCCTGGGGTGAAAAGGCATGAACCAGCCGCGCGTCCAGGTTGCCGGTGTCGCAAAAGTCGACCGGCGCCAGCTCCTCGCTTCTTTCGTCGAGTGTGAAGAGCTGGAAATCGACGGTTGCGTGGTTCAGCCAGGCCATGCGCTCGGCGGTGGTGCGCCAGGCGCCGGCGGGAACCACGACCTTGAGCCCGCCAAAATGCCTCCGCCCGTCGCCGTGCTGGCGGCAGTGGTCGAGCCACAGAATTCCCAGGGTCAGAATGCCGTCCACCATGGCGCCAGACTCGCCTTCTCCGACCCCGATGACGGCTTCGGCGGCGGTTCCCTTCAGCAGGCGTCCACGCACATAGGCCGGACCGAAGCTGTGCTCCAGGTCCATGGCGTTGCGCAGGCCGTCAACCTTGGCGCCGATGAAATGGCGCGTCAGCGCGCGCTCCAGCAGTCGTTGATAGTTGCGCCTGGCCTGGTCGCGTGCGGTGGGCGTGCGGCGGTCGCTCGTCGGAACCAGTTCGAGGGCCTGCGGCCGGGGCGCGCCCATGCGGCGCGTCATCAGCCGCAGGCACTGCGCCCGCTCCTCGACCTCGATCACAGTACGGATCAGGTTGCGCTCGTTGCTCCAGAGCTGCAGCAGGCAGCGGCCGTGGGACTCCGTGACGGCGTAGCGGGCCGAACGCATATCGAAGAGTACGCGGCCGTCCTCAAGCAGCGCGGCTGCCGGATGAGCGGCAAGATACTCTTCAAGAGATTGGGTCAGTTGTTCGGGAGACGCAGCAGCTTGGCCCGCGGTCACGTCGGCGGCCTACCAGCCCTGCCGCGCGCGCAGGGTGGTGATGTGCGCGGTGTGGTGGCGGGAATGCCAGTCGTAGAGCGCCAGCGCGGTGGACAGGCTCTGGCCGCCCATTTCGGGGTGGTTATAGCCGCGTTGGAACTCTTCTTCGTTGAAAGTCTCCAGCAAGGCGACCCAGCGGCCATGGAGCGCCTCGACCATCGCAAGGGAATCCTCAATGGCCAATCCGCTGTCGGCGAGATTGGCCCAGGCGGCCTCATCGTAGGGCTTGATGGTAGGCCAATCCTCGGTGAGGGCGAGCTTGAAGCGGATGTAGGCGTTGGCGTGGCTGTCGGCCACGTGATGCACCACCTGGCGCACGGTCCAGCCCCCTTCGCGGTAGGGAGTGTCCAGTTGGACGTCATCAAGGCCGGCGACGGCGGCGCGCAGGCGCTGTGGCAGAAGCCGCAGCGTTTCAATACTTTCAGCGCGCGCCTCAGCGTTGTTGCCGACCGGAGAAGTGAAGTGGCCGACGGGGTAACGAAGATCTTCCAAACTACTCATAGTTCAACCCTTGCCGAGATTTCACGGCCGAGATTGGCCGCGCGGACGAAACCAGGCTGAGGGGGCCGGCCCCGGCGATGGTGCTGCCCGGGGGCCGGAGCGAGCCTCAGGCGTGGTGATGGGAGGAATGCTGGTGATGATGGTGGTGATGATGGTTGGCCGCCGCAAAGGCCGGACTGGCAAACATCAACAACAACAGCGAAGCGAGGAATATTTTCTTCATGGGCAAAATGGTAGCAGACCTTGGACGGCGGCAAACGAGAGAACGCAAGACGAATCCAAACAGGAACGGGGGCAGGGCGAGGCGTTCCGAAGCGGGATCAGCGTAAACTGGGAGCCATATGAGCAAACCGGACCCTTCCCCACTTCCCGGCCACAAACGCTACTTTTTTGAGAAATTCGGCATCACCGAGCGGTTGCTGGAGCGCTGCCTGGGCGAGGCGCTCTCGGCCGGCGGCGACTACGCGGACCTCTACTTCGAGTCGGTGACCGCGACGGCCTTGGGCGTGGACGAGCAGATTGTGAAGTCGGCCAGCCAGGGCACCAGCGCGGGCTGCGGCATTCGCGTGCTTTCCGGCGAGCGCACCGGCTACGCCTATACCGACAACCTGAGCCCGGAGCGGCTGCTGCACGCGGCGCGCACGGCGGCCTTGATCGCCTCGGGGCCGGCCAAACAGCCAGTGCAGGGATTCACTGAGACGGCGGGCGCCGACCTGTACCCGGTTCCGCTCGGCGGCTTCGACCTGAATCTTGCGGCGCGGCTGGAGCTGATTCTGCGCGCGGACCGGGCGGCTCGAGCCTACGACCCGCGCATTGTGCAGGTCCGCGCCAGCTACTCCGAGGAGCTGCGGCGCATCATGATTGCTGCCTCCGACGGAGCCTTCGCCACCGACACGCAGCCGCTTTGCCGGCTGAACGTCTTCGTCGTGGCCAAGGACGGCGCCAACACCACCAAAGGCTCCGCGGGCGCAGGCGGCAGGGCGGGACTGGAACAGTTTGTGGAGAGTAAAAGCCCGGAGGGCCTCGCGCGGGAGGCGGCGCGCGGAGCCATTCTGCAACTCGGCGCCGAGGCCGCGCCGGCCGGCGAAATGGAAGTGGTGCTGGGGCCCGGCTGGCCGGGAATCCTGCTGCACGAAGCCGTAGGCCACGGGCTGGAAGCGGACTTCAACCGCAAAAAGACTTCGGCCTTTGCAGGACTGATCGGCCAACGGGTGGCCAGCTCAAAGGTGACCGTGGTGGACAACGGAACCATCGCCGGCCGCCGCGGCTCGCTGAATGTGGACGACGAGGGCACGGCCACCCAGGAGACAGTTCTCATCGAGAACGGCATCCTGCGCGGCTACCTCACCGACAAGCTCTCGGCACGCCTCATGGGCGCGGCCAACACCGGCTCGGGACGGCGCGAGAGTTATCAATCCATTCCCATGCCCCGCATGACCAACACTTACATGCTGGCCGGCGACGATTCCCCTGAAGACATTCTGCGTTCGGTCAAGCACGGCCTTTACGCGGTCAATTTTGGCGGCGGACAGGTCGACATTACCAACGGCAAGTTTGTCTTCTCAGCTTCCGAGGCTTACCTGATCGAAGACGGCAAAATCACCGTGCCGGTTCGCGACGCCACCCTGATCGGCAACGGTCCCGAGGCGCTGAAGTACGTCTCGATGGTAGGCAACGACCTGAAACTTGACCAGGGCATCGGCACCTGCGGCAAGGACGGCCAATCCGTCCCGGTCGGTGTCGGCATGCCCACCATCAAGCTGGACAAAATGACTGTGGGGGGCACGGGGCGGTAAGCCGCTAATGTGCGCCTTGAACGCCCTCGCTACTTCTGGTGCGCGTTCAGCCATGTTTGCGCCCGCTGTTGCGCGTTGAAGAGCTCCGCCGGGCTCAGCCGAGCGGCAACCGTATCGCGAGCCTGGGCAGCCTGTTGCTGGCGCACCCCATTCCAGGTGCTGGCGGCCAAACTGAGCCAGAAATACGCTTCCGTATAGCTCTGCGGTACGCCCTGTCCCTGGGCAAATAGCGAGCCCAGGTTGTATTGCGCGCGGGCCAGCCCCTGATCGGCTGCCTTGTTGTACCAGAGCGCCGCCTGCGCCCGGTCCTGCGCAACGCCGGTGCCGTTGTCGTAAAGCAGTCCCAGGTTGAACTGCGCCGCGGCATGACCCTGCCTGGCAGCGTGCAGATACAGGTCCGCCGCCTGCGCATAGTCCTGGGGAACCCCATCTCCAAGCTCGTAATACGTGCCCAGGTTAAATTGCGCGGCAGCATTGCCCTGCAAGGCTGCTTTGCGATACCACACCGCCGCCTGCGCATAGTCCTGCGCCACGCCCTGGCCGTGGTCGTAGAGGCCGCCCAGGCTGAGTTCGGCCGCGGCCAGCCCCTGTTCGGCTGCTTTGCGGAACCACGCTGCCGCCTGCGCGTCGCTCTGCGGCACTCCCTGGCCCGATTGAGCCAGCAGGCCAAGCTCGTACTGCGCCTGGGCAAGGCCCTGATCGGCCGCCTTGCTGTACCAGGCTGCCGCCTGGGTGAAATCCTGGCCGACGCGGTCGCCCTTCGCGTACATCTGCCCCACGCGGCATTCCGATTCGGCGTCGCCGGCTGTAGCCTTGCCCAGCAATGCCGGGTCAATTCCTTTGCTTTGAGAGAAAAGCGGGATTGCGGCTGAAACGAAAGTAAATGCAAGAAGAAACTGCTTCCAGCGTGTTTTCATAACGCCTCGCGAAGAACCAAAAACAATAGCAGATTCAACGCTTGGAGAGTCTGGAACACTTTGTGGATTTGACGAACCCGTGTCGTCTGCCTGAGGCGACGCCCGAATTAGCTTTTCAGGCTCTCCCATCGACGGGAAGCACATAACTTACAACCGATCTGCCGCGCGGAACAGCGGCCATCCAACTCGACCGCAAATAAAAGCGGCGCCCTGGCTTTCAACCGGGGCGCCGCTTTCTGTGAATGGATCGTTCTATTTATCGTCCGAGCTCCCGCGGCCGGGCAGGAACGGAAGGACCGGCGTTCCTTCGATCTGAACCGCCTGCAACTGGTAGGGGTCGAGTCCGAGCAGCCAGAGGATGCTCGGCGCCACCTGGGCCGTGGTCACGCGGCCCTTTACGACTTCAGGCCCGTCGATGCCAGGCCCGGAGATGAGCAATCCCACATGAATGTCGTCTTCGTTCAGGCCGCCGTGTTCGGCAATCTTCGACCCGCCGGTGAAGATCACGCCCGTATCGGTTTTGACGATGATGTCGGGGGTCCGCTCATCCGTGGCTGGGTTGTCCCAGCGATTGATGAGCGTGGGACCGGCAAAGATCTCCTGTGCGCCTAGGTCCTTGCCCCCGGTGGCGTCGGCCAGGCTGGGCAGAACCGAGTCCAAATCGGAAGGGCTCTTGAGCCAGATGAGCGAGCCGTCGTCGGAGATGTCGAAGGCATAGTCGGAGCCGACTACGGTGGCCGGAACGCTGCCGCCGATCTTGGTCACCTTGGCGGGGTCGATGGGAGACTGGCCATGCTTGGCGGTGATGATCACGGCCGTGGACGAATCGAGGTCGGCAGCCTTGATCGCCGCCCAGATTTTGCCTATGGACTGGTCGACAAAGTCCAGCTCGGACTTGAGGCCGGCGCTGGGCGTGCCCCACTGGTCGGCATAGCCGTTGCCCTTGAGCTTTTCGCCCACGCTCACGGCCTGGAAGTTGAAGCCGAAGATGGCCGGAACCGGCGCCGCGTAACGACCGTCGTGGGTCAGACCGTTGACCTCGTTGATGACGGCGTTGACCTTGAGCGTGTCGTAGCACTTGATGTTCTCAATGCTGTCGGTCCAGGAGTTGGACGGAGTGGCGTTGGCCGGATCGGGCAGCGGGCTGCAGCCGGCGACAGACCTCAGAGCCACGGGGATGGAGTTGATCTCCGGGGTGTACAAGTCCTGCACGCCGGTGCCGCTGGGGCCGTTGACCCACTCATAGGAGGGGTGCTTGTCGGACCAGGCGTTATAAAAGCCCGCCTTGTGGGCCACTTCGAAGATGGTGTTCACACGCAGGTACTGGTGCGGCCAGACCGGAGCGCAATGGTGGGCCGGGTCACGCGGAAGGTACTTTGGATTGATTCCGCCGCCGCCATTCAGCTTGGTGAGGTCGACGTCGATCTCTTCGTCAAAGCCGATCTGCGTGCCAACCACCGCGGGGCAAAGACCGGCTCCGCCGACAATCCCGTAGGGGGTGGTGACGGCGGGCGGCGAAAGCTTGCGGTTGTAGGTGACGTCGTACCAAAAGCCTGTGGTGGTGGGGGAGCCGCCGGTGATCAGCGCGGCCAGGCCGGGAAACGAATCGGAGAGGGAGGGAATGTAGGCATTGTCGTAGCGAATGCCGTGGTCGGCCAGGGCGGCCAGGGTGGAGTGGGGATTAGCGGCGATGTAGTTGGAAATGTCGATCGAATGCAGTCCGTCCACGCTGACGAGCAGAACGTGCTCGACTTTGTGGTGTGCCGCCAGGCAGGACGTGGCTGCGGCGCCTGCGAACGCGCACAGGACCAGGGAACGCTGAACAAAATTCATGATCTTCCTCCAGGTGGGGATTTCCGATGAAGGTGGATGTGCGGCGGGGATGGCCGACATCGATGATTTGCAACGTGCGCCGGGATGGGCGCGGCGCCAGCCGCGATCCGGCCCTAATAGGATGAGCCACGGAGCTTCACCAACGGGTAAATGAACGATGAAAATCCAGCCGGCTTTGATAGCTTGATGACATGGCGAATGGAAAAACGGATCCCCGAACCGGGGCGGAAGAACCCTCGAATGTGACAGCGGAATCGCTGGACCTTCAATCCTTGGCTGCCGATGTGGTCGCTTTGGCCGTGAAAGCCGGCGCCAGCGACGCCGAGGCGGTGGCGCGGGAGGGCGATGAGTTCATCGTCAACGTCCGCATGGGCGAGGTGGAGACGCTGAAAGAGTCAGGCTCGCGTGGCCTTGGGCTGCGAGTCTTTCAGGGGCGCCGGTCGGCTTCGGCCTCCACCAGCGACCTCACGCCGGAGGGAATCCGTCTGCTTGTGGAGGGCGCGCTGGCGCTGGTCAAGGTCACCGAAGAGGATCCCTTTGCCGGATTGCCGGAAACCGCCGAGTTCGGCTCGCTCCAGGACGATCTGCACCTCTATTTCGAGGACGTTTATTCTCTTCCCGGCCCAGAACGCATCGATTGGGCGCGGCGGGCCGAAGCGGCTGCGCTTGAGGCGGATCCGCGCATCACCAACTCCGATGGCGGCAGCTTTGACGCCTCCACCGGGCGCATGGCGCTGGCCAATTCGCGGGGATTTGTGGGCGGCTACCGGTCCAGCTACGCGGGAGTTTCAGCGGCTCCGCTGGCCATGGACCTGAACGGCACCATGCAGCGCGACGGCTGGTGGAGCGGAGCGCGGCGGCTGAAGGATCTGGAATCTCCCGAAGCCGTTGGCAAAGAGGCTGCGCGACGGACACTGCGCCGGCTGGGCGCGCGCCGTGTGGCCACGCAGCGGGTTCCCATCGTCTTTGCGGCGGAGGTAGCGCGTTCGCTGATCGGCTCGGTTTTTGAGGCCGCCTCGGGCGACGCCATCTGGCGCGGCGCTTCGTTTCTGGCCGGCAAGCTGGGCGCGCAGATTGGCGCAACGAATCTGACCATTGTGGACGACAACACCCTGCTGCTGCCAACCGGCGCGGGCGGCTTCGGGACTTCGCCTTTCGACGGCGAAGGGCTGCCTTCGCAGCGCACCGTGGTGGTGGAGAACGGCATTCTGCGCAGCTACCTGTTGAACACCTACACGGCGCGCAAACTGGGAATGAAGTCCACGCATAACGCCTCGCGGGGGCTGGCCGGCACACCGGGAATCGGCTGCGGCAACCTCTACCTCGAACCGGGATCGCAGACGCCCGAGGAGATCATCGCCCAAATTCCGGCCGGTCTTTATGTGACCGGGCTGATGGGTTTCGGCATCAATGTGGTCACCGGCGACTACTCCCGCGGCGCCACCGGCCTCTGGATCGAGAACGGCCAACTGACCCACGCCGTCGAGGAAGTAACCATCGCCGGGAACCTGGGCGAGATGTTCCTGAACGTAACTGCCATCGGCGACGACCTGGAGTTTCGCGGCTCGGTGGCCTCGCCTACGCTGCGCATCGACGGGATGACCATCGCGGGAGCCTGAGAACCGGAGTCTGACTGCTTCGGAGAGGAGAGAGCAGCCCTGCCAATCGAATCAAATTCGCTGCCCTTCGACCCAACCGACGCCCGGGCCACACTCGATCAACTGCCCACCAGCCCAGCGGTCTTCGCCCTCTACGGAGCGGAGGCGCACGCCGAGCCCTATATAGGCCGCACGCCCAATCTGCGCGGGCGGCTGGAGCGCCTGCTGCAACCCTCCGCCAAACATCCGCGGCGGCTGCAACTGGCCGGGCGGGTGCGGCGCATCGCCTGGCGGCTCACCGGCTCGGAGTTCGAGTCGCTGCTGGCGCAGTTTTCCCTGTTGGAAGAGATCTACGGCGCCAAGGCTTTGGAACGGATGCACCTGCGCCATCCGGCCTTTGTGCGCTACCTGGGCGGCAACCGCTTCCCGCGCATCACGGTGACCCACCGCCCCAGCCAGCGTGAAGCCGACTGGGCCTACGGGCCGTTTCCATCCCGCGCGGCAGCAGAGCGCTTTGTCGACGAGGCGCTCAAGCTGTTTCTGCTGCGCCGCTGCACGGACGAGTTGGAACCCCATCCCAACCACCCCGGCTGCATCTACTCCGAAATGAAAATGTGCCTGGCTCCCTGTTTCAAAGGCTGCACGGACCAGCGTTATGCCCAGGAGGCCACGGCCGTTGAGAGCTTTCTCTCCACGCGCGGTCAGAGCCGGCTGGTGGTTTTGCGCGGCGAGCGGGAGCAGGCTTCCGCCCGGCTCCAATTCGAGGAGGCCGCGGCGATTCACTCTCAAGTCCAGCGCGTGGAGGGAGTACGGTCTCTGGCTCCGGAGCTGGTTCGCCCGCTGAGCCGGCTCCGGGCCGTGATTCTGCAGGCCTCGGCCCAGCCGGACGAGGTTGCGGTCTTTCTCTATGAGAATGGCCGATTGCGCGGGCCGGCGGGATTCTCCACTGTGGGGATGAGAATCCAGAACGAGCAATCGGGGTCCACCTCGCTGTTTGCTCAACCCATGGCCCTGGAACCGATCCCGGAAACGCCAGTCCTCGAAGGCCAAATCTCAGCCGCGCCGCTTCCCGAACTTCGTACCCCGGAGACTCCCGCCGTCGACGCGGTTCCTGAAGCTCCTGCCCGGCCCGCCCGCGGAGTGCTCGAAGCGCGCATGGAAGAGGCTCTGGCGGCCCTCACCGAGCCTGCAGGTCCGCCCTCCGCAACCATCCGCCAGGGCCACCTGGCGCTGCTCAAGCGCTGGTACTACCGGCCGGAGGTGCGGCGGACGGGCGAGATTTTCTTCCCCGACGACGAAGTCCGCTGGCCGGTGAAGGCCATGCTGCGCGGCGTGGGGCGTGTCTTCGCAGCCAAAATCAAGTCGCAGCTTTCAGGTTCCTGAGCTCCCAGCCTGCCGCAGACTTCCGCTAGCCGCCGCTGATACACTGACCGGGAAAGGAGAAACCGGGAAAACGCTATGGTTGAACTGCTTCCGTCCATTTTGTCAGCGGATTTTGCCCACCTGGCAGACCAGGTGGCCGCGGCCGAGCGGGGTGGCGGCTCCGTAATCCATGTGGACGTGATGGATGGCCATTTTGTGCCCAACATTACCCTTGGACCGCCCGTGGTGAAGAGTCTGCGCAAAGTCACCCGCCTGCCGCTCGACTGCCACCTGATGATCGAGAATCCGGACGAGTTCATTCCCGCCTTTGCCGAGGCCGGGGCAGATTGGGTCAGCGTCCACTACGAGGCCTGCCGCCACCTGCACCGCTCGCTGGAGCTGATTGCCCAGCACGGGATGAAGCCGGCGGTGGTGATCAACCCCGCCACCCGCGTGGATTTCCTTCTAGAGATTCTGCCCATGGTTCACCATGTGCTGGTGATGAGCGTAAATCCGGGCTTTGGCGGCCAGAAATTCATTGAATTCTCCCTCGACAAGATTCGGCGTCTGGTTCAGTTGCGCCAGGAACTGGGGCTGGCGTTTAGAATCGAGGTGGACGGCGGCGTGGCTCACGATACAGTGAAGCGCATCGTCCAAGCAGGAGCGGACCTGCTGGTGGCCGGAAACGCTGTTTTTGGCGCCGGCGAGCCGGAGCGGGACGCTCGGTTGTTGCTGGCAGCGGCTCGCGCGGCGGCTGGCGAGTAGGACGAATAGGCTTTTCTAGAATCAGTTTGAATAAAGCGCACGGCCTGTCGACGGGCCGGCGCAGCAATGAGGGTTTATGAACCGGTTGTCCAAGAAAATTGCCGCGGCGGCTCTGGCGGTTCTGATGTTGGGCGGAGTTGCGGCCCAAGCCAAGGACAAGAAGCCCAAGCACAAGAAGAATGTGGACTTGAGCGCCAACCCGCTGGCCAACGTGGCCTCCAAGCAGCCCGACAAGGAGCTCTTTGACAAGGCCATGATCGCCATGAAGAAGGGCCGCTACGACGTCTCCCGGCTCGATCTGCAGACCATGCTCAACACCTATCCGGAGTCGGAATACCGGATGAGGGCCAAGCTGGCGGTGGGCGACAGTTGGTTCAGAGAGGGCGGCACGGCTGCTCTGACGCAGGCTGAGGCCGAGTACAAGGACTTCATCACCTTCTTTCCCAATGCCCCCGAAGCCGCCGAAGCCCAGATGAAAGTAGCCGACATCTACTACCAGCAGATGGAGAAGCCGGATCGCGACTTCAACAATGCGCAGCGCGCCGAGCAGGAGTACCGGAACATGATCAATACGTTCCCCGACTCCTCCCTCGTGCCCCGCGCCAAGCAGAAGCTGCGCGACGTGCAGGAAGTGATGGCCGAGCGCGAAACGCAGATCGGTCTCTACTATGGAAGCCGCGAGAACTTTACAGCCTCCATCGCGCGCCTCGAAACCGTGGTCGATACCTACCCGCTCTACTCCAAGAGCGACCAGGCCCTGCTGGGCATCGGCGACGCCTACGCAGGGGAGGCGCACGCAGTTCAGATTGCGCCCCATCTTCCCGGCGCAGTGCGGGAGAGGCTCCGCTCGATCTATCAGGATCGCGCAGCCGCGGCCTACACCAAGGTCATTACCCGGTATCCGATGGCTCCGCATGTGGAAGATGCGCGTGACCGCCTGGTGGCCATGAACCGACCGGTTCCCGAGCCGACTGAGGCCGCGCTGGCTGAGAACGACGCCGAAGAGCGCAGCCGCCAGGCCTTGCACTTCACCGACAAGACGCTGGGCCTGATCAAGCACGGCCCGACGGTGGTGGAAGCAGTCCACGTAGGCGAACCCAGCTTGGCAGACCCCAAGAGAATGATCGCCCCAGATGTAACCAGGGACAACATCAAACTGTTCAACGATTCGCTCAATGCAGGCAAGCCAGCGCCAGCCCCCGGCGTAGTTGCGCCGACAGGTCCCAATGAGCCGCCCCGCACCGACCAGCCCTCCCAGGCGCCGCTGCAGCTTGAGAAGCCCGGAGAAGGCACCGGCGTGGGTGTGCAGATTGTCAGCGCTCCTGCCGCGCCGGCTGCGGCCGATCCCAACGCCGTCATCAAAGCGGTGGGTCCGGTCAATACGGCCCTTCCCGCCGCGGAAAAGCCCGCAGAAGCCCCCCTGCAGGTCAACGACATCAAGGCCGGTACCACTCCGGCCGCAAGCGCCGATGGCAAGAAGAAAAAGCCCAAGGCCGACCTCAGCGACGAGTCTTCCAGCAAAAAGAAGAAAAAGAAGGGACTCTCCAAGCTGAATCCGTTCTAAGCACTCAGCAAATCGAAACAATCAACAGGCCGCATCCCAACCGGGTGCGGCCTTTTTGATTCCTCATTCCGCTTGGTTGGTCTGGCGCAAGGTCGCGTTACCACGCCTCGACTATGCTGGCCGGGCAAAGGAGATATTCGTCATGCCGAAGTTCGTCATTGAACGGGAAATTCCAGGAGCAGGCGAGCTCACGCCCGAGCAACTGAAGGCGATTTCGCAAACCTCGTGCGGCGTCCTGCGAGAACTAGGCCCTCAAATCCAGTGGCTGCAGAGCTACGTTACCGACGACAGAATCTACTGTGTCTACATCGCCCCAGACCAAGAAACGGTCCGCAAGCACGCGCAGATGGGCAAATTCCCGGCCAACCGCATCTCACAAATTCGGTCGATCATCGATCCGACAACCTCCGAGTAAGCCGACAATCCAGTGGCCCTAGCCCCAAAAACCGCCCCCGATGCCGCGCCCCACCGGCAATCTCGCCTGGCCCGCATCTGCTAAAGTGAGGGGTGGTCCCCTCGCTTGAAAGCCTCTCTCAGAGAGCCTTTCGGCCAGACCCCCGGGGGCTATCCGGACAAAACCCCCATGCCGCACGATCTGCCTAAAGCCTACGACCCCACCGCCATTGAAGATCACTGGGCCGAATACTGGGTGCGCGAGAACCTTTTCGCCCAGTCCGCCCCGGATCCCGCATCCTCGACGCCCGCTGCCGAGTCCTTCACCATCCTGCTGCCGCCCCCCAACGTCACCGGCCGGCTGCACATGGGCCACATGCTCAACCAGGCGGAGATGGACATCCTCACCCGCTGGCGGCGCATGAGCGGCCGGCGCGCCCTGTGGCTGCCCGGCACCGACCACGCCGGCATCGCCACCCAGATGATGGTGGAACGCCAACTCGTCGTCGAAGGCAGTTCCCGCCAGCAGCTGGGCCGCGAAGCCTTCGTGGAACGCGTGTGGGAGTGGCGGCGTCACTACGGCGGCGCAATCCTCGACCAGATGAAGCGCCTCGGTGCCTCGGTAGATTGGCAGCGCGAGTACTTCACCATGGACGAGAACCTCTCCGTTGCGGTCCGCGAGGCCTTCGTCCGCCTTCACGAGCAGGGCCTCATCTATCGCGGCGCTTACATCGTCAACTGGTGCCCGCGCTGCCAGACCGCCATCAGCGACCTCGAAGTGGTTCACCAGGAGCAGAAAGGCCACCTCTGGGAGATTCGATATCCGGTTCTCGACGCTGAAGGCAAGGACTCGGGCGAGTTCCTCACCGTAGCCACCACGCGCCCCGAAACCATGCTGGGCGATGTGGCCGTTGCCATTCATCCCGAGGACGAGCGCTACCTCCACCTGCACGGCAAAAAGCTCCGCCTGCCCCTCTCCGGACCAGATCAGACGGGTCGTGAGATTCCCATCATTCTCGACGAGTGGGTCAGCCGCGACTTCGGCACCGGCGCGGTCAAGGTCACCCCGGCGCACGACCCCAACGATTTCGCCATGGGCCAGCGCCACAATCTGCCCTCCATCAACGTGATGGACGACCAGGGCAAGATCAATGCCGAAGGAGGCGCCTACGCCGGTCTCGATCGCTACGTCGCCCGCAAGCGCATCGTCGCCGACCTTGAAGCGCAGGGCCTGCTGGCCGGCATCACCGACCACACCAACAACGTGGGCCACTGCGACCGCTGCAAAACGGTCGTGGAGCCGCGCCTCTCGACCCAGTGGTTCGTCAAGATTCAACCCCTGGCCGACAAAGCCATCGCCGCGGTCAAGCCAGACGAAAACGGCAAAAAAGCGATCAACTTTACCCCCGAGCAGTACGAGAAGACCGATCTCAACTGGATGGAAAACATCCACGACTGGTGCATCTCCCGCCAGCTCTGGTGGGGCCATCGCATCCCCGCCTGGCACTGTTCCGATTGCCACAAAATCACCGTGGCGCGCCAGGACCCCACCGCCTGCGCCCATTGCGGCTCGGCCCGGATCACCCAGGAAACCGATGTGCTCGACACCTGGTTCTCCTCCGGCCTTCTGCCCATCTCCGTCTTCGGCTGGCCCAATATCAACGCCGAAAATCGCGCCGACTTCGACGCCTTCTACCCCACCAGCCTCCTGGTCACCGGCTTCGACATTCTCTTCTTCTGGGTCGCCCGCATGATCATGTTGGGCTGCTGGTTCGCCGCCGATGTGCCCATGCCCGACGGCAGCCCGCGCTCGCTGGCAGATTCGGTCCCGTTCCGCGAGGTCTACATCCACGCCCTGGTCCGCGACGCCAACCGCGAAAAGATGTCCAAGACCAAGGGCAACGTCGTCGACCCCATCGAAATCGTCAAGACGTATGGAACGGATGCGGTCCGCTTCACGTTGGCCTCGATGGCCTCGCCCGGCACCGACATCGCCTTCAACGTGGCCCGCACCGAGGGCTATCGCGCCTTCGCCAACAAGATCTGGAACGCCGCCCGCTTCCTCTTCATGAACGTGGATCGCGCCGCCGAAATCGGCATTGCGGTTGATCCGTCCGCCCTGGGCAGTATGCCCACAGTGGACGACAATGCGCCCCTCGAAGCCCGCTGGATTGTGGCTGAACTCCACGCGACCGCTGCCAAGGTCAACCAGTCGCTCGAAAACTATCGTTACGACGACGCGGCCAACACCATCTACCAGTTCTTCTGGGGCAGTTTCTGCGATTGGTATCTTGAAATCGTCAAGCTGCGGCTGGACTTCCCGATGGATGGGCCGGACGGCGAGTCAGCCAGTCAGCAAGCCAGCAAGTCGGCAGATCGAAAAGCTGCGCTCACCACTCTGGTTTCGGTTTTTGAAGCGGCCCTGCGGCTTCTCTCGCCCTTCATGCCGTTTATCACCGAAGAAATCTGGCACGCTCTCTACGACGGCAATCCGCCGGAGAAGTCGATTGCGCTGACCAACTATCCCGTCGCCAACGATTCTGCCATCGATACAGCTGCTGTGGCCGAGATGGAATTGGTGCAAAACCTAGTTGTGGCCGTTCGCGCTGTGCGCAAAGAGGCGGGCGTGGAAGAAAAGGCCGTGACGCCGATCGAGATCCGGAGCACGATGGTGGTCGAGGACCTTTTCGAGGCGAACGCGGCCATCATCGCGAAACTGGCACGCGTCAGCGAGTTGCGCTTTCCAGACACGCTGAATGCCGGATTGGCGATGCAGGCAACGGCAGACTTCGAAGTGGCTGTGGTCTACGAGCGCACCATCGACGTTCCCGCCGAGCGCGCGCGTTTGACCAAGGACATTGAGAAGTTTGAAAAAGGCATAGCTGCCGCTGAACGCCAGTTGGGCAATGCAGGATTTGTGGCCAAGGCACCGGCGCACATCGTCGAGGGGCTTAAGAAGCAGAGGGCGGAGACAGGCATGCTTCTGGCCAAGGCGCTCACGGCCCTGGATGCGTTGCCGAAAGAGTAGTCGGCGAGTCGTTTTTTCCATCGGCCGGCTCTGAATCATTGGCCTGTACGAGTGGGGCGGTGTTTTAGCTCCAGAGGGAGAAGATGATCATTCTCACAAAGGGTTCTCGTTTGTTGAAATGCCTGAGCTTGGGGCTGATGATTCTCAGCGGGACTGCGGTCCCTGCCCTGGGTCAAGACCAGGATCAAGAACTTCCGGTAGTCAAAGCAGGGGCGTTGCCTCTTTATCCGATTATGGCGAGGGCTGCACGCATAGAGGGTACCGTGAAAATCAGAGTGACGACTGACGGCAAGAAGGTTTCCTCACTGGACACGGAAAGCGGTGCGGCGATGCTGGTCAAGGCCGCAAAAGAGAACATCCAAACCTGGGAGTTCCTTGAGCACAAACCGACCACATTTATCACTGTATTTGTGTATCGCTTTGAGGAGCCAGCGCAATGTTATTACAGCAACGACTCTGTCACTCTGCGCCTCCCGCTCGATGTTCGCATTAGCGTGAACGGGCTTATGACATGCGATCCTTCTACCACAACAACGAAAGTAATTGCACCGAAACCGAAGTCCTGAGAGACCAAAGAGGACTCATTCGCCACTCACCGCTTTCGGATCGGTAACGAGAAGAAAAATGGATTGGAAGAGCAGCCGCATCGACACGTTGCTGGAGCAGGCATTGTTGGAAGACAAGGCCGCCGGCGACACCACCACCAACCTCACCATCGACCCCGACCTGCGCGCCTCGGCCTCCATCCTGGCCCGCCAGGAACTGGTGGTGGCGGGGCTGGGCTCGGTCCCGCGTCTCCTTGAAATTTTTGCGCGCCTCGACCGGCGTCCCCAGGCGCAGACCCGCTTTCAGGTCGTCAGTCATCCTGAGATCTTCGACGGTGTGCGGGTGCATGACGGGCAGGTCCTGGCCGTCATCCGCCACAATGCGCGCGTGCTGCTCAGTTGCGAGCGCGTCATCCTGAACCTGATGCAGCACCTCAGTGGCATAGCCACCCTGACCCGCCAATATGTGGACGCTATCCACGGAACCCACGCCCACGTTCTGGACACGCGCAAGACAGTTCCCGGCCTGCGGGTTCTGGAGAAATACGCCGTGCTCTGCGGCGGGGGAACCAACCACCGGCTCGATCTGGCCTCGGCCATTCTCATCAAGAACAACCACATCTCTCTGGGCGGCGGGATGCGCACGGTGCTCACGCGCGCGCTCGAATTGCGAAAAAAAGGCCAAAGAGTCCAGGTGGAGGTGCGCAGCCACCAGGAACTCGAAGACGCCCTCCAGTACGGCGCCGAAGCCATTCTGCTGGACAACATGAAGCCCGCCGAGGTGAAGCGCTCAATCGCGCGGATCAAGGCTGCCACCGCGGGTCAAACCGAGCGCTGGATTCCCACCGAAGCCTCCGGCGGCATCGTACTTGAGAACATCCGCGCCTACGCCGAAACCGGCGTGGACTTCATCAGCGTAGGCGCTCTTACCCACTCCGCCAAGGCGGCCGACATTTCCATGCGCATTGAAGCGGAACCGAGCTAGTGTCCCGACTCGCCACGACCAGTTACGGCTGAGATGAACAGTCGCTAACTCGCTAACTCGCAATTTCCGCGAAGCGGAAGCTAACTTGCCGATTTTGGTGATAAAAACCTTCATTCAATCTTTTTGTTCATGGGAAGCGAAGTTTGGAGCGATTTTTTGGACAAGCTCAGCTGAAGGATCTGCTGTTCCAACCTACGCCTTCTACTGCGAACTTCAGTGACAGGACCTTAGCCGATGTTTAACCTTGCCGAGTTGGACGTCACGCTGGCCGGCACCGTTTTCGCGGGCCGGCTGCACTTTTCCCCAGTTACAGAATCCACTAATACAGACGCCCTGGCCGCCGCGCGTACGGGTGCGGAGCATGGCTCCGTCTGGTTTGCCAATGAGCAGCTCGCCGGCCGCGGCCGTGGCGATCATGCCTGGCATTCGGCAGCCGGCGAAGGGCTTTACGTAAGCGTGCTGCTCAGACCGCAGATTCCCGCCGCCCGCCTGCCACTGCTTCCTTTGGTCGCGGGACTGGCCGCTGCCGAGGCCGTTCGCGCCGTCAGCGGGCTTGCGGCCGATCTGCGCTGGCCCAACGATCTGCTGATTGGCCCACGCAAGGCGGGCGGCATTCTGGTCGAGGCCAAAAACCAGGGCAGCGCCGTCGCTTTCGCCGTAATCGGCATCGGCATCAACGTCCACCAACGAGCCTTCGACCCAAGCCTGTCCACGGCTGCCACGTCGCTCGATCTTGAAGCTGGCCGCCGCATCAGCCGACAGCAGATACTCGCCGCCCTGCTAAAATCGCTGGAGCGCGAGGCGCTTTTGCTGCTGGAACCGGCCTCCGGGACGACGATTCCCGCGCGGGTCGAGCAGGCCTCCACATGGATTCGCGGGCGTCGGGTCGAGGTCCACGGGCCGCAAGCCTCGACCGGCGTCACGGACGGGCTGGACGAGCACGGATTCCTGCGGGTGCGCACCGCGGAGGGTCTGGTTATCGTGCAAACCGGCGGCATTCGCGCCGCACAGAAAAGTTGAGAAAGCCATGCTGCTAGCGATCGATGTAGGCAATACCAATACGGTGCTGGGCCTCTACCGGCTGGATGAAAAGCCCGAGCTGGCCGCCCACTGGCGCATCACCACCCATCGCACGCAGACCGTGGACGAGTACGGCGTCTTCTTCGTCAAGCTTTTTGAGATGAAGGGACTCGCTCCAAGCCAGGTGACGCACATCATCATCTCCTCGGTGGTGCCACCTCTCGATTCAACCTTGCGCGACGTCTGCCAGGAATATTTTCATCTTCCCCCGCTCTTTGTTGAGCCGGGCATCAAGACCGGCATGCCGGTCTTGCAGGACAATCCCGCCGACCTGGGCGCAGACCGGTTGGTCAACTCCATCGCCGCGTTTGAGCGATACGGCGGCCCGTGCATCGTGGTGGACTTCGGCACCGCAACCACCTTCGACGTGATATCGGCCAAGGGCGAGTATATCGGCGGCGCCATCGCGCCAGGCCTGGGCCTCAGTGCCGATGCGCTTTTCACCCGCGCCGCGCGGCTCAGTCGTGTAGACATCAAGCGCCCGCCCAAGGCCATCGGCTACAACACCGTCACGCACCTCCAGAGCGGCCTCTACTGGGGCTACATTGGCCTGGTCGACGGCATCCTGGAGCGCATCGTTGCCGAACTGGACGAGAAGCCGAAAGTCGTCGCCACTGGCGGATTGGCCCGACAAATCTCGGAGGACTCGCGCTACATCACCGAGATCGACGACATGCTCACCCTCGATGGCCTGTTGATTCTCTTCGAGCGCAACCGCACGGCCAAACCGCGCGGCCGGGCGCACTGAGAACCTCTGTGCTCAACTACTTCAACTACTTCACCGAGATCGAGGACCGCTTCCAGAAGAGACGCGGAGCGCTGTTGCTGCTCTCCACGCTCGATTGGGCGCTGATTGAGACTTGGCGCGATGCCGGCATTCCGCTCGAGGCGGTGCTGCACGGCATCGACGCGGCCTTCGACAAGTACGAAGCGCGCCAGAAGCGCGGCCGCATGAGGCAAATCAATGGCCTCGCCTGGTGCGCGCAGGCGGTGATGGACGCTGCCGAGGAATTGAAGGAAGCCGCCGCGGGCAGCAAACGTCCTGAAGCCGATGCAACCCCCGAGCGCGAGTCGGGCTTTGAAGAAGATCGCGTGGCCGCGCACCTTGAGCTGGCCGCAGTGGCTCTGGATGCGGCAACCGTGGCCACGGAAGCCTGCACTGCAACCGCGGCCCGCCTGCGCGAACTGGCTGCCGAAGCCCTCGCGGCAGGCAAGCACACCGGGGACGCTCAGAACCTCGAAGCCCTGGAACGCACCCTCACCGTCCTCGAAGAAAAACTCTTTGCCTCTCTCACTTCTGCCGCTCCCGAAGAGCTTCTGGTCGCGCTCAAGGAGCACGCGGCGCACGAACTGTCTCCTTATCGCAGCCGCATGGGCGTGGTGCAACTGCGCCAGGTGGAACAGCAGTTTGTGCAGAAGCAATTGCTGGTCCACTACAACCTGCCGCGCCTCAGCCTGTTCTACATGAGCCAGCAATGAAGCGCCCCCGCCAACCATCCGCCAAGTCCCAGGCCGTACCGCCTCAACCTGCGGAGCCCCAGTTCGTCCAAATCGAGAAGCCCGTCTACGGCGGCTCGTTTCTGGCGCTCGTGGAGGGCAAAGCCGTCTTTGTCCCGCTCGCACTGCCCGGCGAACAGGCGCGTGTGCGGCTTGTCCAAAGCAGATCCGACTATTCGACCGCGGAGGCCGAGGAGATTGTCTCTCCATCTCTGGATCGCGTCCCGCCCGCCTGCCCGCACTTCGGCGTCTGTGGCGGCTGCCACTACCAGCACGCGGACTACGCGGTGCAACTGGGCTGGAAGAAGACGATTCTGCGCGAGACCCTCGAGCGCGGCGGCATTGAAGTGCTTGAAATAATCGACGTGCTCTCCGCCAACCCCTGGGCCTATCGCAATCGCATCCGTCTGGCCTTCGACGCAGCCGGAAATCCCGGCTATCGCGGCCGTCGCTCCCACGCGGTGATTCCCATCGGCGAGTGCCCCATCGCCGCGCCGCTGCTGGTGAGAACCGCTCTGACCTATGCAGAAATTGCGCGGAAATCTGCGCCCGCCTTGCGTCCCACCGAGCTTGCCCTCTTCTGCAACGCCGACGAAACCGCGCTGCTGGCCACGCTCTTTGTCACCACACCAGCCAAGGCTCATTTCGTCCGGTTGGCGCAGGCGCTGCACGAGCAAATTCCAGCGCTCATTGGTGCGGAACTGGTGATCGAAGGCCGTGCCGGCCAGCCGCAGCGCAGCCTCGCGCAGTGGGGCGCAGTGTCGCTCAGCTATTCCGCCGCCGGCTTCGACTATCGCGTAGACCACGGATCCTTCTTCCAGGTAAACCGCTGGCTGGTGAACGCTCTGGTCGACCGCGTGACCTCCGCCCAAACGGGCACTCTGGCCTGGGACCTTTTTGCAGGAGTCGGCCTGTTCGCGCGCAAGCTCACTGGGGCTTTCGAGCGCGTGCTTGCGGTCGAGTCCGCACCTTCCGCCACCGCGGCTCTAGCCCACAACCTTCGCGGAACCGGCGCCAAGGCCGTGACCGCGGAGACGCTGGCGTTCCTCAGCCACGTCCGCCAAGGCCAGCACCCCGATCTGATCGTGGCAGACCCGCCCCGCACCGGCCTAGGCGCGGAAACCACGACACTGCTGGCGAAAATCGCCGCGCCCGCGCTCACCTGCGTCTCCTGCGATCCGGCCACGCTCTCCCGCGACCTGCGCGCGCTCCTCGCTTCCGGCTACACCATCGAATCCATTGCCCTCGCCGACCTCTTTCCGCAGACATTTCACCTGGAAACCGTGGTCCGGTTGCGCCACTGCTGATAGGCTGTAGAGCCAGACAAGCTTTTCAACTTTTTCAGGCGCGATGCAAACCGACTCCCCGAACTCGGTCGCAGGCATCGCCGGCGCTGCTTCGGCCGGCCTGGGAGCAGTGCCGCTGTTTCACGCGGCCTGGCTCTTTGCCGCTGGAATTGCCGTCGCGCACTGGCTCTGGATCCCGCCCAGCATGACGTTGCTGGCGCTGGCTCTAGTGGCCGTGCTGTGCGGCGTGGCCGCATTCGGCGCGCAACGCATGGCCTGGATGCCGTTGGCCGTGTTGTGGCTGGCGTTGGGCGCCTGGTGCGCGGAGGTGGAGCCGCAACCAGCCCTTGCGTCAAATCTGGCCGGCCTTTCCGATGGCTTGATGCGCACCGTCGAAGGCGTCGTCGTCGATGCCGGCCCGATCAAGGGCCAACTCGAAGAGAACCTTGACCACAAAGAGCAAGGCGTGTTCGCCGCGGAGCAGAAGCCTTCGCAGCGAGTCGATCTGCGCGTCGAAAACATGGAAGTGGTCACCGACGCCGACGATGCCCAGGCGCCTGTCCAGGGCGGCCTGCGGCTGGCCGTGCGCTGGACCGCCAACCAAGCGCCCAACCCGGCTCCAGCGCCGTTTCACTGCGGAGAACGCATCCGCGTCGTAGCCCGCCCCTTGCTGCCGGAGACCTACCACGATCCGGGCGCCTGGAGCCGCCAGGAGTTTCTTCTCGACCAGGGCATCACCGCGACGGCCACCGTCCCTGTCGATCATGTGGAGCGGCTCGGGCTGACACGCGGTCTGTATTTGTCCTGCCGCATAGGGGCGCTCCAGCACACTTCCAGCGCGCGCCTGCTGGCACTGCCCGCGGCCATGCGCAAGCTGCCCGCCCCGCTGCGCCTCACTGAAGACGACGCCATCATGCTGGCCGCCATGGTCACCGGCGACCGCACCTACCTGAGCCACCCGCTGCGTGTAGGTTTTGAGCGCACCGGCTCCTTCCATATGCTGGTGGTCTCCGGCTTTCACCTGGCCATCGTGGCCGGGTGCCTCTTCTGGATGGCGCGCCGGCTGCGGTTGCCGCGTGTGCCGGCCACACTGCTGACGATTGCCGCGTCGTTCGGCTACGCGCTCTTTACGGGCTTTGCCACACCCGTGCAGCGCTCGCTCTGGATGGTCGCTCTCTACCTGCTGGCCCGGCTCGTCTACCGCGAGCGCAGTCCCTTGAACACCATCGGCTTTGCCGCTCTGTGTCTGCTCGCCGTCAGCCCGCGCAGCCTTTTCGAGTCCAGCCTGCAAATGACGCTGCTGGCCGTGGTCTCCATCGGCGGCGTTGCCCTGCCGCTTCTTCAGGGGACCATCCACCCCTATCTCGCGGCAACCCGCGATCTGCGCCTGACGGCGATCGATGGCAAGCTGGCTCCGCGCCAGGCGCAGTTTCGCGTGGTCCTGCGCCTCTTTGCCGCAGCCGTGGAGGAAGCCTGGAACGGACCGTTTGCCGCCCGCATCGCGTGGCGCATCTTTCCCAGAACGGTACGCTGGTTCCTGCGCATCGGCGAGTTGCTGGCCGTCTCCTGCATCGTGGAACTGGCCATGACGCTGCCCATGGCTCTCTATTTTCACCGCATCACGGTTTTCGCCTTGCCGGTGAACGTCTTCATTCTGCCGTTGCTCGCTGTCCTCATGCCGGCGGCGCTGGCCACTCTGCTGGCGCTCGCGGTGTGGCCCGGTGCCGCCGTGGTTCCAGGCGCCGTTGTTGCGGTTTTTCTCCACATCGGTACCGGGCTGGTGCGCCTCTTCGGCTCGCTGCCCTATGGCGACTTTCGCATTCCCACGCCGCTGTTGGGCCAATCGTTCGCCTTCTGCGCCTTGCTCGCTGCGGCCATCGTGCTGGCCCGCGGGGGCCCATGGGCGCACCGCGCGGCCTGGGTGGCTCTGGGGTTGGCGGCGATGGCTGCCGTGCTTCCCCGGCCGGTCGACCACCCCCACAATGCGCTGCTGGTGGAGGCCATCGACGTGGGACAGGGCGATTCCCTCCTGCTGATCGCGCCCGGGGGCAAGACCCTGCTGGTGGATGGCGGCGGCTTTGGCGGGGGCCCCCGCCAGGCACCGCAGGACTTCGACATCGGAGAGCAGGTGGTCTCGGAGGCGCTCTGGTCGCGCGGCATCCGCCGCCTCGATGCCGTGGCCCTCAGCCACGCTCACTCCGACCACTTGGGCGGCCTGCCTTCGGTGCTGCGCAACTTCCATCCCGCCGAGCTTTGGGTGGGTAACAATCCCCACGTCCCTGCCTACGACGCGCTGCTTAATGAAGCCGCAGAACTGCACGTCCGGGTGAAAGTCCTGACCGCCGGCGACAGCTTTTCGATGGGTGAGACGCAGGTGAGCGTTCTGGCGCCCCTGGCCGGCTACCAGCCCGGCGCTGAGCCGGGCAATAACGATTCGCTGGTGATGAGGGTAGCTTATGGCGCCACTTCGGTTCTGCTGGAGGGCGATGCGGAGGCTCCGGTAGAAGAGGCGATGCTAGCCGAACCGGGCCTCGCCAGCACCCTGTTGAAAGTGGGCCATCATGGCAGCGTCACCTCCACCCGGCCCCGGTTTCTGGCCCGCGTGGCTCCGCAGTGGGCCGTCATTTCCTGCGGTCTGTACAACCGCTACGGGCACCCCCGCATGGAAGTGCTGGAGGAACTGGAAACCGCCAGGATTCGGACCTTCAGCACCGACCTCAACGGCGCCGCATGTTTCCGCCTGAACGGAAAAATCACTGCGCCCGACCCTTCGTGCGGTTGGCGCCAGAGCCCCTGAATCCGGTGAAAATTCCCGAACACGGAATTCGAACCGAATCGGCCGGATGAGCCGGGAATCAAACACGTCACTCGCGTGCGCCCGTCGCGTAACCGATCAATTGGCCTATAATCCAGGCGAGAAAATCATTCATATGCGAGATGCCTGAAATCGGGCACCTGCAAATGAGGAGACCGCCATGTTGAAGCCGTTGTTGCTTGTTTCCGCGCTGATCTTGTTTGGAGTCACCACATCGTACACACCTGGGCTGACGGCGCAGGAAACTGGTGCAGGAGCCAAAAATCAAGGCAAACCTGCTGCCGCGGCCCTTGCGCGCGCCAAGCAGATTTATGCTGTGGACTGCTTGATCTGCCATGGGGAAACCGGAAACGGCAAAACCGATCTGGCCAAGGACATGAGTTTATCGCTCGCGGACTGGACCGACGCAAAGTCGTTGGCCGGCAAATCCGACGAGGACCTGTTCAAGATCATTCGCAACGGCAAGGACAAGATGCCTCCCGAAGCCGAAGGCCGGGCCAAGGACGATGAAGTGCGGGGCCTGATCCACTACATTCGCAGCATGGGCAAGGACCAGCCGGCTGCCGCACCAACGCCTGCGGCTGAGCCAGCGCCTGCACCCGCACCTGCCCCCACGCCCGCACCCGCGCCAACCAACTAATACTGCGACTTGATGATTTTGGAATCGCGCCCATGAACATGGGTGCCCCAGGTCCCGATTCTGGGACCTGGGAAACCACTTATCTACGCGGTCGCGACAATAGTACTGTAACCAGCAAGAAATGTATTTGTCGCGGGAAGTAACGCTGGCCTCCCGGCCGGCTGTACTGGCGGCGTCCTCGCCGCCAGCCCGCCACGACGAGTTACAGCTGGGATGAAGTGCCGCTAACTCGCTGACTCGCGATTTCCGGGAAGCGGAAGCTAACCTGCTGATTTTGTGCCTGAAAACTCTTCATCCGACCTTTTTGTTCCTCATTCACGGACTGCAACTCGAGCGGGCTCAGGACCGATAAGCCCACGGGAGGCTCTTCTTTTGCGGCTGTGCCTGCCCAGACAAAGCCCCCACAGACAGAGCCGAGGCGGCCAGGATGGAGGCTTCACCCATCTCCTGCTTTGGTTCGGCGCACCCATCGCTGCGCGCAGGGCTCACAGGGGGCAATGGAGAACCCGCAGGTTCGGCAGGCTCTGGAGTCTCATCCGGAGCTTTCGGTGGTTCCAGGCTTTCAAGCAGGGCTTTGGGAATCTCCAGGTTCAAGGACTGCTCCGAGGACGGAGCCGCGGCAGCCGCTACCACCGCAGCCGCCACCACGTCGGCAGCACTCTTGTCCACCAGGCACGTCAGCAGGCCGGCAAGTTCATTCTTTGACCTTTGGCTGGGGTGGATGAAGCGAATCCCAACCAGATTGTTCCGGCTTGTCCATTGGGTAATGCCGCCCATGCGCAGCAGCATCCCATGAATTGGCATCTCGACCTGGACCTGTGCCAGATTTCCAGCAACGAAGCGGGTTTCCGTGCGGATGCAGCATCCGCCCAGGCTCACATCCACGATATCGCAGGGAGTTTTGTCCCCGTTGTACTTCAGGCTCCCCTTCGGGTTTTCCAGCCCGTAGCGTTCGAAGATGCGGCGGTCGCGATTGCGCTTGTCCTGGCTGTTCTCTTGTCTGATCTCACTCATGCCGGATGGTCCCTGGATCCGTGCCGGACAAACCTGCCCAGGCGCTTTCCCCAAACCGCCCTGACAGACATGTCACACTGTCTCTTCTGCTGCGCGGCACGGATGAAAGAATCCCTTGCACCCGTCCTGCCATTGTGGACGGATCGCATTGGAGATCTCTCATCCGATTCCCTTTGCGTAGAATTTAGCCTCATGAGCCTGCGTAGAATTTAGCCCCTTGAGCGCACAATGTTCTTAGTCGGGAACTCGCGCCGTCCTGGAGTAACGCCGCGGGAGAGTAACGCCGCGGACGAGTAACGCCGTGTATGACAGCGTCGGCTCCTGTCAACTAATTTTCGCAACAAGACCCTTGTTGTGGCCGGAGGGGTGTCAAGGGCGCCGTTGTTTGGCGTTCATCTTGACCCTTGACACCCCTCCGGCCACCCCCACAATTAGCTTTGGAACGAATCTCAGGTTCTTTCTGAGATTCGTTCCATAGTTGAAAA
>Ga0302319_10002898_pt1 | contig 36367 bp, 31 predicted proteins | sample Bog_T0_2_FD_203319 | JGI IMG/M metagenome (GOLD analysis project Ga0302319, IMG submission 203319) | Peat permafrost microbial communities from Stordalen Mire near Abisko, Sweden - Bog_T0_2 | ecosystem: Environmental > Terrestrial > Soil > Wetlands > Peat | place: Sweden: Abisko, Stordalen Mire...
ACATCGTATCCCACGTCACCTCCACGCATTACGCCATCATAGGCAGACTCAAGTACACCAATGTCTCCAGTGGCAGCTACCTCGAGATGTTGAGCTATTTCGCACCCGATAAGGAGGGCGGGCCGGAACAAATGTATTTTTCAAAAACGCTGGCCGATAGCGGACCGATGGCGAAACTGGAAGGCACCGATGAAGGACGCGATTTCCTCCTTCCCTTTGATGCCACAGCAGCAAAGACAAAACTGGTGCAATATCCCGATGCACCGGTTGTTACATCTCAGGTCGCCTCCCCGTCCGGAGAGCAGGTCATCATGGAATTCACCCAGGAAAATGCATCCCAGGGAGTTGCGCCGACGGATGGAGAACTAAGCGGGTTAGGTATTTCTTCATCCCCAATGCCACTCTGGGATATCAAAGATCCAAAAATCGCAGCGACCCATTACGCAGTGGTCGGAGAAATTCGCTACGAGGACGTTTCCAAAGGCGAGCTTCAAATGTGGAGTCGGTTTGCACCGGAAGATCCCGGCGGTCTTGCCAGTGATTTTTATACCCGAACAGAGGCTGAGGAGGGTCCACTCGGACGATTAAAGGGCAGCAGCGATTGGAGGCCTTTTTGGCTGCCATTCGATTCGAGTAAGATCAAGACGCGATTGACCAGGATTGGGCTTTCTCTGAGCTTGGCCGACCAAGGCAAAGTATACGTCCGAAACGTCAAACTCGTGCAATATCCAAACGGAATTTTTCCCGTATCCCTGGCGCCCTCCGGAAGGATTCCGCCTCCGCAACTTCCATCTGGGGATTCCGCATTTCAAGAGCAAAATCCTTCGGCGCAAGTCCCGGTTGTTGCCCCGAAGGAATCAGCGGGCATCGATTGGAAATCGTTTGTGTTGGGTGTGGCCGCGACGGGGGTGTCCCTTCTCGCATGCGGAGGGATTATCTTTATTTCGCGCCGATGGAATCGACGCCGGCACGAGCGCGAATTGCGGCGAATTGCGTCGCTGGATAGTTGACGGCGAAAAGGCGGACCGAAGTTTCGCACGGCACGCTCGTGTGGCGGACTGCGAAGTGGGAGGCAGAGGAGGAAGGGAAACCTCATGAAAAAGAATCACTGGGAGTCAGGGCCAAATCGAAGGCTCGCATCTGATGAAAATTTGCAGTCCCCTCATCATTCACCTCTTCAGCCCTCTGCAGTCCTCCGTGCGAAACTTCGTATGCGTCTGACGGACCACATCTAGTTTTAAAAACCGGCACCAGCAACGAATACTCGGAATTTCAAGCATTCGTATCGCTTGGAGATCCCGCGCATAACAAGCTGGACTCCTCAGCCGGCCCTGCCCCGATAGGTCGTGGGCAGATGTCCGGCGGCGGCCACGACGAGGAGAATCGCCAAAACCACCAGTCCGCCAGGGGGCATGACTGGCGTGTCGGTTGGCGACTCGATCGTGATCGTGAAACTTTGCACGGAAGATGTGCCGACTCCGTTACTAGCTGTCACTGTGCCGGAATAGGTTCCGGGCTGGGCCGATGATCCTGTCAGCGTTCCGTTTGAGGCAAGCGTCAGCCCGGGTGGAAAGCTGCCGGAGGTCAGGGTAAATGTGGGCGGAGGGTAGCCGCTGGCTTGGTACGAGAAGCTATAGGAAGTGTCCGAGTCAATGGTGACGTTAAGCGGCGGGTTTGTCATGACCGGGGCTTGCTGCACGTTGAGCGTGAAAGCCTGCGTGGCGTCCGGCCCAACCCCGTTCGTCGCGGTAAGAGTTATGGCAAAGGAAGTGGCCGAGTTGAGCGGAGGCGTGCCGCTCAGGACGCCGGTCGTGGAGTTCAGGGCAGCCCACGGGGGTAGGCCGGTGGCGGAGAAGACCGGGGAACCGCTGGCTGTGACTGGGAACGTATTCGATGTCGCGGGGACGAAGACGGCGAAGGCCGCGCTGGTTATGCTCGGGGGCGAGATGAGGGACACTTTAAAGATCGTTCCTCCTGAGTGGGTGCCACCGTTTACGGTGGTTCCGTACAACGCCCCATCCGCAGCCTTGAGCAGGGCGCCATTGGGATTTTGTCCGTCGGGAGCAACGCCAAAGACATACAGAATGGTCACCGCGCCTTGCGGAGTCATGCGGAAGACCGTGCCGGCATTCTGCTGAGCTCCACTATTGTTGCTCACTCCATAAAAATTCCCGTCGTCTGCCTGGAAAAGTCCGGCGTTCAATCCGTCGCCGTCGTTGGCGGTGCTGCCATCCCAAAAGTTGTGAAGAATCGTCTCCGTGCCGTTCAGCGTCATTCGGTAGGCTGTACCATAGTAGATTGAGGTTCCTCCCGAGAAGGTGGTCCCATAGAGATTGCCGTCCACTCCGACCGTCAGGGCATTCGGCGAGGTTCCATCGTTGGCAACGGTCCCGTCGCCAAATTGATGAAGAATGGTGTAGGCCCCCTGGGGTGTGACGCGAAACAAAATGCCGCCACTGGCAGTGCCACCCAGGGGCGTTGTACCGTAGATGTTCTCGTCGGGTCCTATCACCACGGAATAGGCCGCCAACCGACCGTCCGGGCTGTTACTGAAGCTGTGCAGGATTGTCTCCTGCCCCTGCAAGGTCATTTTGAAGACCGTTCCATCGCCGCTCACGCCGCCGTAGTCGGTGGTGCCGTATAGCGTGCCGTCAGATCCCTGGACGAGGGCCGCGACGGGATAAAGCCCATCGTTGGCCTGGCTCCCAAAATGGTAGAGAATGGTTTCCACTCCCCCCGTGGTCATCCTGAAAAGGGTTCCACCGTTGTACCTGCCGCCATAAACGGTCGTGCCGTAGAGATACCCGTCGGCCCCGACAATCAGTCCCCCTTGGGGGCCTCTGCCATCATTGGAAACGGAACCATCCTGAAAGCTATGAATGATCGTGTAAGTGCCTTGCGGCGTCAGTCGAAAGACCACGCCGGTTTCATTCGATCCGGTAAAGAGGGCCGTGCCGTAAATATTTCCATCGGGCGTCTGGACCATGGCGTTCCATGGCTCCGTCCCGTCGGGCGGAGAGCCGCCTCCGTTGAAGTTGTGCAACGTCGAATATTGCCTGACAAAGTTGTTGAGCACCGTGATCGTAAAGCTCTGGACGGCGTTGGGACTAATTCCGTTTTGCGCGGTGATCGTGCCGGAAAAGATGCCGATTTGGCTCGTCGTGCCATTAATCACCCCCGAGTTCGAAAGGCTTAGGCCCAGCGGCAGGCTTCCGGACGTCAGGCTAAACGTGGAGGCGGGGTTACTGCTGACCTTCTCGCTGAAATTCAACGTGGAATTGAGCGTGGTGACCAGCGACAGGGAAGGTTGTACGAAGGTTGGGGCATTCAGCGGGATGACCTTGATGGTGAAGGCCTGGGTGGCACTTGGGGAGATGCCATTGCTGGCGGTGATGGTGCCAGTGTAAGTGCCGGTATGGGTGCTGGTGCCGGAAATGATGCCGGTGCTCGCGCCCAGCGAGATGCCCGGGGGCAGGCTGCCTTGGGTGACGCTGAAAGTGGAAGCGGGATAGCCTGCGGCGGAGACGCCCACCGAGCCAAAGGAAGTGTTCACCGTGGTGGTGGCGGACACCGGTCCATTAAGAAAATAGGGCGGCTGGTTGACCGTGATCGAAAAACTTTGCGTCGCCGCCGAGCCGCTGCCATTGCTGGCCGTCACCGTGCCGGTGTAGATTCCCGTCCTGGTTGGGACACCGGAAAGTATACCCCCCGTCGTCAGGGCAAGACCGGGCGGAAGGCTGCCCGACGCCACAGCAAAGGTGGGAGTGGGCGCGCCGCTGGCCGTGTAGGAAAACTTGTAGTAATTATTGAAAAGCGCCGTGGCCGGCGGCGGCCCATTCGTGATGGTCGGGGCGAGGGGGTTGAGAACCGTGATCGTAAAGGTCTCGGTCCCGGTGCCCACGCTGTTGGCCGCCTGGACGGTGGCGGTATATGCTCCCAAGGTCGAGGGAGTGCCTGAAAGGATGCCCGATGAACCCAGCGATACTCCGGGCGGCAGGCTGCCCGAGACCAGGCTGTACGTCGCCGCAGGACGGGCGATTGTGGTGAAGGTAAAGGAGTAGGCGATGTTCAGCCCAGCCACCGCCGGAGGAGATCCATTGGAGAAGACCGGCGAGCCGCTGGGCGTGACCAGGGTCTGCGCCAGCATTTGCACATTCGGGACACCAAGTCCCGTGGTCAGGTCATAACCCGCCGCCGCATTGTAGCCGGCGCCGCCCTGGAAATTATTGTTCCCGGCGGTAATATCGCGGAAATTGGAGGTGCCCAGGAGTGGGTAGAGATAAGGCGTCAGCAACCCGATCGGCGGAAGGCCGACATTGGCCCGGGTTTGGTTGAACAGCGCGTTGAAGGCCGCCCAGCACGGGCTGCTCCAGCTCGTTCCTCCCACCACCCATTGCGTGCCGTTGAGGATGAGGACGCCGCCGGAATAGGGATCCGCCGTGCAGGCAACGTCGGGCACCAGCCGCGTGCTGCCGGCCGGCACGCTCGAGCCCGTCTGCCACGCGGGCCGCGCGAAGTATCCGCTGATGCCGCCGCCTGTCGCGCCACTGATATTATTCCAAGTCGCTTCACTTGAAACCGTGTCGTTGAGGCCCAGGGTCAAGGTCGTCCCTCCCACGCTGGTCACGTGGGGATCGCTCGCCGGAATCTCGACTTGCAGCGGCCCGCCGCCGGCATGGCCCGAGGTGTCGGGTGTCGCGCCAGCATCGCCCGAAGAGCAGAAAATCGTGATGCCTGCGCTGACCAACTGGGCATAATACTGCGAATCGGTGTCCATCTGGCTTGGAGCCGTATAGATTTCTCCGAGGCCGTAGCTCATCGACATCTGGCTGATGTTCAACCCCGGGCTGTTCGTCGCGTCCTCGTAAATTTGCTGGTAGGCTTGGTCGAGGTTGTCGAAATCGAGCGTTTGCGTGGCGTAGACCCGCACGGCCGCTCCCGGCGCCAGGGCGCTGGACCATTCCGTATCGAGCGTCTCCTCCCCGCTTTGGGCGGGCAGCGTCCCGGGAATGACCTGGATCAGGCTGATGTTATTGAGATTCTGGTTGATGTTGTAGGTCGTCCAGAATTGCTGCAGGTCGGACAGGGACGGAAACGTGTCGATGACGATCGCGATCGCCTGGCCGGTGCCGGTGATATTCGATTGGTAGAGGCTGGTCGCATTGTACGCGTCCGCAATCTGGTTCGGAAGATAAGGTGGATAGGGGCTGTTGAAATTATTAGGCCTGAGTTCCAGGCTCTTTTGCATGCGTTGATGAGGTTGGAGGCCATTGATGCCCACTAGCAGGGACGCGAGCGAGGAGGGGACACTCGGCGCCGTGATGGCGGAGCTGTATTCGCCGCCTTCAAACGTCACGCGGGCGAAGCTCGTGTGAAATGCATTCGAGATATGACCGATTTTTCCCCGGGCGAAGACCGCCAAGTGGCTTTTGCTCTTGCGCGTGATCTCAAAGCCTTGACTGGTCAGCCAATCGACCACCTTTTGGTAATCGGATTCAAGTGGGTCGTATTTGGCGGCCATCTCTTTGAAGGGGATGCGCTCGCGGCGACCTATTCGGTCATGCAGCTCGGAAAAATTCCTCATTTTCAGCACTACTTCAAACTCCAAGGTGGCGTCCACTTCATCGGGTCTCAGCATGGAGCGCAAAATATACGGATGGTGCGGATCTAGCGGGCCGCTGTTGGGGGCGGGCGAAACCGCCCGGATGCTGCGATCCAGGATTTGGGGCAGCACATCGGCGGCCGTGAGAGGCCTGACCATCGCCAGCAAAAGAATGATTCCAGCCCACGTAACGAGGGTAAAACAGGTTAGTTTATGCATCCTCTTGGCGGTGGATTCATTAAGCCGTGAAATTTTAAACACCAGGTGAGGATTCTTCAAAACAAATCCTTCCTTAACCTTTCCGGTCGGTGGCTGTATCAAAATGAGGCAACCAGCGCAGGCGAAATGCCAACGTAACAGTAAAACAAATCCAGATGCAGCTTCTTGCTACCTCACGTGCCACATCTAAGTGGGTTGGCTTTCCCTATTCATCCGAACGTTTCAATGCACGATCCCTCCTCCATCCAGCACTGTCCTCGTCAACGGGGAAGCTTAGTATCCGTCTCACGATCACGCTTTGACCAGCAGCCTTTAAAGGCGGAATCAAGCTGCCCGAGCAATTACCATCTCCTTCGCTTTGGCCCATGCCACTGGCGTGAACTCTCTGATCTGGGTGATCTTGGCCGCTGGCAAACGGGTGAACAAATCCTTCAGGTAATCAAACGGGTTGATCCCGTGCCGCCGACAACTGCCCAGCAGGGTGTAAATCACCGCACTGCGTTCGCCAGCTTCGGGATGGCCAATAAACAGAAAATTCTTCTTTCCGAGAGCACTTGGCCGAATTGCGTTTTCGCAAAGGTTGTTGTCTATCTCCAGAGTTCCATCCTCTACGAACTGCGTCAGAGCTGACCAGCGTTTCAGCGTGTAATCAATCGCCTGTCCGAGCAACCCTTGCGGCAAAGTCTTTCTCCGAGTCAACTCCATGGCGCGATGCAACCGTGCCAACACCGGGCGGCTTTGCCACACACGCACGGCCGCCCTTAATCGCGGGCCAGCCTTTTGCTGGCGTAATTGTTTTTCCACCGCGTAAAGCTGTCCAATCTGCCGCACAAACCACGCCGCCAATCTGCTCTCGGCCAACGCTTCGTGAAAACCTCGACGCGCATGGGCCCAGCATCCAATCAAAGTCAGATCACCACGTGCTTTGGCCAGGGATTCGTATGCCGAGTACCCATCTGTCTGTAATTTGCCCCTGAAGTTTTTCAGAAATTCCTCCGGTCCTGCCCGTTTCCGGCTCACCCGCCATTCAAACAGCACGTCCCCGCCGGGCCGACTATAAGCCCATAGGAAACCCTGCTGGCTTTTGCCTTTCACATCCGGGTCCAAATACCGGATAGGAGTCTCGTCGGCCTGGAGATAATTGCCACCTAGCAAAACCTCTCGGATCGACCGATACACGGGTTTCAACAACTCGGCGGCTTGTTCCACCCAGCAACCCATGGTCTTGCGGCTCAGGTCCACCCCGAACTGTTGACGAAACATTCTCTCCTGCCGGTAGAGCGGCTGATGATATTCGTATTTGCTGACCAAAATCTGCGCCAGCAAGCCCGCTCCCACCATACCTTGTTCAATCGGCTGTGCAGGAAGTGGTGCAATGGCAAAGCGTTCAGCCTTCACATAGCGTGGACGAATCAAAACGCGCTTGATGATTTTGGGTGCAACCCAGTCCAGTTGGCTGGTGCGTTCCTCGCTGATCTTTTTCCAGCCCTCAGGATGCGCTTGGACTTCCTCCGGTTCGATGACGGTCTCATGGGTCTCCAACCTGTCTTCAGCCAGCATCCGCCGCACGGGATGTGCCCCACCATTGCGAGAAGCTGTGGTGGCCTTGCTCTCTGGCGTCGGTAACACGATGACGTTGGGCAAACCTTGGAGCAGTAGCTCCAGTTGGTTTTTATCCAAACCTTCATTGCGCTGACCTCCAAAATATTGACGGATATACTGGTCGAGCTTTTGGCGCAATAGCCGGTTCTCTATCTCCAGCGCCACGACCCGCGCACTCATCTCTTCATACTTTTGAAGCAGCGTGATGTCGGTCACGTTACTCTGACGTAGGCACAGAAGTTTTGTTCAATTTTCGTTAAGATTGTTTTAACGACGATACCAGTTCTTTTTCGCCCACACTTCCAGCCCGTGAATCAACGCACTGAACTGCTCGCTGCGCAAATCAACTTGGCCTTCTTCACTCACTGGCCATGTGAATTTCCCCTTTTCCAATCTCTTGGCACAAACCCATAGACCTGAACCGTCCCAATAAAGCACCTTGAGACGATTCCTCCGCCCATTGGTGAACACGAACAGGTGGCCGGACAACGGATCGCCTTTGAGTTGCTCCACGACCAGGCTGTAAAGCCGATTGAAACTGCCACGCAAATCCACCGGCGTGGTGGCCACCAGCACCCGCGTAGCGCTGGTTACGCTGAACATGGAAGCGTCCGCAAGAGTGAGGTCAACTGCTGCACATCCGAACTGTTTTGCAACCGCACGATCCAACCATGGGGGCTGACGACTTCAACCGGCCAGCGTGAGGTTGGGTTGGGCAACCTGACTTCTTGAAACTTCACCTTCGGTGGCACAGCGTCACGTTCCAAGCGCAACCATTTGACCAACGTGGACAAGCCGACGCCATGTCGATGGGCGAAATCGCGTTGGGTTAAGTTGCTTTCGTGGAAACGTGCCATCAATCTTTGCCGCTGCTTGGAAGTCCAACGGCGACGACTAGATCGGATTTTTGTAGAGTTCACGCCCCCATGATCTCATAATCCAGAACCGGAAACTAGACGTGGATGCTCAGCCGGATACGAAACTTCGGCCTTACTTCGGCAAAAACACCGCGTCCGACGAGTCGCGCCACGCCTCGGTCCAGCCCGGTTCCATGCGGAGCTTGTAGTAGACGTCGTCGCTGCGGGGAACCAGCACGGCGTCGGGCGCGGGAGTGGTGAGAAGCGTTTCCCAGCCGCGTCGCGCCGCGAAGAAATCGTCGACGCGCTTGTAGGTTTCCGGCTTGTAGACGAGGTCGTAACGGCCATCCATCGAGACGCGCATCTTGCCTCTCAATTCCCAGAGGGCGTAGCTGCCGTAGTTGAAGGGGACGAGGAGATTCCCGCGAATATTCTGCTGCTGAAGAAACGCAACGGCTTCCACGGGGCACGCCACATGGGGGTACTCGATGCGGAGTCCGGCTCCCTGGCGCATGACGATCAAAGCCGCGAGGAGTGGGACCATGATATAGGCGGAATTGATCCCCATGACGACGAGCCGGCGGACGGGGCCCAAGCTGAGAACATGCGGCCATTTCAGAGGGAAAGTGTCGGGAATGAGCGCGCCGGCAACTGCGGCAAAAAGCGCGGTGTGCCGCGCGGAGATGATCGCGAGGACCATGAACACGCCGATGAGAATTACGCCGGGCCGGTCGATCTTTTTCCAGCCCTTGCGGTGTATCTGAATGGCAAACGCGGCCAGGATGACGAGGAGCAAAACCTTGTACCCTGGATAGGTCATTGGGTCCGAAATCCAAGTGACCGGTGCCCACTCGCCAAAGCCGCGTCGGCTCGTAAGCAAGGCGCGTCCGGTGGAAATCCAGAGCTGCGCGCCGAAGGGATTTATGAGCGTGGCAAGCGAGCAAAGCCCGAGGCGGACGGCCCATTTTTTCCAATCTCCCCGGTACACGAATTCGAGCGCGGTCACGAGGAGGAGCCATGCCAGGCCGATTGCGAAGCCGCCGTGGAGATTGGCCCACAGGATCATCGTGACGACGTAGCCAAGGGTGGCGACGGGACGGCCATGCCGTTCGCGTTGGAACCAGTAGAGCCAAAGCGCGAAGAAAATGTTGGTGAAGCTCATGCACCGCACGGTCGATTGAAAGGAGGGCAGCATGGCCAGGAGCACCAGCGCGTAAAAAGCGGCCATCGGTCCCGTCGGTCTGCGATTTCTCATCCCGGCCCAGACCACGAGGGCAAGCGTGATGGCCAAGGTAACGAGTTTCAACCCGACCATGGCGGTGCCCCCACCCCATTGCCAAAGCTTATAAAAAATCAGCGCACTACCCCATTCGTGATCCGCAACAACTTTGTAATCAGATAGATAGCTAAACACATCACCCAAGGGCAAGTGGCCGGTTTGGCAAAGATATTCGCCCACGGCAAGCCGGTGCCAGAGATCAGGATCGGCCGGATTGGTGACCGTTGCGGCGGCCCAAACCAAGAAGAAGAGGTATACCCAGAAAAAGAATCTGACCCAAGGCATCGACACGCGCAATAGGGCACCACAAATCGACCCGCTTTGAACAGAATTATCGCAAGATGTGTGTGTTTAAGCGGATATTGCTTGCGTTTACAATTAATGACGGTACACTTATTTTATGACGCAACGATTCGCAAAAGACGTTACTTGGGATGGTGTTAGGCCTCTCGAGGAAAATATTCCTTTCGGTATTTTTGCTGGAGCCATTGCGGCAGCGGTGGGAGCGGCCATTTGGATGGGAATTACGGTGGCCACCGGGATGCATGTCGGCTACGTGGCTCTCGGTGTGGGAGCGCTGGTGGGACTCGCCGTGCGTCAAATCGGCCACGGAAACAGCATGATTTTCGGGATTATCGGGGCGTTTTTCACGTTGATAGGTTGCTTGGGCGGCGAGGTCTTGACGGTGGCCCAACTCTCGGTCACTCCGCATCATGATTTTTATAACGTGCTGATGAATATGGACTTGGTTCAGGTGATAACGCGCATCATTGAGAAGACGGACCCGATCATGTACTTCATTTACGCCATCGGCATTTTCGAGGGCTACAAGCTTTCGATGCGGAGATAAGCGACAGGGTTTTGGACAGGAGAGACATGAATCCCATGAAGGCTCTATTAAGGTCAGCTTTTGATGTCCTTCGTGTTGCTCCTGTCAAAATCCTTTCCCAACAATCCTGTGAATCTTGTTAATCCTGTCTAAAAAACTCGCAGGAATCAGAACTTCGCGCGAAGTTGACGTATTGGCACGCCGAGCGCACGAGCAAGTTTTTGCGCCAACCCCGTCCGACGCTGGAGATCGGTTGAGAGAACCGAATTGTAGCACCGAAAATAGGCCGTCTGCGTGTTCGGATCGATGTGGTCGAGTTGCGTCTGCTGCGCGGCGTCTGGCCCGACGATCTGCGCCCATAGCGTTTGGTACCGGGCCGGGTTATGGGTCTGGCGCTGCTCGATAGAACCCAAGACATGATTGAGGGCCGTGCACGTCGTCTGGTTCGCCGTGTGGGCCGGAATTTCCGAAACCGCATGGGAAGCTGCGAAACGGATCCGTTCCTCGGCGGTGAGCGCGCGGCCAAGCGCGGCGACGGGCACATGGCGCATGGCCTCGTGGGCGCATTCCTCGGCGAGCCTCGTGTAGGTCAGCGCTTCGATGCGCGGCTTGAGCTGGCGCATGAGAAGATCGACGGAAAGGTCAAGCCCGGCCCGCTTGGCCTGGAGCAGAAGCTTGCGCTGAATTTCAAGCCGCACTTCGCGGTAGCGGGGCGCTTCCACGATCAGATAAGGCTGCGTGGAGGAGCCATCGCCGAGCACGCGCCGGAGTCCGTTGGCCTCGACGCGGCGACGCTGGGCCTTTGACTTGAGATCGCGGCGCAGGGTCAGCTCACGATAGGTCTTGAGCTCCTCGCGCTTGGCGCGCGGCTTGATGAATTCACGTGGCAGCATGGTCGTGGTCGTCGAGTGCCCGAAGGAGGCGAAAAGGATAGAGGCCCGAATCGTGGCCGTCGTTCCAGGTCGGCTTGAGCGCGTAGCCGCCGATGAATTGGAAGCTGCGAAGCTCGAAGCTCTGGGGGCCGTAGCTGACGTGGGGCCGCTCGACGTGGCCGAGCACGTCGGGCTCGCCGCCGCACGCCGCGCATGGGCATGCGCGCCGGAGTTTATCCAGCGCGATGTAACTTTCCTTGCCATCGCTCCAGACCAGCGCGAGTTCGTTGCCAATAACTTCGGCGCGGGTGGGAAGAAGATTCATCTGAACGAAGAGCTTAGAACGAAGAGCGTAGAACGTCGAACTGAGAAATACGGCCTTTGAGTTCTTAGCTCTACGTTCTAAGCTATTAGCTCCCGCCCATGATCCGCCATCTCTATGTGCATACGCCGTTCTGCGCGAAGATATGCCCCTATTGCGCCTTTTACGTGCATGGGGGCGGCGTGGCGGCGCAGCGCGAATTTGTCGCAGCGTTGCGCATGGAATGGCAGCGCGCGCGCGCGGAATTTCCGCTCGCGCTGGAGACGATTTATTTCGGCGGAGGAACGCCTTCCATGCTTTCGGCGGAATTGTTCTCGGAAATTGCGGAATTGATTCCGAGTCCCAGGGTAGCCGTCGCACTCCGTGCGACGGAGGCTTCACAGGTGAGAGCCGATTTGACCGTCGCACGGAGTGCGACGGCTACCCCAGAGTTCACGCTGGAAGTAAATCCCGCGACGGTGACGCCGAAAAAAGCGGCGGCGTGGCGCACGGCGGGCGTGAACAGGATCAGCCTCGGTGCGCAATCGTTCGATGTGGAAATGCTGAAGCTGCTTGGCCGCACGCACGCGCCGGGAGATATCGCGGAGACGTGCGCGTTGTTGCGCGAGCACGGTTTTGCGAACATCAACATCGATCTAATTTTTGCGCTGCCGGGACAAAGCGAAGCGAAGTGGAAAGAAACGTTGCGGGCCGCCCTGGCGTGCGAGCCGCAGCATGTCTCGGCTTACGGCCTGACTTATGAAGAAGACACGCCTTTTTTCGAGAAGCTGCAGCGGGGCGAGTGGCGGCAGGATGAAGCGCGGGAAATTGCGATGTTCAAGCGGACCCGCGACGTGCTGGGCGCGGCGGGTCTGGTCGATTACGAGGTTTCCAACTTCGCGCAGCCGGGATTTGAATCGCGGCACAATCTCGCCTACTGGCGCGGAGCCGATTATCTCGGATTGGGGCCGAGCGCGTGCTCGACGATTGGCGGGCTACGCTGGCGGAACGTGCCCGATACGAAGGCCTACGCGGAACGGATCGCGCGGGGCGATTCAGTGCGCGTAGAACTGGAAAACCTCGACACAGCGACGCGGACAAAGGAGCGGATCATGTTCGGGTTGCGGATGCGCGAAGGCGTGGCGCGAGCGGAGTTCGGCAACGACGCAGCGCAACTGAAGGAACTCGCCGCGCACGGCCTCGCGTTCGAGGAGGGCGGACGCGTGCGGCTGACTCCGCGCGGGCAGCTTGTGGCCGACAGCGTGGCGGGGATGTTTGTGTAAATATAAAAACCTAGTCATCCTGAGCTTGTCGAAGGATCTCTAACCATTCCTCCATACCACGCCTTCTGAGCAAAATAGTTAGCGGTCCCTCGACAAGCTCGGGATGACAATCTTTTTAATGAGTCGCTTACGCGACCCGCCGCCCGGCGTGCGGCGGCTACCGGAAGGCAGCAGAATGGGTCAGGACGGAGTCTGACCCTCCAGGAGATCAACCCGTATTCTTCAACCCGCCGCTGACGCCGTTGATGGTGAGTTCGATCACGGCGCGGAGGGCGTCGGCTTCATCGGATTTGATGTTTCCCATGCTGCGCAGGCGGCGGATCATTTCGACCTGGATGTAGTTGAGCGGATCGATATAGGGATTGCGCAACTGCACTGATTTGGCGAGGACCGGCTCGCGTTCGAGGAGCGTTTTCTGTCCGGTGATGGCGAGTATGGCGCGTTCGGTGCGTGAGAATTCGCCGGAGATGTTTTCAAAGATGCGAGTGCGCACGGCTTCGTCCGGCACGAGCTGCGCGTAGTGGGAAGCGATCCGCATGTCGGCCTTGAGCAGCGTCAGTTGCGCGTTGTCGATGGTGGCCTTGAAGAACATCCATTCCTTGTACATCACGCGCAAAAGTTCGGCCTGTTCCGGGCCTTTCGCGGCGAATTGCTCGAGGGCGCTGCCGAGTCCATACCAGCCGGGAAAAACGAAGCGGCTCTGCATCCAGGAAAAAACCCACGGGATCGCGCGGAGATCCTCGACCGATTTGGTGGCCTTGCGGAAGGTGGGACGCGAGCCGAGCTTGAGGCCGCTGATTTCCTCGATGGGCGTCGCCGTGCGCCAGAATTCGATGAACTCGGGGTCCTTGTGGACGAGCGATTCGTAGGCGTGGTAGGCGAACTTCGACATTTCGGTCATGGCCGCGCGCCACGCCTCGGGCACGCGGGCCTCCTTCTGCGCCGCCTCCGCGCCGAGGAGAACGCCGTAGGCCATCTGCTCGATGATGCGGAACGCAAGGTCGGGATCGTGATAGCGCGTGGAGAGGACTTCGCCCTGCTCAGTGACGCGAATCTTGGCGTCGTAACAGCCGCAGGGCTGGGCCAAAATCGCCTTGGCCGCCGGTCCGCCGCCGCGCGCGATACTGCCGCCGCGTCCGTGAAAGAGCGTGAGACCGAGGCCCCGCTTTTTGCAGACCGTCGAGATGGTTTCCTGGGCCTGGAAAAGCGCCCAGTTGGCGCTGAGGTAGCCGCAATCCTTGTTGCTGTCGGAGTAGCCGAGCATGACATGCTGGTGCTCGCCGCGCGCGCGGAGATGCTGCCGGTATGGTTCGCAATCGAACATCTGGGTGAGGATTCCCGGCGCGGCTTCGAGATCGCCGAGGGTTTCAAAAAGCGGCGCGATGTCGAGGGAGACGCCGACGAGATGCTGGAAGACGAGGACCTCGATGATGTCGGAAAGATCGTGCGTCATGCTGATGACGTAGACGCCGACGGACTCTTTCCCGAAAAGCTCGATGGCCCGCTTCAGGACGCGGAGAGAGCCGATGACGTCGCCGGTTTGGTCGCTGATGTCTTCCGGAAGCTTCGGCGCCGGTTGGGCCAGGACACGGAGCAGGAGCGCGAGTCGTTCCTTTTCGGAAAGCGCGGAGTAATCCGCCGTGAGATTGAGCGCGCGGAAAATTTCCGCCATCGCGTTTTGATGGCGTTCCGAATGCTGGCGCACATCAAGCCGGGCAACGCTGAGGCCGAAGAGCGTGACCTGCTGGCGGAGCCGGTGCAGTTCCCCCTCGGCCAGCAAGGCGGCGCGGTGGGTGGTGAGGCTGCCGCTGATGATATCGAGCAGCCCCGCGATCTCCCCGGTTTTCAGTGGGGACGCCGGGCCATCCCCAGTCTCGGGATGAAGGAGCCATTGCGGTCTCTCGGCTCTGCCCGCCTCGATCAGCCGGGCGCGGATGCCGGCCAGCGCCAGCCGATACGGCTCGTAAGGGTACCGCTGATAAAGAGCCTGGACATAGGAATCCGTCTGCTCGTGGGAGTGGATCCGTTGAGCCATCTCCGGCGAGATGCCATCGAGCCGGGAGGAAATGGAAAGCTGGCGGGAAAGTTCGCGCAGAGAGCTTTGGATTTTCTCGAGGGCAAGCCGCCGATGAAGCATCAGCGTTTGGGCCGTGATCATCGGGGTGACTTTGGGATTGCCGTCGCGGTCGCCGCCCATCCAAGAGCCGAAGCTGATCCAGCGCGTGGGAGCCTTGATCATGGGATAGGTGTCGGCCAGGGCGCGTTCGAGTTCGTCCTGCAGCAGCGGCACGGTCTGCCAGAGGGTCGTGTCGAAATACCAGAGGCCGGTGAGGACTTCATCGGTGACTTCCGGGTGGATGATGCGGGAGCGGTCGGTGAGCCAGAGCGAGGTAATTTCCCTTTCCAGCGCGCGCGGGTTGGCGATGCCGGTGATGTTGTCCTCAATGAACGCATCGGGATTATGGAGCCGCTGGGCAAGCCGCTGCAGCTTATTGAGCATGGTGCGCCGTTTTGACTCGGTCGGGTGAGCGGTAAAAACCAGCTCGATGGAAAGTTTATCGAGCAGCATTTGCACCGTCTCAGCCGGGACGTTGCGGGCCTTGAGTTCGCGCAGCGCAGCGCCGATCGATTCGCGCATGGGCGGCGTGCCGGACACGGTGTACTGGGCGCGACGGCGCTGGCGCAGAAGCCGGACGCGATGGGTTTCCTCCGCCAGGTTGACCAGTTCAAAGTAGACGGTGAATGCCATGGCCATGCGCGCCGCTTCGGAGACCGTAAGCCGGCCGACCGCATCGCGCAGCGCCATTTCGGCAGCGGCGTCGCCCGCGCGGCTGCTTTTGGCCAGCAGGCGAAGCTGTTCCTCCAGGTCGAAGATCTCCTTGCCCTCGAGCTTGACGATGATCTCGCCGAGGATGCGGCCCAGTTTGCGGATTTCCGCCGAGAGGCTATCGGGAGGGCTTTCAGGAGGTAGGGTGGACATGGACTAAGCAAACAGTGTGCGCGTAATGTCGTTTGTAAACGGCAAAACGCCACTTTTTCCGCAAGAGGCGTGCCAGAGGGGAAATTTTTAGGAGAGCTTCAACGGAGGATATTAGACCGCTTTGGAATGTAATTTAGTAAAAAAGCTCTGTCATCCCGAGCTTGTCGAGGGATCAGCTACCAGAAGATGTAGCATAACCCACCGGAGGCTGATCCCTCGACAAGCTCGGGATGACAGAGCTTTTTTACCAAGTAATGGCTACAGGTGGTATTATGGGATCTATAGGACTGATACGACCTATAGGTTATACGACCAATGGCACCTATAAGTCCCATTCTCTCCCCAGGCGCTTTACGCCCCTCCCCATTCGCCGCTACCATGGCCGCAATGCAAACCTCACTCGCCCTTTGGATCGGCTTCAACGCCGTGGTGTTGGCGGTGCTGGCACTCGATCTCACGGTGCTGCATCGCAACGCGCGCGCGATTTCGATCCGGGAATCGCTGGTGACAACGCTTGTCTGGGTCGCGCTCGCGGTCGGGTTCGGCCTCTGGATCACGCACCGGGAAGGGACCGGCAAGGGCCTTGAATTTTTCACCGGCTACCTGATCGAATACTCGCTGAGCGTCGATAATATTTTCATTTTCGTGCTCATTTTCACCGCATTCAAAATCGCCGCAGACCAGCAGCACCGGCTCCTGTTCTGGGGCGTGCTCGGCGCGCTGGTGATGCGCGGGGCGATGATCGGGGCGGGTGTCGCGCTGCTGCGGACTTTCGAGTGGGTGATCTATCTTTTCGGTGCGTACATCCTCTACGCCGGCTTCCGGATGCTGTTCCACCAAGCCAAGGCCGAGGTGAATGTGGAGCGCCACTTGGTCGTGCGGCTCGCGCGGCGCTTTCTGCCGATGAGTTCGGGCACCCACGGCGGCCGCTTCGTGATGCGGGAAGATGGGCGGTTGAAGCTGACCCTCCTGTTTCTGGTGCTGGCGGTCGTGGAACTTACCGACCTGATTTTCGCTCTCGACTCGATTCCGGCAGTCTTCGGCGTGACGCGTGATCCGTTTATCGTCTACACGTCGAACATCTGCGCGATTCTCGGCCTGCGCTCGCTTTATTTCCTGCTGGCCGGCGCGGTGAAAAAGCTGGCCTATCTCCACACCGGCCTGGCCTGCGTGCTGATCTTTATCGGCGCGAAGATGGTCGTGGAAGATTTCCTTCCCATCCCGACGGAACTCTCGCTCCTGATCGTTGGAGGCATCCTGGCCATCGCCGTGGCCGCTTCGCTGCTGAAAATGAGGATGAAGAATTACTTGGACTGATCCATACCGATCCCGTCAGCCCTGACGAATTCGGGCTTGGGCAGGGTTCCGGTAGTGGAACTGCGTTTCATGAGGGATTGACTCGTTGCCATCGAATGGCGGATCTTGCTCTCGACTTGCTGCTGCATTTTTCTGGAGAGTTTCATAGGCTGTCACCTCCGTAAGTTATAAGTTTAAAGCATGAGCCATACCATTTTTACTAATAGCCTCCAATGGTGCGATGAGTGCGTTTAATCCAATTTATTGATAAGCAAATCGAGTCAAATCCTTCACTTCCGATGGCGAATTCCATCAAACCCTGACGGCCATCACCGCAGGCCCGACCGTGCCGGGCCATGAAGCTCATGTCCGCGCATTTTAAATTCCTTTATTTTTAACCATTGACCGTTTCGCTGGGATTTTTAATCTCCATGGATGGCAACTTTGGAATCAGACGATTCAAACATTCTCGACGCGGAGCCGTTTAACTGGCGCCTGGTCATTTATCCGATTCTCGTGGCGCTCGTCGTCGTGGTGGGCGGATTGAGCTACTACTACTATTTGCAACAACAACGGGACCAGCTTGAGGCCTCGGCGCGCGCCGCCCTTGTGGCGGCCAAGACGCCCGAAGAGCTGCTGAAGGTGGCCGAGCAATATCCGCACGCCGACCAGGCGACGCTCGCCCTGTTGAGCGCGGCAAGCCGTTCCTTTTCCGACCGGGATTTCGCGGCGGCGATCAAGGATTATCAGCAGGTTATCCAGACCCCGACGACCGATCCTGGCTTGCGCGATTCGGCGCAGGTGGGTCTCGCCTCGGCGCTGGAAGCAAGCGGCAAGAGCGATGACGCGATCAGCACCTACCTGGAAGTGGCCGATCAGGCCGACAAGAGTCCCTATGCGCCTTTTGCTTACTATTCCGCAGCCCGTCTTTATGAGGAGCGCGGCGACAAGGAGAATGAGCGGAGAATCCTGACCGAGGCCGCGAGCCTTGACCCCGATTCACCCTTCGTGAAGCAGGCCCAACAAAAGTTGAAGGAGATGACTGCGGCGGCGGAGCCTCCCTTGACCGCCAATGTTCCGGCAACGGCCACAACGCCCGCAGCGAATGCAACACCCGCGGTGCCCGTGCCGAATGCGCCTGCGCCCGCCGCGCCGTCAAAGCCGTAAGAGGCGGAGCGGATGAGCCGGGAATCAGCATTCGTTTCGCGTGACCCGCGCATTCTCGGCGACGCTCCAATCGCCGCCTGCGTTGTCGGCCACCTCGCAGTGGTCGGCCGTGCCGCGACCTAGCGGCTGCACAACAATCCCCACTCCCTTCCCCTGCACGACGCGCACCTCCCGCAGGGAGGGATTCGCTCCGCCCGCGATATCGATGCCCGGGCCGCCGCTGCCGATGATCTCAACATCCTCCACATTTGCCTGGGCATGATTGAGAAAGCGCATGCCCGCGCCCTCCGCATCCTCGATATGGCACAGTCTCAGCGCGGGTCGGCCTCCATCAGAGACCACCACGGTGTCGCCTTTGTTGGCGATAAAGTGAACCTGCTCCCACCGCCCCCTCCCCTGGGATGAAACCGACAGCCCGCCGTTGTTCTCGCTGATCTCGCCCTCCACCATCCGGGGCGCGCTGCCCTGCGTGCATAGAAAGCCAGCGCCGCCGTTTTGATGAATGACGCAGCTCTGGAACGTGGGTGTGCCGGCTTCGTCGACGTGAACGCCCACGGCTTGGTTATTCAGGATGTGGCAGCGCTCGAACCGGGGTTGCGATTTGTCCCCGACCAGAACGGCCGTCCCGGCATGCTGGGTGATTTCGCAATCGATGAATTGTCCCTCCGCAGCGTGCAGGACCGTGATGCCGTTTTCGATGCCATGATGGAGGACGCACCGATGGAAGGCGGGCCTGGCGTTTTGCATCACCAGGATCCCGGCCAGCGTGTTGCCGAAAAATTCGCACTGCTCGAAGCGGCCCTCGGAACTGGTGATGATTTGCAGGCCCTCCTTGTGACCGTCATGAATCACGCAGCGATAAAGACGCGGATCGGACTTGTCCTTCACGAGCACGTTGGCGGCTTCGTTGCTGAAAATTTCGCAGTCGAGCAGCTCGCCGCCCGCGCGTCCGCTGATCTCGACGCCCTCGCCGTGGTTGTCAAAAATCTGGCAGCCGGAAAAACGGGGCCGGCTTTGCTGGTTGATGGCCACGCCCATCATGGCGTTGTCGAAAATCTGGCACTCCTCGAAAAAACCCTCGCCCTGCTCCGACACCAGGATGCCAAAGCGATTATTGGTGGATATCCGGCAAAGACGGAGCCGGGGATTTCCCCCGCGCCGGCATTGCACGCCACCCACGGCGTTGTCCCAGATATCGCAATTTTCGATGAAGCCCGCGCCGCCTTCGCTGACGTAAATTCCCGCCATCAGGGCGTGGCTGATCTTGCAGGAAAAGAGCGTGGGCGAGCAGCCCTTGCCGATGACCACTTGCGAGAGTTTGTTCCGGTAGAGATGGCAATCCTCGAGGTACCCGACCGCCGCTTCCTGAAAAAGAATGCCCCCGGCCTTGCCGTCGTGGAGATGGCAGCGGCGCAGGATCACCTCGGACTGCGCACCCTTGACTTCCATCACGGTCGAGGCGTCGCTGGTCAAATTGCAATCCTCCATCACGAGGTGGCCCGACTTCACCTCGACCGCAGCCTGCGTCTTTTTGTCGTGCCCTGCGGCGCCCTTGAGCGTGAGGCGAGCCATGAGAAGACACGCGCCGTCGAGCAGCACGACCGATGACGAGAGCGATCCGATTGTCACGTCGCGCGTCGCGCCCTCGGACCGGATCTGCAAATCTTTCCGGATCACCAGGCTTTCGCGATAGAGGCCGGGCTGCAGCAACAGGCAGCTATTCGGGACGGCATCGCGCACCGCTTCGCGCAAGGTCGGCCTTTGTCCGCTGGCATCGGGATAGACCACGACGTTCGCCGCCGGATTTGCCCAATCGGGCAGCGGCCAGCGCGACTCGAATTCCTCGGACAGAAATTCCATCTCAGGCTCCTGCGGAATCGAGTAATCGGCGTCCTCGCCTGCCTGCGCCTCCGAGTCTGTTTCCGATTGAATTTCGTGGGATATCCGCGCGGAACCGCCGGCGATGTCGGCGAGCCGGGCCGTCGCCTGCTCCGGCTGAAGCAGACCCAGCGCGATGGCCCAGCTCTCCACGGCCCATTTTGCGACATCGCTCGAAATAGCCAGATTCTGCTCGAGCTTGAGCGCCAGCCGGGCGCAGGCCAGCTTGACCGACGGCCCGCTCTGGTGGCGCAATTGGTCGACGACGCCGACGCGGAGGCAACTTACCAGCACGAAAATTTCGCGGCGGAATTCGCCACAATAATCCTTGAGCAGCCCCTCGCTGCGCAGCGGAGAAGCCAGCAGCGGCTCGCCATACTTGGCGACAATTTCAATCAGGACGTCACGCGGGGTGGATGTCATGGCAAAGCAAGTTCCTTAAGTCTAGCCTCAAAGTTGGACCAAGTGAACGAGAAAGTCCCTGTGTTCTTCACCCCGACCCCACTCCCGCGACGGCCAGCGCCTCGAGCGCACGACGGGATTGGGCGGGGCCGAGGCCGAGAGGCAGCGTGGTGCGGCCCAGCCGGAGCGCATAGGGGATTTCCGCCTTTTCCGCGTTGACGATCCAAAGCGCCAGTTGCGAAAGACGCGCCTCCAACGGCAGCCAGCTCACCGTCGCGCCGTCGAGCCACAATTCGTGGCCGGAACCGCCGGTGAATTGCTTGACCGAAAGCGGCCTGCCGCGCGCAACGGCTTTCCAGTCGACATGCCGCAGCGATTCCCCCGGCAGATAGGGGCGCACGCCGGCAAAATCGTCGCCCTGTTCCGGGCTGACGGGCGATCCCTGCTCGCCGCCGGGATGCAGCGTGGGCCAGTCGGCTTTCCCCTTGGCTTGCGGGTAAATATAATATTCGGCGTTGACCGGCATGCGAAAGCTCGCCCAAAACAAACCGAGCGGAAAGGAGGTCTTCACCTGCAACGATTCGAACCGGTACATCCCGCGCCGCTCGGAAGGAAACACGACTTGCGCGGCACACGAGTCGCCCGCCGCGATCCGCACTCCGCCGCCGCTCGGCGTGAGCAGCGGCGTCGGACGGCGCGTCAGGCTGGCGTCATCGCTCACGCGCGCGAAGAAAAGGCCGTAGATTGTACGCCGCGAGGGATTGCGCAAATAAATTTCCATCCGCACTTCTTCCCCGGCAAACGCGGGTTGAATCCGGATGTGCTCCACGCGCAGCGAGGCCAGGTTTCGCCATGTGTGGAAAATGGAAATGAAACTCAGTGACCCGATGAGATAGAGAATCGCGTAGACGAGATTGTTCGAGTAATTCACCGCCGCAATCCACATGCACCCAAGGATGGGCCCAAAAATAAGCCACAGCGCGGTGGGTCGCAGGCGAAAGCTCTCGGGTTTCATGAACTCACCGCACAGGTACCGCCCGGATGATTTTTTCCGTCAGCGACAGGCCGGAATCTTCCACGTTCCCGGCGGACGATCCGAGCCGGTGGGCAATGACGTTCGGCCCCACGGCCTGGACGTCTTCGGGCACGACCATGTCGCGCCCCGCCGCGAAGGCCCACGCCTGCGAGCAACGCTGTAGCGCCAGGCCCGCGCGCGGAGAGAGACCCGCTCCCGCGCCGTCGATCTGGCGGCTTTTTTCGAGCAGGTCGAGAATGTAATCGCGCACCGCGTCCGAGATGTGCAACTCCCGCACCTGGTTCTGCCAGGCAAAAAGCTGCTCCGACGAGACCAGCGGCTGGAGGTGGCGAATCAGGTCGCGGCGGTCCTGGCCCGCGAGCATTTCCTTCTCCGCGCGGCGTCCGGGAAAGCCGAGTTCCAGCCGCATGAGAAAACGGTCGAGCTGCGATTCGGGCAGCGGATAGGTGCCGATCTGCCGCTGCGGATTTTGCGTCGCGATGACGAAAAATGGCGCAGGGAGCATATGCGTGGTGCCGTCGATGGTGACCTGTCCCTCCTCCATCGCCTCGAGCAGCGCGCTTTGGGCCTTGGGCGTGGCGCGGTTGACTTCATCCGCCAGCAACATTTGCGTGAAGATCGGCCCCGGATGAAAAACAAACTGCCGCGAAACCGGATCGAAAATGGCGTTGCCCAAAACATCCGCGGGCAGCAGGTCGCTGGTGAATTGCACGCGGCGAAAGTCGAGGCCGAAAATCTTGGCCAGCGCGTGCGCGAGCGTTGTCTTGCCCACGCCGGGAATGTCCTCGATCAGCAGGTGGCCGCGCGCCAGCAGGCAACAGAAAGCCAGGCGAACGGCATGGTCCTTGCCCAAAAGAATCGCGTCGAGCCGCGCCAGCACATCTGTAATCGAGACGCTCATGTTTTTTAAGAACCCCTCCCCGTCATGAAGCTACGCGATATTCGCGAACTGCCAAGCCGGAGCCTTCGACCACCCCGATTGCGCCGGCTTTCCAGGTCGTTGCATTCCCCGGTTCGTTTGCTACGGTTGAACAACCTGATTGGTATGAATTTTCGTGATGTGCCCAATCTCCTCAAGTTTGAACACCACGCGCGTGCTCATTCCGATAACGAGATCGTCATGGATTGCTACAAGCGCATCCGGGATTTGATCGCGCCGGTGCCGAAACCGCCCAGCGCTCTGGAGTCCGGCCTAGTGCCCATGGACAGCCTGAAAGCCGGTTGCGAAGCGGTGGAGAAATCAACCCGCCTGCTCTGGGCGTGCGCCGCGGCGACTGACCAGATTTCGCCCCGCCCCTGGAATTACCTGCCCGATTACCAATCGAGCCTCGAATATTTCCTCGGCCTCAACGACCTCGAACTGATGGCGGTCACCAAGCAGCACCGCATCCGGTGGGAAGAGGGTGTGGAGGTTTAGAAAAAATACTCTTTTAGAGCTCTGTCATCCCGAGCTTGTCGAGGGATCAGCCCCCGGAAGATATGAGAGACGGCGGAGACGGATATTCAACAGAAAAATCACGCCACTCCGGGTTCATCTTCCGAATGAGCTTTGGCTTCTTGGCTCGCGACCAACCTTTGAGTTGTTTTTCCCTGGCTATGGCCTGCCGCGCCGTAGGATAAGTTTCCATAAAAACCAACCGGTGCAGGTTGTAGCGGCTGGCGAAGCTTTTGGGATCATGCCGGTCGTCGTGCTGGAACAGCCTCATATCCAAATTGCCCGTGACGCCGATGTATAGCGTCGCCGCGCTGTTGGAGAGGATATAGACAACGTAGTCTTTCATTTCGCTTTCATCTCATAGTGTGAGTTTGCTGGAGGCTGATCCCTCGACGAGCTCGGGATGACGGCATTGTGTATATTTTTAGTAAACCTCAATTCGTCTCAAACCCGTATTTGGCCCAAATCGGCTTGGCGGCGTCGCTCCCGCAATAATCGATGAAGGCGTGGGCCAGGGCCGGATTTTTCGCAAGGTGGCTGACCGCCGCAGTATAGAAAACCGGCGGCGCGTCATCGCTTTTCATCTGAAAAATATCGAAGCCCGGCAACTTGATGTTGGCCGCGTCGGTCTTATAGATAAAAACGGCATCGGCCCCTTCACGCTGGATGACTCCCAGGGCGAGGGCCTCCGTCTGCGCGTAGACATAAGTGTCCTTGTGATCGTCACCGAGCAGGTCGTGCTTGCGCAACGCGCGGCGGGCGACCCGTCCCGACGAGACCAGTTCGGGATTTCCCATGGCCACTTTTTTCCATTCCGTTCCGATCAAATCGAACCACTCAAGCTCGTCGTCCTTCACCAGCGCCGTGCGTCCATAGACAACCAAGGTGTTGCGGGCAAGCGAGCGCTGACCGTCGGGGAAAAGAAGCCCATGGTCGGTCAAATCCTTCACGTCCGCGACGTCGGCGCTGATGACCACGTCCCACGACGACGTGATCGAGGAGGCCTCGACTTTGGCGCGAAGCGTCCCGGCATTTGTAAGCGTCAGCGGAACCTGCGGCCCGTTATCCTGGCTATCGGCCCAGGTCTGCGCCAGCTCCTGCAAAACCTGCTTCAGACTCGTATCCGCGATAATCGTGATGGCAACCTGCGGAGACGATGCGGTGTTGGTGGAGGGAGCGCTCGCGCTGTTTGTCGAAGGCGCTGCGACCTGTGGCGGCGTCAGGGAATTGGGCGTCACCGGCAGCGCGGGCCGCGGCTGATTGGGATCGGCCGGAAGCGCCGGTGTCGCGGGTTGCGCGGAGAGCGGAGCGAAGCTGAAGAGCAGAAGAGCGAAGCCGAGAAGGAAGCGGTTCATGGAAGTTTGGGTTTTGAAGGCATAGGACTTATAGAACCCATGGGACCTATAGGAATAGGTCATATAGGTCGCATAAGTCATATAAGTCCCATCAACCGGGCTATTCCATCAATTCATATGCAATCGCGCTCAGGGCGAAAAAGGCTGCGGTCTCCGCGCGCAGAATGATCTTTCCGAGCGATACGGGGATGAATCCCGCAGACCGCGCCTGGCCGATTTCCGCCGGGGTGAAGTCGCCTTCCGGCCCGATCATGACGACGATGGGCGTGCCGCTTTTCAAGCCGGGAACATGTTCGCGCAGGACGGCTTTCAGGGGCTTCGCCTCGTGCTGGAGCGACGCAATCAGCTTCACCGCGCCACGGGGCACTTCGGTGACAAAATCCTTCGGCGCGTGCGGAGCATGGACCACGGGCAGCCAGTTCTGGCCGCATTGCTTGGCCGCTTCGATGGTGAGCTTCTGCCATTTCTCGACCTTCGCCTCGGCTTTTTCCTCATCGACGTGCGCAACGCTGTGCTCCGATTGCAGCGGGGCGAGCTCGGAGACGCCGAGTTCCGTCGCCTTCTCGATGATGAGGTCCATCGACTTGGCCTTGGTGAGCGCCTGCGCGAGCCACACCGGATGCGCCGTGCGCGGCGTGGCGGCCTTGGCAAGAATCTGGAATTTCACCTGGTCGCGCGCGATTTCGGTGATGCGCGCCTTGGCTTCGGTTCCGTGGCCGTCGAAGACGGAGAAGAGATCGCCGACGCCCTGCCTCATGACCTGGGCGCAGTGGTGGGATTGTTCCGCGTCGAGAAGACCGCGATCGAGTGAGGGGGAGTAGTAGCGTTTCATAGTTTTTGGTCAGAGGTTTATTTAAAAAAATCCTTGGCCTTGCGGAAGAAGGAGGTCTCTTCCGGATGCGTGGTTTCGTCGCAGGTATCGGCAAACGCCTCGAGCTTTTCGCGCTGCTCATGCGTCAATTTCGTCGGCACTTCGACGTAGAGTTTCGCGTGCAGATCGCCCAGTCCACGCCCATGCACTTCGGGCAGGCCCTTGCCGCGCAGACGGAATATCTTGCCGGACGGCGTGCCCGCCGGGACCTTCAGCACGGCGTGGCCTTCGAGGGTCGGCACCTTCACTTCGCCGCCCAAGGCCGCGCGGGCAAAGCTGATCGGCACGCTGCAAAACAGATCGGTGCCTTCGCGCTGAAAAATCTCATGCGGCTCGACATGCAGAACGACGTAGAGATCTCCGGCCTGACCGCCCCGCGAACCGCCTTCGCCCTGGCCGGAGGAGCGCAGCCGCGTGCCGTCCTCGACGCCCGCCGGAATCTTGATCTTGATCTTGGCCGTCTTTTCCACGCGCCCCTCGCCGTGGCAGACGTGGCATGGCTTTTCGATGGTCTGCCCCGCGCCCCGGCAGCGGGGACACGTCTGCGCAATATTGAAAAAGCCGCGCGCCACGGCCACTTGCCCGTGCCCGCCGCAGGTCTGGCAGGTCGTGACCTTGCTGCCCGGTTCCGCGCCGCTGCCATGGCAGGTATCGCACGACTGGAGCTTTAAAATTTCGATCTCCTTCTCCACCCCGCGCGCCGCTTCCTGGAAAGTGATGCGCATGTCGTAGCGCAGATCGGAGCCGCGCCCGCGACCGCCGTGCGCGCCGCCTTCCTGGCCCACTCCATCGCCAAAAAAGCTCTCGAAGATGCCACCGCCGCCGCGTCCGCTGCCGAAGACTTCGCGAAAAACATCGAAAGGATCGTGCGAGCCGCCGTAACCGCCCATGCCACCGCCCTGGGTGAAGGCCTGGTGGCCGAAGCGGTCGTACGCGGCGCGCTTGTCGGCGCTGCTGAGCACCTCGTAGGCCTCGCCCAGCTCCTTGAACTTGTCCTCCGCCGTTTTATCGCCGGGATTCTTGTCAGGATGGTGCTTCACCGCCAGCTTGCGGTAGGCCTTCTTGATCTCCTCCGGGGTGGCGCTGCGTTCGACGCCCAGGACGTGGTAATAATCGCGTTTGGTCGTCGCCATTTAATTCTTCTTAGCTTGCTTGTCTTCAGGCGGTTTGGCGACAAAAACCGAGGCGGCCCGCAGCAGGCGGTCCTTGAGCTTGTAACCCTTGCGTAGCTGGCTCATGACATGACCTTCGGGATGTTTGTCCGATTCGTGATGCCCCAGCGCCTCGTGCCGGTGCGGGTCGAACGGATGCCCCACGGCATCGATGACTTCGACGCCCGCATCGCGCAAGGCCTGCTGGAACTGCGCCAGCACCATCTCCAACCCTTGGGCGATGGCCTTGGCGTCGGTCGCTGTCTTGGCCGCCTGGAGTCCCATCTCAAAATTATCGAGAACCGGCAGCAGGCGCTCCAGGAAGGCTTCTCCGGCGTAACGGATCGCTTCTTCCTTTTCGCGCAAAATCCGTTTGCGCGAGTTGTCCCACTCAGCCTGCGCGCGCAGCAGCCGGTCCTTCAACTCCACCGCCTGGGCGGCCTGCGCGAGCGCGGCCTGGAACATCTCGTTGGAAACGACGATGTAAGCCGGGGCGGACGTTGTGATTTCGTTCGCCTTGGGAGGCGTCTCTTTTTTTTCTGCTTCTTTGTTCATGTCGTTCAATCGGATCGTTGGATCGCCGCCAGCGTGATGTCGTCGTTTTGAGGATGCCCCTTGCTGAAGGCCTGCACCCGGTCGACAATCGTTTTTACGAGGAAATCGACGCTTTGCGGCCCGGCCTCTTGCAGCACAGCCTTGAGTTGCTCCTGGCCGAATTCGTTGCCTTCGTCATCCAACGCTTCGTTAATTCCATCAGTGTACACCACCACGGTGTCCATTGGCGAGAGTTGTACTGTAACATCCTGGATGACTTCGTCAAAGACATCGCCGGGGTCAATTCCGAGGGCGATTCCGGGCGCTCCGATCGCCTCGATGTGCCTGAAGCGGTCCCGGCACCAGAGCGCCGCTTCATGGCCCGCCCGTGCCAGCGTAAGCGTGCCCGACTTGTCCACGATGAGGTAAACCATGGTGATGAACATGTCCTCCTGGATGTCGGGATAAAGCTGGCGGTTCACCTCGCGCAGCACCTGCGCCGGCGAGGTATTGCCCGCGGCCTTGCTTCGCAGCACGCTCCGGCACATCGCCATGATGAGCGACGCGGGAATGCCCTTGCCGCTGACATCCGCGACGGCCACGCCCCAGCGCTGGGCGTCGACCTGGATGAAATCAAAATAGTCGCCGCTGACCTGTTGCGCCGGGATGTTGAGCGCGGCGCAGTTGAAGCCCTCCACTGTGGGCGCGCTGCTGGGCAGAAGAATGCGCTGGATTTCGCGGGCGACTTCAATTTCGTGGTCGAGCTGTTTTTTCTCCGCCAACTGGCTGTAAACCTGCGCGTGCTGAAGCGAATAAGCGGCCTGGTCCGCGACCGACTTCACCAGGTCGAAATCGGACTTGCTGAAGCTCTTGCCCTCTTGATGGTTGGCCAGGGCCAAAACGCCCAGTTGCTCCTCGCGGTAATGGAGCGGGACAGCTATATACGTCTGGGTCTGCAGCTCTTTTTGGCGGAACCAGGGAAAGCGCTCATCCAATTCCGCCCGCTCCGCGTGGATGCCCATGCCTGTGCGCGCGACCTCGCCGATGACGCTCGTTGAATCGGCGGGGATTGCCTCAAGGCGCAAAAACGATTCCAGGTTCTCAGGCCGCGCGGCCAGTTGATCGGCCACGATATTATCGACCTTCAACACCGGCGGAAACTCGCCGTTCACAATCGCGGCCACCAGCTTTTCCCGGTCGGCATTCCAAAGATAGATGGCCGCGCCCTTGGCGCCGGTCACTTTCCGGGCGCACGTCACGATGATGCGAAGCAGATGCTCCCGGTCGATCTCCTCCGTGAAAGCTTCCCCGAGATCGTGCAGAAAATCGTAGATGACCTTCTTTTCCTGCTGAAGCGCAGCAAATTGCTGGCGCAACTGCGCCTGCATGCGCCTGCTCAACCGCAGTTTTCTGCGGATGTAGAGATAGCCCACCAGCGCGATGGTCGCGCAGAAGCCAGCCAGGTACCAAAGGATGCCGTGCATAGTGATTGATCTCGCTCCACTAGAGGCTGTCCGAAAAGTCGGCCCGGGTCACGCCGAAAGGATTTTTGCCCCAGGGCGATAGCCGTCGGACCTGCGGTCGGCAGTAGTTGCGGCGGTCTGCGCCCGCCGTCACCTGCAACGGGGCTGCTTTCATGTCCTCAACCAGGGCAACCATCGGCAGGTGCTCTTTTCCCTCGTTCCCAAGTTGCACTTGGGAACGCAAGTGTCCCCGCAGCTTCGTTGCTTCAGTATGGGGGAAGCTTCCGCTGAGGAAGGCCATAGAATGGGTCAGGACGGAGTCTGACCCTCCATAAAATTCCTTGTCCTTCCTCTGCCTCCCCTCTCTGCAGCCCTCCGCGCGAAATTTTGGCGAGGAAATGGGGATAGGCAAGATTAGCGATTTAAAATGGTCGCTGTAAAGAACCCCGCTCCTTCGGCGTGAGCAGTTGGCCGATCAATGCTTGGCCGCTTGGCCCAGATCTTCCCGCAAAAATTCGACCACATCCTTGAATTTCGGGACATTCCGGGGATCAAATTGCATCAAATTCTCGTGCGCTTCGAGGATCGTCGGCGCCGCTTCCGCCCGGGTGGGGACCGGACACGGCACTTCCTCCAGATTGGCCGGGGGCGTGCCGTTGCCGCCGCCCGCATGGCCGTTACCGTTACTCGAACGGAGGGAGCCCCCTGCGCCTTCTATAACAATCAGTCGATCCAGCCCCAGATTTTTTAATAGCTCCAGGTTTCGGGGATTGGCATTGAGGATATGCAGCAGCCCGGTGCCCGCATCCTTGAGTTTGAGCCCCAGCCCCAGCAAAATCCCCAGGAATGTGCTATCGAGGTAGGTGCAGGCGTCCAAATCGACGACAAAACGGCTGACCCCTTCTTTCAAGAGTTGCTGGTAAAAAGCCTTTAGACAACCTGAGTTCTGGAATGAACCACGGCCCACAACCTTTACAAAACCGAGGTCGGCACTCCGTGCCACCAGAATTTTCGACATCTCCACCCACCAACTATATGGCAGGGAAGCGAAAGGTCAACGCCTAGAATATTTAGGGAGTGAATTAAATTTCCGCAAGAAAGGGACGGGGGATGAGACAGATGGGACCGCCGCCCGGAGGTTGACAGCTATCAGGAAAGGCACCCGCGCAAGGGCCTGCGCGGGCTACCACGGAGGTGCGGCGGCTACTTGGGCACGACGGCTGCCACGGCTACCTTGTTCAAGCCACCCGACCCGTGTATCGTGCAGCGCATGAAACTCGTCGTGGCGATCACCGGAGCCAGCGGCTCGCTTTATGCCCAGCGCCTGCTCCAAATCCTGCATGACGACTCCGGTCCCGGCGGGGGAGTATCGGGCCCGCATGAGGTGCATGTGGTGCTGAGCGCACACGCCCGCGAAGTGGCCGAGGCGGAGACCGGCAAGCTGGCCATCCCGGACGGTTTCCCAATCCATGGTGACGCCTCGATGCAAGTCCCTTTCGTCAGCGGCTCGGCGCGGTTCGATGCCATGGTCATCATCCCCTGCTCGATGGGCACCATCGGCCGGATCGCCCACGGCTACTCGGACAGCGCCATCGTCCGCGCCGCTGATGTCTTTCTCAAGGAGAAGCGGAAGCTCATCCTCGTCCCGCGCGAAACGCCCTGGAATCTGATCCAGGCCCGCAACGTCGTGACCGTCCTGGAAGCTGGCGCGGATGTCATCCCGGCCATTCCGTCTTTCTATCACCGCCCGCAGACCGTCCTCGACGTGGTCGACACCGTCGTCGCCCGCGTCCTCGATCATCTTGGCATCGAGCACGCGCTGACGAAGAGGTGGATGGAAGAGCCAAGCAAGGATTGACAGCTTGCGATTTCAGGAAAATCAGGTAAGATCGTCTTACCGTGAAGATCAAGCTCAAGCTTTCCACCAAGGGCCAAGTCGTCCTTCCGGTCGCCGTTCGGAGTAAATACCAACTCAAGGCAGGCGACTCGCTCGACCTTGTCTTGAAGGAAACCGAGTTTACCGTTGTCCCAGCCAAGCCCAAGAAGAGAAAAGGGCGGATCGTCACGGATCCCATCACCGGCCTTCCCTGCCTGACGTTTGGCCCGGGCGCTCCGAAGATTACGAAGGAAATGGTCGACAAGCTTCTTGAAGATTTTCCGTGATCTACCTTCTTGATGTAAACGTCTTGATTGCATTGGCGCATAAAGACTCGGTCTTTCACGCAAGCGTATCGAAATGGGTGGCTGAACTCGATCATAGTCGGGATGGGCTGGCTTTTTGCGCAGTCGCGGAGCTGGGCCTCGTTCGAATTTTGCCACAATTAGCTGAAGCCGATTATACCGTGGAAGACGCCAAGCTGCTTTTGGCCCGGTTGAAAGCCGCACTGCAGCTCCCCACACCCTTTTTCTCGGATGACCTGAGCGCACAGGAGCTTCCTTCCTGGGTGCGGACGCCCCGGCAGACAACAGACGGACATCTGGCCACCTTGGCCAAGGCGCACGGCGCCATGCTCGCAACGCTGGACCGGAAAATTCCAGGCGCGTTCCTGATTCCCGGCTAAGATACTGGATGAGTTGCGCGGGATTTTAGTTAGGGTACTCTCAAGACCCATGCCCTCCTCCGTCGTCATGACCTCGCCGCCCGGCAAGCCCCGGGCCGGTCTGTTCCGGAAATTCTTCGGCACGCTGGAGCTGATCAAGTTTTCACACTCGGTATTCGCCCTGCCCTTCGCGCTGTCGGCCATGCTGGTCGCCGCGCATGGCGTGCCTGATCTCTGGACGCTTCTCTGGATTCTCTGGTGCCTCGTCTCGGCCCGGACGGCGGCCATGGCCTTCAACCGCTGGGCCGACTGGGACTACGACGCGTTCAATCCCCGCACCAAGCGCCGCTCGCAACTCGGCACCCGCTCTTCGACCTTGGCGCTTTGCGCCATCGCCCTCGCCGCGTTCGTCTTCGGATGCTCGCAGCTCAATCTGCTCTGCCTTATCCTGTGCCCGGTCGCCTGCGTGCTCATCCTCGGCTACTCGCTCACGAAGCGGTTCACTTCCTGGTCCCACGGATTCCTCGGTCTCGCGCTGGCCGCCGCCCCGATGGGCGCATGGGCCGCCACAACAGGCAATCTCGGTTCCATCCTGCCGTGGATGCTCGCCGGGGCGGTCTGGTACTGGGTCTTCGGCTTCGACCTGATCTACGCGACGCAGGATGTCGAGTTCGACCTGCAGGCGCGGCTCCATTCCTTCCCGGCCCGGTACGGCGTGAAGTCCTCGCTGCGGCTGGCGCGGCTGCTCCATTTCTTCACATGGCTTATCCTGCTCGGCTTTGGCTGGCTGGCCGCGCTTTCTCTGCCATACTGGATTGCAATGGGCCTTATTTTCATCGCGCTTATCATTGAGCACATCCTCTGTCGGTCGAACGACCTGGCGCGAATCAACGTCGCCTTCTTCCAGATGAACGCGCTGGTTGGCTTGATCCTCGTGATCGGCGTCGGGGCGAGCATTTATTGGCCCGACCACCCCATTTCACTCATGGACGGCCATGTGATTTTCAATCCCGGAGGCTTCTTCAAATGAGCTTCATGGATTCGATCCTCGCCCGCGCGGGCCTCGCCGACATCGCGGAAAAAGTCTTCGCCGCGCAACGCCTCACCGACGAGGAGGGCCTGCGCCTCTACGCCACAAAAGACCTCAACGCGCTCGGCTATCTCGCCAATCACGTCCGCGAACGGAAGAACGGCAACGTCGCAACTTACATCCTCAATCTCTATCTCAACTACTCGAACGTCTGCATCCTGAGTTGCCAGTTCTGCGCCTTCGCGCGCCAACCCCACGAGACCGAAGGCCAGTTCACTTACGACATCGAGGAGATGGTGCGCCAAGCCAAGGCGGCCTACGACACGGGCATCACCGAGGTGCATATCGTCGGCGGGCTGCACCCGAAGCTGCCGTTCTCTTATTACACCGAAATGATCCGGGCGCTGAAAGCCGCCTGCCCGAATCTCGCCGTCAAGGCCTTCACCGCCATTGAAATCCGGCACCTCGCCGAGAGGATTGCGAAGAAATCGATCCGCGAGACGCTCGAAATCCTGCGCGAAGCGGGACTCAATTCGCTCACCGGCGGCGGCGCGGAAATTTTCGATCCCGAAGTCCGCGACCAGATTTGCCGCGGCAAGGAAAGCGCCGAGGAATGGCTCGAAGTCCATCGCATCTGGCACCAGATGGGCGAGCGCAGCACCTGCACGATGCTGTACGGCCACGTCGAGACCACCGCGCACCGGATCGACCATCTGCGCCGCCTGCGCGAACTGCAGGACGAGACGCATGGGTTCACTGCGCTGGTTCCGTTCGCCTTTGAACCGGACAACAACAAGCTCGCGCACCTGGGCCGCGTCTCCGCTTTCGAGGATTTGCGCAACCTCGCCATCGCGCGGATTTACCTCGATAACTTCGACCACATCACCGCGTACTGGGTCAGCCTCAGCCTGCCGCTGGCGCAGGTCGCGCTGAGCTACGGCGTCGATGATCTGCACGGCACCATCCAGCAGGAGAAAATTTTCCACATGGCCGGCAGCCAGACGCCGCAGGGCCAGACCGTTGCCGCGCTCGAGCACGCCATCCGCGAGGCGGGCCGGATTCCGATGCAGCGCAATACGTTTTACCAGCGGATGAATGAGCGGAAGATCGAGGGCGAGATGATGCCGGATGCGCCGAATCTTCAAAATGTAGCGGCGGTTTATGACCATCGCTGATGTTGAGAATTAACGAATGCCTACGACCTTCATAAAGCTAAGTACGGACTGGAATGCGGAACCCAACGCGCCAAATCCTTTCGTTACGATCTCAGGTCGAGACCTGCTCCTCTCATTCCATATGAATGCTTTCCGATTTCCACGTTTCAAGGAAGAGGACATTGGAATTTTACGCTTCAGCAATTGTTGGCGCTATCGACTGGGTCCGACCAACGATGAAGGCTGGTACAAGGGGCAGTGCAGGTTCAGCAAGCTCGCTCCTGGATGGGGTGAGTTTTACGAAGTTTCCGGCGATGTTCTCTTCGAGGACTGCCCGGACGATTGGATTGACGTTGGCCCGAAAACTTCTGCGCAGAAACATTTCCTTTTCTATTTGCGAGACAATCAATTCGAGGTGGACGCTGAAAGTTGGACTTTGGATGTCCAAAATCTGCTGGAGCGGAATCGAATTGCGAAGTACCTGCGACGCTCATAGACCGCCGCTACATTAAAAAATTTGAAAACTCTTTCCTTAAAACCAAAACTTGCGACCAAGAAGATCATCGAGCCCGAGAACATTTCTTCCCTCGTTCCCAAGTTGTACTTGGGAACGCACTTGTCGGCGAAGCTGTGCTTCCCCCTGGCTGAAGCAACAGCAACGAAGTTGCGGGGACACTTGCGTTCCCAAGTGCAACTTGGGAACGAGGAAGACCGCGACGGTCATAGACCGCCGCTACAACTGAAATGAAGACCCTTTCCCTAAAACCAAAACTCGCGACCAAGAACAAGATCATCGAGCCGGAGAACATTTCTTCGATCACGATCAACCCGGCGGTTCGGGTCGGCTCGGTCCCCTACCTGAACACCAAGCCGCTCACCCGCTTTATCGCGTCGCCCGTCACCAAGCTTGAGCCAACCAAGCTCGCGGCGGAACTCCACGCAGGCAACCTCGACGCGGCGCTGGCGCCCCTGATGGAAGTCCTCGAAAGCCCGGCCAATATGTATCGCGTGGTCGACGGACTCGCCATCGGGTCGGAGCGCGCCGTGTACAGCGTCTACCTCAACTACACCGTGCCGCTGGCGAAAATCAAAACCGTGTCGCTCGATCCGGCCTCGAAAACCTCCGTGGAACTTGCCCGGCTGGTGCTCGAAAAATTTCATCACCTCAAGCCCCGCTACGTTTTGCCCGGCCAGGCCGCCGACGCACAATTGCTCATCGGCGATCCGGCCATTGCCCACCGGCAGGCAAACCCGGAACAAAATTACCTCGATCTCGCCACGGACTGGCGCGAGCACACGGGACTTCCCTTCGTCTTCGCCGTCTGGGCCGTGCGCTTGCCCTACTGGCGGGCGCGGTCGGTCGCAGGCCAGCTTCGCGCGGCGGGGCGGCTCGGACTTTCCTGGCGCGATGCGATTGCGCGCACCCCCTTTGAGCGGCAATACCTCACAGAGCATCTTTGCTACGACCTCGGCGCGCACCAGAAAAAAGCCATCACCCTGTTCAGCGAAATGCTCGCGCAAACAGGCCGGCTCGCAATCGTTCCCAAGTTGAGTTATATCTAGATCAGCCTTTTCAACAGGAAAACATGAAGGCGTGAAATACATGAAAAAGGCAGACTGAACTGATCCTTCGACAAGCTCAGGATGACAGAATTCTTAAAGTAAAATTTTTGCAAAAATCGACATCATCACATTAATCCCGTCCAAATCCTCCCAAAAAAATTTCGTTAATTTGGAAAATTTAGTAATTTGGTAATGCTTCCCCTCCGCCCATGATCCAACCTCTCCTCGATACGGAAATTAAAGACAAGGTGCTCGACGGCAAGCGCATCACGCCCGACGAGGCAAAGCAGCTCTATTTCGCGCCGCTGACGGAACTTGGCGAGCTGGCCGATGCGCGCCGCCGCCAGCGCAAGGCTGCGGCTTATGGTGGTCGCGGCAACGAGATCGTCACCTACATCGTCGACCGGAACATCAATTACACCAACGTCTGCGACGTCTACTGCAAATTCTGCGCGTTCATGCGCACCGAGCGCGACGACGACAGCTACATCCTCACGCCCGAACAGATCGGCGAGAAGATCAAGGAGCTCGAGGCCATCGGCGGCACGCAAATTCTCATGCAGGGCGGCCACCATCCGAAGCTCGGCATCGATTACTACCTCGATCTTCTCCACTACATCCGGACGAACCATCCGACGATCAACATCCACGGATTCTCCGCGCCCGAGTTCAACCACTTCGCCGACGTGTTCAACATGCCACTCGAAGAAGTCATCCGCAAATTCAAGGAAGCGGGACTCGGCTCCATTCCCGGCGGCGGCGGGGAAATCCTCGTCGACAAAGTTCGCAATGCCATCTCGCCGCTGAAATGCACCTCGGATCAGTGGTTCGACGTGATGCGGATCGCGCACCGGCTCGGGCTCAACAGCTCGGCCACGATGATGTTCGGCCATGTCGAAAGCATCGACGACCGCATCGAGCACATGCGCCGCCTCCGCGATGCGCAGGACGAAACGGGGGGCTTCACCGCGTTCATCTGCTGGACGTTCCAGCCCGAAAACACGCGGCTCAAGGCGACGCCCGCCGGCTCGCATGAATATCTGCGGACGCAGGCGCTGGGCCGCATCTTCCTCGATAATTTCGACAACATCCAGGCGTCGTGGGTGACGCAGGGACCGAAGATCGGCCAGGTCGCGCTCCAGTACGGCGCAAACGATTTCGGCAGCGTGATGATGGAAGAAAACGTCGTCTCCGCCGCCGGGACCAGCTTCCGCCTGACCGTGGAGGAGATTCGCAAATCGATCACCAATCTCGGTTACGAACCACGCCAGCGCGATAATTGGTACAACCTTCTGGAGGGTCAGACTCCGTCCTGACCTATTCAGTTGTAGCGGCGATCTATGACCGTAGCTAGAATATTCAAACTACAGTTACTTGCGTAAGTGACTGGTTCTAGCATAACGGAATGCGTAGCAAACGCAGTTTGGTTGACATCCCGCCATACAGTGTATGGCGACAGAAATCTCAAATGGCAGTCAGACAGTCAAACTCTATCAGTCGGTCAATCGCGGCAAAGCGATGTACCAGCTTGCCTATTATATGGGAGGCAGGCGGGTTCAGAAAAACTTTGCCGACAAAGCGGAAGCGAAGCGGGTAGCCAAACAAATTCTTGGTGGGTTGACAAATGACGCGGAAGCGGTCGAAGCCTTGGCTACGCCCGAGTTGGAA
>Ga0302319_10002899_pt1 | contig 36363 bp, 18 predicted proteins | sample Bog_T0_2_FD_203319 | JGI IMG/M metagenome (GOLD analysis project Ga0302319, IMG submission 203319) | Peat permafrost microbial communities from Stordalen Mire near Abisko, Sweden - Bog_T0_2 | ecosystem: Environmental > Terrestrial > Soil > Wetlands > Peat | place: Sweden: Abisko, Stordalen Mire...
CCAACCAGAGCATTTACGCGACCGGCAATCTGCGCGACAACAACAACGACGGCGTGCTGAACGGCAGTTCCATCAGCCCCGGCGGCGGCGGCACGGTGTTGAGCGCGCCGTGGTCAACGCTCTCGACCAACACGACAGTGTATTCAACGGCAGGCGCGTATCGCTTTGACGTGTCGCAGACGGGAGTGCTGCCGCGCGACCAACTCGATTCGCTCATCCTTAGCCAGATTAAAACCCTGGGCAACGGCCCCGCCGGCACCGGCGCGGGAACGGCCGGGCCGGGCGGCGGACTTTACAACGACCAGACTTCCACCGGCCTGGGCAACAACGGCTACGGCATCGTCAACGGCGGCATTGCACCGCTCGACTCCGACCAGGACGGATTGCCGGATTATTGGGAACTGGCGCTCGGCTCAAACCCCAACGTCGCCGACAGCCTCACGCCTGGCACCGGCGGCTACACCAAGCTGGAAAATTATCTAAACTGGCTCGCCGGGCCGCACGCCGTCGCGTCGAAAAATTCCTTCGTGGACATTGACCTCCGGCAATACACCGGCGGATTTACCAACGTCAGCCCGGTCTATGCCGCGTTTGCCCCGACCAACGGCTCGGTCGTCCTGCTGCCGGACGGCCACACGGCGGAATTCACCGCGGCGGGAAATTTCTCCGGCCTCGGCAGTTTTAATTTTTCCGTCAACGCCAGCGACGGCACGGCGATGACCAACACCGTTGTCGTGCTCGTGACCGCGACCGGCGCATCGCAAAATCTGACCTGGCGCGGCGATGGCGCGATCAATAATTGGGACACGACCAGCACAAATTGGGTGAGCGGAACAAACCCCGCCAGTTTCGGCGCTGGCGACATCGTCACGTTCGACGACACCGGCTCGAACAATCCGGCGATCAATCTCGTCGGCGCGCTCACGCCCGCATCCGTCACGGTTGCGGCAAATCAAAATTATATTTTCGGCGGCAGCGGTTCGCTCGGCGGCACGATGTCTCTCGCCAAAGATGGCGCTGGCATTTTGACCATCGGCACGAGCAACATATTTTCCGGCGGCACCTTTGTCCAGGGCGGCGCGGTCGTGATGGGAAATGCCACCGCGAATGTTTATGGCCTCGGCACCGGCGCGTTGACATTGAGCGATGGCACGCGGCTGACTTTGTTTGATGCCGGAGCTTCGACCGACGCCGGAACGCTGCCGAACAATCTCGTTGTCAGCGGCAGCACAATTCTGGAACTGCCGGAACGCGGCGGCGCGGGCGGCACGCTCACCGGCAGCGGCACGTTCAATTTGATCACCCACTACGTTCGCGGAAATCTCAATGACGATTGCTCCGCGTATTCCGGCACCTTAAGCGTTTTCTCGCCCGACAGCGGCGGCGCTGATTTCCGGATCGGAAGTTACGCCGGATTTGCCAACGCAACTGTAATTCTTTCCAACAATATCAACGCTTATTTCATCACCACGATCAGTCCCAGCGGCAACACCGTGGACTTCGGCCAGATCAATGCGCCCGCTTCCGCCACGTTGCGCGGCGGCCCGACCGGCGGACGCGCCGTCACGCTGCGGATTGGCGCGCTCGGCACCGACTCCAGTTTTGCCGGCTCGATCGTCGAACAGGTTGGCAGCAGCACGACTTCGCTGGTCAAAATCGGCGCGGGCACGTTGACGCTCGGCGGCGCGAATTCGTATTCCGGCCCGACCATCGTCAGCAACGGCACGCTCGTCGTCAACGGCAGCACTGGCACAAATTCTCTGACCATTATCAACGGCACGCTCGGCGGCAGCGGCGCGATCGGCGGCGGCGTGGCGCTTTATTCTGGAAATGAAATCGCGCCGGGGGCGGACATCAATCCCGGCACCGTCGGCACGCTCACCATTACGAATGGTCTCGCGTTGACCAACGCCACGCTTTACTTCGATCTCGCCGGTGTCACGAACGCCGGCGGTGGCGTGAACGATTTGATTTCGCTTGCCGGCGGCGCGCTGGCTTTGAGCGGCACAAACACCGTCATCCCAAATCTGCTCAACGGATTTCTCGTTCCTGGAAATTACACGCTCATCACCGGAGGCAGTTCAACCGCCGGCGGCGCGGCAAACTTCGCGTGGGCGGGCGAGACGGCTTCACGCCAGACATTTTCGTTCAACACGACGACTCCCGGAACCGTGCTGCTCAACGTCGCCGGCTCGCCGCCGGCCACGCTCGTCTGGTCTGGCACCAACGGCAGCGCGTGGGACACCAGCACCGTGAACTGGCTTAACGGCGGCGCACCCGACAAATTCTACAATTTCGATTCCGTCATCTTTGACGACACCGCTACCAACGGCAATGTTGTCATCTCCGGCGTTGTCCAGCCCGGTCAAGTGCTCGTCACCAATTCCATTTTGAATTACACGATTGGCGGCGGCGGGCTGGGCGGCACGGCGCAACTGATAAAAAACGGCTCCGCCACTCTGTTCTTAAGCGGCAGCAACAGTTTCAACGGCGGCACTTTCATCGCCGGCGGCGCCATTTTGCTGACCAACGACATCGCCAACCAGTTCGGGCTGGGAAGTGGCGGTGCCACCGGCCCGGTGGTCACGCTCGACGGCGGCACTTTGACGATGTATGACAATGCAGCCACCGAAAACAGCTCTTACTGGAATGTGATTGTGCCGACCAATGCCACCGGCACGCTGAACGCCGACTCCTGCTGCGATCTTTACGGTTCGCTGGTCGGCGGCGGCGTGTTCAATCTGTATGTGCCCTATGTGCGCACGACACTTTATGGCGACTGGTCGGCGTTCACCGGCACGATTAACGTGAACTCCGACAGCAGCGGCGGCGAATTCCGCGTGTCGAATTTCTCCGGTTATCCCGGCGCTGTGATCGTCTTGTCCAGCAATGTCACCGCCGATTTTCAAGACGCGGTGGATCCCGCCGGAACGACCCTGCAAATCGGCGCATTGTCCGGCGTGAGTTCGTCGTCGCTGCTGGGCGGCGCGACGGCCGGAAATGTTTTCACCTGGCAAATCGGCGGCGCAAACACCGACGCCACTTTTGCCGGAACCATCGCCGAGCAAAATGCCAGCGCCATCACCGCCATTGAGAAAATCGGCGCCGGCACGTGGACGCTCACCGGCAGCAATACTTTTATTGGCGGCATGACCGTGAGCGCCGGCACATTGCAGATCAACAATACTTCTGGCAGCGCAACCGGCACGAACCAGGTTTTTGTTGCCAGCGGCGCGACGCTTTCCGGCAGCGGCATCATCGGCGGCCTGACGGCGTTGGACGACGGCGCCGTTCTCGCGCCCGGCAATGGCATCGGCACGCTGACGATCGGCAATGAACTGGATTTGAGCGATCAAACCGCGCTGCAATTCGGTCTCGGCACGAACAGCGACCAGGTGGTTGTCGCCGGCGATTTTACTTTGGGCGGTTTGTTGAACATCACCGACACCGGCGGATTTGGCGTCGGCACTTACACTTTGTTCACTTACGGTGGCGCGCTGACGCTGGGCAGTCTGGCCATCGCGTCCGCGCCCGCTGGTTTTGTTTGCGCCATCAGCACGGACACGCCGGGACAAATCAACCTCATCGTGACGCGCCCGCAATTCAATGCGGTCAACGGCGGGGCCGGTGGATTGGCGATGAGTGGTTCCGGTGGCCCGGCGGGCGGAACTTACTATGTTTTGGGATCAACCAACATTGCCCTGCCGGTGAATTTGTGGACGCGCATTGAAACAAATCAGTTTGATGCCAACGGTAATTTCAACTTTACCAACGCGGCAGACCCCGCCGCCACACAAACATTTTACCGGCTGCAACTCCCTTGAGCCTGAATTCTGAAGCGGAAACCGCCAGTCTTCGCTCATCCCGGAGACTTCATTTGGATTGATTACGCGATGACTTCCAGTTTGCCGGTGCTGTCGCCGACACGCTCGGCGGGCGCGCCCATACGGTCGAGGAGCGAGAGATAAAGATTGGTCATCGGCGTTTTGTCTTCGACTTTCAAGTGGCGTCCGGGAGTGATGCTGCCGCCGCCGCGACCGGCGATGAGCACGGGGAGATTTTCGTGGAGATGCTGGTTGCCGTCGCTGATGCCGCTGCCATAAACAATCATGCAGTTGTCGAGCAGCGTCCCGTCGCCCTCCTTGACGGATTTCAATTTCTGAAGAAAATACGCAAGCTGCGTGGTGTGAAAATGATTGATCTTCGCGATCAGCGCCTTCTTGTGCAGGTCGCCGCGATGGTGCGACAAATCGTGATGGCCGTCCGAAACTCCGATGAAGGGATAGGGCCGGTTGCTGCCGTCGTGCGCCATGATGAACGTCGAGACGCGCGTGGAATCCGTCTGAAACGCCAGCGCCAGCATGTCAAACATCAGCCGGATTTGCTGTTCGTAATTCTCGAACATTTCCGGCGCAACGACGCCATCGGGAACCGTTCCCTGAAATTTTTCCGCGCGCTGCACCCGCAACTCGATTTCGCGCACGGCGGTCAGGTATTCGTCCAGCTTTCGGCGGTCGGTCGCGCCGAGATTTTTTTGGAACTGGCGCGCGTCGTCCATGGCGAAATCGAGAACGCTTTGGTCGAAAAGCGCCCGCCGGGACTGCGCCGCTTTTGATTCGCCCTGGTCATTGGAGGCAAACAAACGGTCGAACACCGCGCGGGGATTCACCTCGGGATTGACCGGCTGGGTTTCGGATTTCCAGGAAAGATTGAACTGATAGGAGCAACTATAACCGCTGTCGCAGGAACCCGCGCGCTGTCCTTCGTCGCAGCTTAATTCCAGCGAGGGCAGCCGCGTCTGGTCGCCGATTTTTCCGGCGGCGATTTGGTCCACCGAAATGCCGGCTTTGATGTCGGCACCGGCGGTTTTCTTCGGGTGGCAACCGGTGAGATAAGTCGCCGAGGCGCGGGCGTGGTCGCCGCCGCCATCGCCCATCGAGTTGGCCTGTTCGTGCGCGAGGCCGGTGAGGAGCGTGAAATCCTTTTGAAAATCCTTGAGCGGCTGGAGAATCATCGGCAGCTCGTAATCCTCGCCGAAGGCCGTGGGCGTCCAATCATCCATGTTTTTGCCCTGCGGAACATAGACGAACGCCAGCCGTTTTGGAAAACCCTGTGGTTTGCTGCCGGCGGCAGCGGCGAACGCGCTCATTGAGGGCAGCATGACATCCAGCATTGGCAGGGCGATGATTGTCCCCAAGCCGCGAAGAAATTTCCGGCGGGGTATTTGCCAGTTCTTGTTCATAGCTAAGCTAATTATAGCGACTAATTTTTAGTATAACCAAATATCCATGTAATGGCAAGTGTAATTTTCTCTATTTTTCCGCCAGCCGTTCACCCTCGCCGCGCTGCATCTGGAACGGCACGCTGTTGACCACGTCCAGCACGAGGCCGGAGAACCTGGGATTGCTCTTCAATTCCTTGACCATCTTGTCCGTGGCCGGACGGTCGTAATTCTCCAGCCCGCGTCCCAGCGCGTAGGTCAGCATTTTTTCCGACAGGCAGCGGTAAAAGTCGTTCCGCTTTTTTTCCGCCAGGATGGCCGTCAGTTCGCTGGCGCCGCTGAATTTCTCGCCGCTGATCAACTGGCCGGACGCGTCCACCGGCGCGCTGCCGTCCTTGTCGCGCCACTCGCCAATCGCGTCGAAATTTTCCAGGCTGAAACCAATCGGATCCATGCGCGCATGGCACGAGGCGCAGACGGGATTGGCCCGGTGCTCCACCATCTGGTCGCGCAACGTGCCGGTCAGGTTGCGGCTCTTGTCGTCCAGGTTCGGCACGTCGGGCGGCGGCGGCGGCGGCGGCGCGCCGAGGAGATTTTCCAGGACCCATTTGCCGCGTTTGACCGGCGACGTTCGCGTGGGGTTGGACGTGAGCAGCAGCACGCTGCCCTGCGTCAGCACGCCGCGCCGGTGCGTTCCGTCGAGCGAGACTTTTTGAAAATCGTCGCCGCTCACGCCGGGCACACCGTAAAATTTCGCGAGCCGTCCGTTGGCGAACGTGTAGTCGGCGGTCAGGAAATCCAGCACGCTGCGATTGTCCCGCATGATATAGTCGAAAAACATTTTCGTTTCCCTCTGCATGTCCGTCGCCAACGTCGCATCGAAATTGGTGAACATTGTCTTGTCCGGCTGAATCGTCGGCAAGAGGCGGAATTCCAGCCATTGACCCGCGAAATTTTCCGTGAGCGCCGACGCCTTGGGCGATGCGAGCATGCGTTTCACCTGCGCGTCGAGGTTCGCGCGCAATAGGCCATGCTTTGCCAGATCAAGCAATTCATCGTCCGGCATGGAACTCCAGAGGAAATAGGAAAGCCGTGACGCCAGCGCGAATTCGTCCACCGGATGAACCGATTCCGGCTGGTCGGGGTTGGGCTGGACTTCTCCGCGAAAGAGAAAGAGCGGCGACACCAGCACCGCTTTCATCGGCACCTTCACGCTCTCGACAAATTGCAATCCATTTAGACTGGCCAGGTCATAAAGTTTCATCAAGCGATCCAATTCATACGGCGCGACCGGACGCCGCCACGCGCGAAACGCAAATTGTCCGAGAATGGCGCGCGCGGCGGCGCGTTCGTATTCCGCCCGGTCTTCGCCTGAGGCTTCGACGCGGCGAGGCGCCAGCGGCTTCGCAAAATACGCCTGCATCGTCTCCGACATCGGCGGAATCAGCACCGGCGCGGAAAGGTCGGCGACTTCGAGCGAGCGGATCGCGAGATTGCGGCTGCGCAGATTCGGATTGGAATTGGTCGGATCGGAAAAGCCGTTGACGAACGCCGCCGAAAATTGGTGCGCGCCCGGCGGCAGCTTCGTTTTGAATTCAAAGAACTGCGGCTGCGGCAGCAGCAGCGCGGGCGAAAACATCCGCTGCCCCGGAATCACCTTCAGGTTGCCAGGCGCGAGCACGTCAAACGTCCTGACCGGCTTGCCGTCCACGAGAAATTCCATGCGCGCCGGTTCGCCGCCAGATTGATACGCGTAAGCCTGCGCACGGAGAATGTAATCGCTACCATTCGTCGCGCTGATGGCCACGGACACTTTGCCGTTGCCGTCGAGCAGACGGTCGCCATTGTCCAGAAGTTTTCCGCCGCCTGCCGCCGCCAGTTTCTCCGCCGGGAAAACCCGTGTCGCGCTCGGCAGCGGGCCTTCGACTTCAATCCATTTCACAAAAATGTTGCCCGGCTGCTGTCCGCCGATGCGGCCGTTCAACATGAAAAGTTCGTTCGCGCCGCCGCGCTCGCGCCGCGCCGCCGCGCGGAAACGCTGCCTGCCCGTGCCAACGCCGACGCGCGCCTCGTAAATGCCGGGCGAGGCTTCGTTCGTCGTCACGACGAAATTCTGGACGAACGTGTCGTTGACCATGATCGAGATTTTCGTGGGTGGCGGATTGGTAACCTGCGCCATCTCGTCACTGCCGCCGCCGCGCACCGCGCCGCCCGTCGGCGTGCAGAACGCCTGCACGCGGACAACATAATCGCCCGCCACCACGGGCAGCTCGACCGCCACATCGTCCTCTTCGAGACTGATGAGATGCACCCAGCCGTCGCCGCGGTCGCCCAGAGCGTTGAATCCGATTTCCGCGAGCGTCGCCGGAACGCGGTGGACGGTGCTTTGAACCGGCTCGGTCGGAATGGCCAGGTCCAGAATTTTGTCCGCCGCCGACAGATATTTTTCCATGAGCATCGGCGGCAGTGAAAGCACGTCGCCGATGTTGTCGAAGCCGTAGCCTGAATCGTCCGGCGGAAAATCGTCCGCCGGATGGAAATCCACGCCAATGAGGTCGCGGATGGTATTGTCATATTCCGCCCGGTTGAGCCGGTGGATGGTGACGCGGCCCGGGTCGGGATGGGCGGGATCAATTTTGAAAAGCTCGCGGTCAATCCAGCCGGTGATGCGGTCGCGCTCCACCTCCGTGGGCTGCGGTTTGTCCGCCGGCGGCATTTGATACGTCGAGATATATTCGTGCAGCGTCTTCCATTCCTTGGGATCGGCCAGCGCGTCCGCGGCGGTTTTGTAGGAATCCAGCGCCAGATCGCCCTTCGATTTTCCGTTGCCGTGGCAGGCGTAGCAGTATTTTTGAAAAATCGGCGCAAGGCTGTTCGTAAAGGATTTGTCCGCCACCGCGGAACCACTCGCCATGTCCGCCGCCGGGCAATTCAGCGCGGCGAGCGCCGCCAGAAGAAAAATGTGACCGGTTAAACGCATTTTTTGAAATACATTCACTTAATTTGAAAAGAAGTCAACCAAATGAGTGGCAATTCTCAAGGAAAATCATCTGTCGGCGGCCCTCGGCGCGAAACCCATGTCGGCCATCCAGTCGCAGAACCGGAACTGCCAGCTTGAAACGGCCATCGGACGGTCGCGGATGCCGAAGCCGTGCCCGCCCAGCGTGTAGATGTGAAGCTCGACGGGGACATGGGCCGCCTTGAATTTCAAATACACATTCGGCAGTCCCTGCGAAATGTCGGGCCGGTCATCGGACGCGCACACCAGAAATGCCGGCGGCGAATTGGAGTTGACGGTGATGCTGGCGGAATTGCCGGGATAAATCAGAGCCTGAAAATCCGGGCGGCAGGAAATCTGATCAATCGGATCAGCGGCGTTTGTGATGCCGTCATCGTAACGCATGGCCTCCAGCTCTGCGACTTCGCCACCGGCGGAAAAACCGAGGATGCCGACTTTATTCGGATTTATGTTCCACTCCGCCGCGCGCGACCGGACCAAGCGGATGGCGCGCTGGGCATCCTGCAAGGCGTGGACTTCAATTTTATAGACGGAGTTGGTTTCGCGCGCGAGGCGGTATTTCAGGACGAAGGCCGCAATGCCGCGTTCGCTTAAAAATTTTCCGACATCGTTGCCCTCGCGTCCCATCGTCAGGAAACGATGCGCGCCGCCCGGCACAACAATGACTGCGGCGGTGGGAATTTTCCCGGCCGGCGGCAGCCAGGGAGTGATTGAAGGATTTTGAATGTTCGATGTGACTGGGAACGGCGCAATGCCAGGCTCCTCGCGCATCGTCACCACTTCCGGTTCGTTCGCGCGGCTTTCAAATCCGGGCGCGCCGTTGGGCCAGAGATGGGTTTCCGCCGGAGTTTTGTTGGTGGCGCAGCCGGCCAATGCCAGCGCCGCGACCAGGAACAGAGCCAAGGTTTTCAAATGGTTGCCGGCTTTCATTTATATTAATGATATAAATTCGTTTTCGTAATCGGGATGGCCGTCAAATTAGGACTGACGCCTTTTGAAAGCAAGCGGATTTCGAGTGAAAATAATCACGGCGGCAATCGGGCGAAATCTGATGCGTTTTCGGGGCGAGTATGCTTGAATAGCGCAAGATTCATGAACATTTTAAGCAGCAACGAAAGGCATTCCAGCATTATGAAACGCCAAACCGGCAAGATAATTTCCATCCTGCTCCCGTTGAGCATTCTCGTTTCAGGCATTTTTTCAAGCCAGACGGCTCTCGCGCAGACCAATCGTTACGTCCCGCCCGACCGGCCGGAATTGATTTACAAGCCCAGGGGAAATTTTTCCAACAGCATTGCGCGACCGTTGCGCTATTGGCCAGACGGGACGGATTTTGTCATCACCAATGGCGCGGAGCTTTTCAACCGCCCGCTCTACTCCATGAATTCCGGCTTCCGCATTGACGGCGGCGACAAGCCGGAATTCTCGCTCTACCTGCCCGGACGCGGCGGCAATCTGCGGCTTGGCATCAAAACTTCCGCCGGCGTGAAATGGCTGAACGACGCGCGGCAAATTGTCACGCGCTACCGGCCCGGCTCGCTGCTTTACGCCATCCACGATCCCCTGCTCGCCGATGGCGAACTGGATTTGACGGTGCTGCCGCTCGCGGCCACCAAGGGTTTTATTGTCCGCGCCGAATTGCAAGGCGCGGCTGCCGCCGATTTTATCTGGGCCTACGGCGGCGCGAACGGCGTGCGCGGCTCGCGGGACGGCGACATCGGCTGCGAGCGCCTGCCGGTTTCGGAGTTTTTCCAGATGCAACCGGAACAATGCCGCAGCAATATTTTTTCCATCGCAGCGAACACGTTCACGCTGCGCGACAATAAAACTATTCTCGCGGGCGTGACGCCGTCCGGCGCAAAACTGTCCGTGGCCGACGCGACAAAATGGAATTCGCCGGACACATTGCTGGCATCCGGCGCCGCGAAGGCCGCTTTGCCGGTCGTCGTCGGGCAAGTTGCGTTACAGCCAAGCCAGCCGGTTTTTCTGGCATTGCAGCAGTTGACGAGCGGAGGCGGGGCGGAATTGCCGGTCTATCGTGACGTAAGCAAAAATACAGCGAACGAAACGGCGGCGGGCGACCAGCCTGTTGCCATCTACAAAGATTCCGACCTGCCGAAGGTGTTTGCCGAGGCTGAACAATACCGCCAGGCAATCGCGAATCGTGTTGCCGTCGAAACGCCGGATGATTTTATCAACGCGGCGGCGGCCGCGCTTTGCATCGCGGCGGACGCGGTTTGGGACGACAAGCAGCAATCCTACATGCACGGCGCGGTCGCGTGGCGGACGCGCCTGCTCGGCTGGCGCGGACAATACGCCGGCGATGCGCTCGGCTGGCATGAGCGCACGGCGGCGCATTTTGCGGGCTTTGCCAAACAGCAAAATGTCAGCCCAATTCCCGCAACCATTCCGCCGCCCGACGACCAGTTCAATCTTGCGCGCAGCGAAGCCGCCATCCACTCGAACGGCGACATGTCGAAAAATCATTACGACATGAATCTCGTCGCCGTGGACGCTTTTTTCCGGCATTTGCTTTGGACTGGCGACACGAATTATGCGCGCGAAATGTGGCCAGTCATCGAGCGGCATCTCGCGTGGGAGCGCCGGCTGTTCCGCCGCGAATTCGGCCCGGACAAGCTGCCGCTTTACGAAGCCTACGCCGCGATCTGGGCGAGCGACGATTTGAATTATGACGGCGGCGGCACGGCACACGCCAGCGCCTACAATTATTTTGCGAACACCATGGCCGCGCGCGTCGCAAAGATTTTGGGCAAGGATCCGGCGCCTTACGAAACCGAGGCCGGTTTGATTTTGCGCGGCATGAACAAATATCTCTGGCTCGCGGACGAAGGCAATTTTGCCGAGAGCAAGGATCTGCTCGGTTTGCAGCTCGTCCATCCGAACTCCGGCCTCTGGACATTTTACCACACGATTGATTCCGAAGTGCCGACGCCGCAGCAGGCGTGGCAGATGTCACGCTGGATTGACTCGAACATCGCGCACATTCCGATTAGCGGGCCAAATGTGCCGGATGAAAATCTTTTCACGCTGCCGGAGACGAGCTGGATGCCGTATCAATGGTCGCTCAACAACGTCGTCATGGCCGAGGCCGCGCATACGTCGCTCGGTTTCTGGCAGGCGAACCGGCCGGAAACCGCGTTCCAGCTTTTCAAGGGCGAGTTGCTCGACTCGATGTATCTCGGCCTGTGTCCCGGCAACGTTGGCGCGATGACATGGTTCGACATGGCGCGCGGCGAGGCGCAACGCGATTTTTGCGACGCCATTGGCGTCAATTCCCGCGCGCTGGTCGAGGGGCTTTTTGGCATCAGACCCGACGCGCTGGCGGGTGAACTGAAAATCGTCCCCGGCTTTCCGGCAAAATGGGATCATGCCAGCATCCGTCATCCCGATCTGAATTTCAGCTTCCGGCGCGAGGGGCTTACGGAAACTTACGTCATCGAGCAAAAATTCTCCAAGCCGATGGCGCTGGATTTGCGAATCGCCGCGTTGCGCGACGGCGTGGCGCGCGTGACGGTCAATGGGCAGGAGCCGAAATCCGCCTGGGTTCAAGGCGAAGTTGGTTTGCCGAGACTTGAAATTGGAAGCATTCCAGCGGCGCGAACGGAAATTGTAGTGACATGGAAAGGCAACGCTCCAAAGCCAAACATTCTGCCGGATGTCGCGCCCGCCGCGCCGGAAAAAATCGTGGCGTTTGACTGGAACCAAATAATCTCCGCCGCCAACAAATTTGAAGCCGTTAATCTTGCGCCGTTTTTCAACGACAAGGTCACGCAGATTTATCGAAACGAATACCGCTCGCCGCGCTCGCCCTTCGCGTCGCTGGCCACGCCCGATCACGGCATCGGCGGCTGGTGCGAGCCGACTGCCAGTTTCGACGTGGACGATTCCGGCCTGCGCGCGGTCTCGGAAAAGAGCGATGGAAGAATTGTCCTGCCAGACGGAATCGCATTTCAAACACCCGGCGAAAACGGCGCGAAGAACATCATTTTCACCTCACAATGGGACAATTACCCTCGCGAAGTTTCCGTGCCGCTGGTCGGAAAATCGTCGCACGCGTTTTTGCTGATGGCCGGCTCGACGGACGCGATGAAAAGCCGCTTTGACAACGGCGAGGTGATTGTGACCTACACCGATGGCACGACGGCGCGGCTGGCACTGAACAATCCGGTCAACTGGTGGCCGATTGACCAGGATTATTTCATGGATGATTACGCGTTCCGCCGCGACGAGCCGATCCCGCCGCGCGTGGATTTGCGGACAGGAAAAATCCGCATTCTCGATGTCGAAACTTTCAAGGGCCAGGGCCGAAAAGTCACGGGCGGCGCGGCGACGGTTCTGGATTTGCCGCTCGATCCGGGCAAGGAGCTAAAATCGCTGACGGTCCGCGCGCTCGCCAACGAAGTGGTCATCGGCTTGATGAGCGTGACGCTGGCGCGATGATTTAGTTTATGAGTCAAACCAGGAAGCTCGTCTCGGTATTGTTTCATCGTTGCGCGATGCTTGTCGCGCCGCTGCTCATGGCTGGCTCTTTGCGCGCCGCCGATCCGCCGCGCCAGTGGGGTGACTGGGCGGATTGGGGAGATCAGGGCGATGGCACTTACAACAATCCCGTTGTGCCGGGCGATTACAGCGACCTTGATTGCATCCGCGTCGGCCCGGAATACTATGCGGTTTCGTCCACTTTCCAGTTTTCTCCAGGCGTGGTGATCCTGCACTCGCGCGACCTGGTTAATTGGGAAATTCAAAGCCACGCCGTCGCCGACGTCACGCAAATCAGTCCTGAACTGAACTGGGACCGGATGAACCGCTACGGCAAAGGCATCTGGGCCGGAGCAATCCGATATCACGACGGCCGGTTCTGGATTTATTTTGGCACGCCCGATGAGGGTTACTTCATGACGACGGCGAAGGACATTGCCGGGCCGTGGGAACCATTGCACGCCGTGCTGCGCGAGGCGGGCTGGGATGATTGCTGTCCGTTTTGGGACGACGATGGGCAAGGCTATCTCACCGGCTCCAATTTTCGCGATGGTTATAAAATTCATCTTTGGAAACTCACGCCCGACGGCCGCGACCTCGTCAAAGAATCCGACCGCGTTATCCACCAATCCAGGGGCAGCGAGGCGAACAAGCTCTATAAAATTAACGGCGTTTATTACCACCTGTTCAGCGAAGTCAAATCCGAAGGCCGCGTGGTGATGATGGAACGCTCGACCAACATTTTCGGCCCGTATGGAGAATCCAAACAGCTCAATCACGCCGACCGGCAGGCGAAAGAACCGAATCAAGGCGGACTGGTGCAGACGGAAAATGGCGGCTGGTATTGGTTCACGCATCACGGCAGCGGCAGTTGGGAAGGCCGTTGCGCGAGCCTCTTGCCGGTCGCGTGGATCGGTGGCTGGCCGATCATCGGCCAAGTCGGCGCGGATGGCATTGGCAGCATGGCTTGGTCGGGAAAAATGCCAGTGGCAGGCACACCCATCGTCACGCCGCAGACCGATGATGAATTCAACGAAACCAACCTGCCGCCGCAATGGGAATGGAATTACCAACCGCGCGCAAACAAGTGGTCGCTTGCCGAGCGCCCCGGCTGGCTGCGCCTCCACGCTTTCCAGCCGTTGTCGCCGGACGATCTGCTGAAGGCGGGCAACACCCTCACGCAACGTTCCATGCGCACCAGCACAAACGAAGTCATCATCAAACTCGATCTGGCCGGCATGGCGGATGGACAGAAGGCGGGGCTGTGCCATTTTTCTTCGCCGCATTATTCGACCTTGGGTGTCAGTCAAACCGGCACGGCGCGCACTCTGGAATTTTCAAGCGGAGGCAAGGTCACTGCCGGCCCGGTGCTGACGGGCGTCAGTCTGTGGCTGAAATCCACATGGAGTTTGGACGGCCAGAGTCACTACGCTTACAGCCTGGATGGCAAAACTTACACCAGCTTTGGCGATTCGTATCAATTGCAATGGGGTTCCTACCGCGGCGACCGCATCGGCATCTACAGCTACAACAACCAGGCCGATGCCGGATACGTTGATGTTGATTCATTTCACTACGATTGCAGCGGGCCGCAGAACCGGAAGAAATAGGACGCATCAATGAGTGCCCGTCTGGCTTGGAGTCTTAAGGTATCGCTGTGCGAATTGTAGAAAGGCCGGCCAGTCAGGAACATCGCTGTGAGGACCGGCGTGATAGCGGAAGGCAATCTCGCCCGAGGTCAACGCCGTGTCGGGCGCGGGCATTTCCATCGAGCCCAAATCGTTTTTGCCGAGCAGCCGATACACCGGTCCGGCGGCGACCGCGGCGAGAAACGCGCCGTGCGGGTCGGCCCATTGGTCACCCGTGCCGCCGTTGAGGAAAATTGGCCGGGGCGCGACGAGGGCGATCAATTCATCCGAATCCACCGGCAGATCGTTCCAATGTCCGGCGTATTTTTGGAAATTGCGGGCGAACCAATGCGAGTTGGCGACGTTATCCACCGTCTCGCCAAAATTCCGCCGCGAGGGTTTGGCGCCGCCTTCGCCGGAGCAACTGGGGAACACAATCGCCCAGCGCGGATCCAGCGCGGCGGCCAGCAGCGCCGCCTTGCCATAGCGGGAATGTCCCTCAACGCCCATTTGTTTGGCGTCAACAGATTTGTCAGTTTCACAATAATCCATCACACGGCTCAATCCCCATGCCCATGCCGAGAGCGCGCCCCAATCATCGGACTTTCTCGCTTTGCCTTCGGACATCAACCCGATGACGCCGGAAGTCAGTCCGCCGCTGTAGTCATTCTGGATCGGGCCTACTTCCATTGTCGCATAGCCCCAGCCGATGGCCAGAAGTTGATACAACGGGCTGCCCGGCTCCGGTTCCGGCTCCGGCGAAGGTGTGCCGGCGCGCGGCGCGCCGTAGCCACCCGGACCGGCAGTGACGACCACGATCATCGGCACCGGCCCTTTGGCGTTTGACGGCGTGAACATGGTCAAATGGACGACGGGATTGGCGGCGGGATACCGTGAATTGTCTATGTGGCCCACGACAATCTTCTTGATGGCGGCTCCCCCGGCGGCATTGGTGTCCGTGGCGGTTACTTCCCAGGTCACCTTCGGTGCGTTTTCAGGAATCCGCCCATACATTTCAGCGCGGAAATCTTCCAGAATTTCCGGGCGGCGCTGATTCCACCAAGTGCCGGCATCCTTGACCGGCTGGCCGTTCTTGAGCACCAGCGGATCAGGCAGAGGATAGGGATTGGCCTTGGCTTCATCGTAAGAAGTCCAAGTTCCCACGCCCGATCGAACATAGCTTCGGCCTTGGGCGTCCGACCACGAATTGGGCCGCGTCGGATTCTGCGTTATGCCAGCGGGACGATTTGTATCCTCCGTCGCTGGCGGAAGCTGGGCGCTGGCGTTATTTACCCCGAAGCCGGCGAGCCACCACAGCGTCATTCCAATGATCCTCCAACGATGCCGACGCGCCATGCCGGGAATCCGGCACAGCCATTTGAAGTCAAATATTTTCATGATTGATTTGATTTTTCGTTGATTCGTTTATGTTAACTTCTTCGCAATCTGCCTGTCGAGGATTTCCCGCAATGGATTCGGCGAATCATCCAAGGGAGCGAAGAAAATCGTCTTCGTTCCAGTTCGGCGGACTCAAGCAAAAAGCGCGGACGGTTGCCCGCCCGCGCCATGAATTCAAATCGCGGCTATTGCGCCGCCGGAGCGACTTCTTTTTTCTCCCCGGCCATTTCCTTGTCGCGGTCTTCCATCGCAGCCCGGCGTGAAAGGCGCACACGGCCCTTCTCGTCCACGCCGAGGCATTTGACCGTGATGTCGTCGCCGACCTTCACGATGTCCTCGGTTTTCTTGACGCGGAAGTTGGCGAGTTCGCTGATGTGGACCAAGCCGTCCTTGCCGGGCAAAAACTCGACGAACGCGCCGAATTCCTTCACGGTGACAACCTTGCCGCGGTAAATCTTCCCGATCTCGGCCTCGGCAGTCATGCCGCCGATGGCATCCACGGCAATCTTCATGCCTTCCGGTGACACGGAGAAAATGTTGACCGTGCCGTCATCCTCAATGTCAATCTCGCAGCCGGATTCCTCGACGAGACGTTTGATGTTCTTGCCGCCCGGCCCGATGAGGAGGCCGATCTTTTCCGGATTGATGTGAAGCACTTCGATACGCGGGGCGTATTTGCTCAATTCCTTGCGCGGCGCGGCAAGGGTCTTGGCCATTTCCGCCAGAATGTGCAGCCGGGCGACGCGGGCTTTTTCAATCGTCTCGGTCATCAGCGCGTGCGGCAGGCCCTTGAGCTTCAAGTCGAGCTGGAAGCCGGTGATGCCTTTTTCCGTGCCGGCAATCTTGCAATCCATGTCGCAGTAATGGTCTTCCCAACCAAGGATGTCGGTGAGGAGCTGGTATTTGGCAATCTTGTCTCCGCTGTATTCTGTGCAGATGCCGACGCTGATGCCGGCCACCGGGCGAATCATCGGAACGCCCGCGTCCAGCAACGCCAGTGTGCCGCCGCAAACGGTGGCCATCGAGGTGGAGCCATTGGACTCCATCACTTCGCTCGTGATGCGGATCGTGTAGGGATAATCCTTCAAGGGCAGCATCGGCTCGATGCTGCGTTCGGCGAGCGCGCCGTGGCCGATTTCCCGGCGGCCCGGACCAGCGATGCGGCCGGTTTCGCCGACGGAGAAGTTCGGGAAATTATAGTGCAGAAGAAATTTCTTCTCGCTGTCGCCGCCGGTGTAGGAATCAAATTCCTGCACGTCATCGCCGGTGCCGAGCGTGGCGAGCGTGACGGCCTGCGTTTCGCCGCGTGAGAAAAGCGCCGAGCCGTGCGCGCGGGGGAGGATGCCGACCTCGCTGGAAATCGGGCGAACGACGTCAAACGCGCGACCGTCAAGGCGTTTGCCGCTGTCCAAAATCAAACTGCGGACAGCTTCCTTCTGGATGTAGTAAAAGGCGTCCTTGACGATGAATTCGGTGACTTTCTCCGCGCCAAATTTTTCGACGAGCTTCGCGCCGACTTCGTCTTGAATCGCCTTGCAGGCGGCTTCGCGGGCAAGCTTGCCGGGTGTGAGCAACGCGGGCACAAAACGGTCGCCCGCGAGCTTCTTGGCCTCGTCCAAAATTTCGTCGGACGCGATGTTGAGCGTGATCTCGCGTTTCTTCTTGCCGACCTTGGCGACGAGTTCGTTTTGCGCGGCGATGAGCGGCGCGCAGCATTCCTGGCTGAACTTCAGCGCGGCGTTGAAATCCGCCTCGGTGATTTCCTTGGCCGAGCCTTCATACATCACAATGTCGGTTGCGTTGCCGACATAAACGAGATCGAGATCACTCTCGATCATTTCGGTGTGCGTGGGGTTGGCGATGAACTTGCCGCCGACGCGCCCGACGCGCACGGCTCCGAGCGGGCCGGCCCAGGGGATGTCGCTGACCATCAACGCCGCGCTCGCGCCGATGATGCTCAAAATATCCGGGTCGTTTTCGCCGTCCGCGCTCAACACAACGGTCTGCACCTGCACTTCGTTATACCAGCCCTTCGGAAAGAGCGGGCGGATGGGCCGGTCGGTGAGCCGGCACGTGAGGATTTCCTTTTCGGTTGGACGGCCTTCGCGTTTGAAGTAGCCGCCGGGGAATTTTCCCGCGGCCGCGGCCTTTTCACGATAATCCACGGTCAAGGGGAAGAATTCCTGGCCGGCCTTGGCCTTGGTCGCGGCCACAGCGGCCACGATGACGATGGTTTCGCCGAGTTGGACGGTCACCGCGCCGTCGGCTTGTTTGGCGAGCTTTCCTGTTTCAATAATGATCTGCTTGTCGCCCACTTGGGCGGTTATTTTCTCTGACATGTTCTAACTTTCCCGCCGCCGCCGGAGGAACTTCAGTGAACTCCGAGCGCTGTCGGAGCTGAATGAAATTTCCCGGTGGCAACGAATTTATATTCGCGAAGTGTTTGGTTTGAAAATCGGGCCGTTCGCGTTTCCAGCCCAAAATTGAATACGGAGGACGGACCGCCTGAAAAGGCAAAAGCCGCGCCCCCGCGAAATCTTAATGGCGCAGTTTCAATTTCTTCGTGACCGTCTGGTAACGGCCCAAATCCGTGGTCTGCAAATAATCGAGCAGGCGGCGGCGCTGGCCGACCATCATGAGCAACCCGCGACGCGAGCTGTGATCCTTTTTGTTGCCTTGCAAATGCTCGGTCAAATGGTTGATGCGTTGCGTCAGCAACGCGATTTGCACGTCCGCCGAACCCGTGTCCTTGTCGTGCGTCTTAAATTGTTCAATCGTCTTTGTCTTTGCTTCCATAATCAATTAGAGGGCTAGATTGTAATTATTCACCGTGCCGTGTAAAGAACTTTCCTGAACGCTTTTGAAAACGCCGATTGTGCCCAATCCGCGGTGGCCGAATGCTGCGGTTATTATACCAAGACCGGATGGAGCCTGCTCAAATTTTAATCAGTTTCATCGCCCAACGACGGCGTTGCCTCGTCATTTGGCGCCATTATGCAGCCTCTCGGCTGCGCACGCGCGGGAAGGGTGACGGGAACGTTGAATCCTTCGGGCAACAAAAGCACCGTGACCATCATAAATGTAAAGATTATCACCGAACCGATCCATTCCCAGAAGGCAAGGTGCCACATGACGGTGTGCCGGAAAGCCTGGCGGGCATGTTCAGCCCATGCCTGGTTCGCCTCATGACCAAGGAACTGCAAGGCTCCAATGGTTGCCACACAACCGATTGGCAGCAGTGTGACCCATCTCCAGTAATGCGATAGCGCGCCGCCCAGAGATCGTTGTCCGCCAAAAAAGCTGAATCGGTCCCTAAACGCGCAGATACAGCAGCAGAGCATCCCGATGAAGAAGGCCGCTGCCGCACTGCGCGCAAAAAATTCATGCATTCGCGGCCAGTCGAACACTGGTTGCATCCGATCCGGCACAATGCCCGTGAGCAGAAACAAGACGCAAGCCACCGCAAACGCCATGCCGGCGGCGCGCGCCAGATGGGGCGTTATGCCGCGCAGCCGCTTTTCCACATAACCGGCAAATGGCAATGCCAGCACCCCTGACGCCACGAGACCGAGGCACGGAAGCCAGAAGGCGCTCGGATTATCGCGCGGCGAAGCGAGGCTCGAGATGGCGCGCACGCTCCAATCATACGGCACCGGGAAGAAAAATGCGGCGACAATCACCGTGCCAAAAAACGAGGCTATGCTGAGCGGCAAAAGTATTGTCAGCAGCGCCCTTTTTGAGACGTGTCCGGCGAAAATCTTTTTAATTGACATTCCCAATATGGTTTCTGGCCCACGACCGGCGCGGGCCTTTTTCGTGATTTTCTTCCTCCTCGACAGGTTCACAAGTCTTTTTCCGTTTTTTGTTGGATTGACATAGATTAAAGCCTTTGTTTATAAGGCTTTATTGTAGGTCAATAACTTCCGCTTGTAAAGTTAATGTGGAAAATGTGGGTTTATATTTCCACGCCTGCTTCCGCCAGTTTCAGCACCGTTGCCTCGGCTTCCTCAATCTTCACGAATTGCATCGGGCCATTGCGCGGCTTGATTTCCACCTCGCCTTTGGCCAGCGATTTTTCGCCGATGCCGATGCGGATGGGAAAACCGACCAGCTCCGAATCCTTGAACTTCACGCCGGGGCGCTCATCACGGTCGTCCAGAATAACGTCAACGCCTTTGGCCGTCAGTTCGGCATAAATCTTTTCCGCGAGCTGCATCGCCTGGCTTTCCGGCGCGACAGCCAGCGGCGTGATGCAAACCTGATATGGCGCGACGCTCAACGGCCAGATGATTCCGTCCTTGTCATTCCCCTGCTCGATGATTGCCTGCAAGGTGCGCGTGACACCGATGCCGTAACAGCCCATTACCGACGGCTTGCGCGAGCCGTCCACGTCGAGAAAAGTCGCGTTCAGCTTCTCGCTGTATTTCGTCCCGAGCTTGAAGACGTGGCCGACTTCAATCGCACGGCGGATTTTCAGCGGCTTGCCACACTTCACGCATGGCTCGCCGGCGGTGACGGTGCGTAAATCAAACCAAGCGGTCACTTTGATGTCGCGCTCGATGGAGACGTTGCGAAGGTGGAAACCGTCCTCGTTCGCACCGGTCGTCATGCCATTTGCGCCGTGCAAACGTTCGTCAGCGTAGATCTTGCAGTCATCCCACCCATTTTCACTCCGTTGATTCAAGAGTATTTGTTTAATATCAGCAGGATGCTTTTCAAGCCGGGGAGGAAAATTAACTGCACCAAGACTTCCAGGTTTAGCATCCAAGCCGATTTTGATTTCTAGCTCTGTTGCGGGCTTAATTTGCACCGCACCGGTCTTCGCAATCAACTTGGTTTCGTTCAACTGGTCGTCGCCGCGAATCAAAATGATGATCGGTTTGCTGTCGGCGATGTAAATCAAGGTTTTAATCTGGCGGTTCGCCGGAACTTTGTAAGGTTCCTTGCTCAACGCCTCAATCGTCACGACACCGGGCGTCGCGAATTTTTCCACTGCTGCGCCAACCTCGCGCGCGGCGGTTTTGGGAATGCCGCTGGTCGCCTTCTCGATGTTCGCCGCGTAGCCGCACGCCTCGCAGAAGGCCACCTCGTTCTCGCCCGTTTCGGCGGGCACCATGAATTCGTGCGAATAATTACCGCCGATGACGCCGGTATCGGCCTCAACCGGAAACGCCTTCAGCCCGCACCGCGCGAAGATGCGCGTGTAGGCGTCATACATTTTTTTGTAAGCCGCCATCGCGCCCTCGTCCGTGGTGTCGAACGAATAAGCGTCTTTCATGATGAATTCCTTCGCGCGCATCAACCCGAAGCGCGGACGGATTTCGTCGCGGAACTTCACGCTGATCTGGTAAAAATTCTTCGGCAACTGGCGGTAGGAATTGATTTCGTTCGCCGCGAGCGTGGTGATGACTTCCTCGGCGGTCGGACTCAAAAACCATTGGCGACCGGAACTGTCCTTTACCTTGAATAAAACATTGCTCGCGGTTTCGGCGCGACCGCTGGCTTCCCAGATTTCCGGCGGCTGGAGCGCGGGCATGAGCACTTCGATGGCGCCCGCGCGGTCCATTTCCTCGCGGACGATCTGCTCCACATTGCGGAGCGCGCGCAGTCCCAGCGGGAGAAAAGTATAAACGCCGCCCGCGAGCTTGCGGATGAGGCCGGCGCGCAAAAGCAGTTTGTGCGAAACGATTTCCGCGTCAGCCGGAGCTTCGCGGAGGGTCGGTATCAAAGTTTGTGTCCAACGCATAAATGGTGAGTTTCATGCAAAGACGCAAAGACGCAAAGCAAATTCCTGGGCAACTTTCCGGCTTTGCGGTTATTTCACAGTGATAATGAGCGGCGCGAGTCCTTGAATCCGCACTTCGAGCCGCTTGCCACTTTGAATCGGCCCGATGCCGCTCGCACGTCACGGCGAGCGGAGGCGATAAAAACGGCCAGGATAATTCGTCCACGGCGGATCGCTGAAATAGGACGAGCCGCCCGTGAGCGGGTTGTTGGCCACAGGATTCCAGATGGGATTGGCCAGATTCTTACACCCATCAAACGCTCCATCCTCAATACTTTTAACGCTCGGGGGGCTGTATCGCCGCCGGTTTTCCCTGGGGGATACGCGATTAGAATAGAATGTGGGTTATCAAAGAGGACACCATCAATGCTGCTGAAGAAGTCGTTCAACGGGGCGACGGCAATTATGGTGAGGCTATAACGATTGGAATTTGAACAGGACAGCCGGCGCAAGATGAATTAATTGTATTGACAATTAGGTATCTTGCGTCACTATATGCAAATTATGAGAATCACCGAATTTGGCACTCGGTCGTCGGCATTTCTGTTATTTCTATTCTGGCTCGTTTTCGCGGGCAACGCGGCAGCGACGGGCTACACACTCACGGTTGGCGCGCTGGGGTCCGGCACGGTAATTCCAGACAACCTGAACAACCCCCACCCTGCGGGCGTCGTCATCACCATCACTGCCACGCCGAATCCAGGCTGGTATTTTGCCAACTGGTCCGGCGACACGAATAGCTCGGTCAATCCCCTCAGCGTGACGATGAATTCCAACCTGTCTATCACGGGAAATTTTCTGGCGTTTCCAACCAACACGCTGACGCTGGTCACGAACGGCCAGGGAACGATCACGTTGAATCCGGCGGGCGGCCGTTATGCCAGCAATTCCGTCGTGACGGTCACGGCCACGCCGGCAACGGGCTGGGTGTTCGCTTCATGGTCGGGCAGCACGAATGGAAATGCAAATCCGCTGTCCATCACGATGAACACGAACAATTCGTTGGCGGGAACGTTCGCCCAGTTGCCTGCGTTTGACCAGCAGCCGTTAGGTATGACCAACGTCGCGGGCAGCACGGTTAGCTTCACATCACACGCCGTGGGCAATGCGCTGTTGGGATACCAGTGGTTCTTTACCGGCGGTTCGCTGACCGGCGCAACGAACACCGCGCTGACGTTGACAAATATCCAATCAACCAATGCCGGAAAATATTGGATTATAGCCACCAACAGCTATGGCAGCGCCACAAGTTCCGTGGTGGCGCTCGTGATCACCAATTCAATCGGCCCCACAAATGTGGTCAACTCGCCGGACGAAGCCGGCCTGCGCGCGGCCATCAAAATCGGCGGCTGGGTCGGCCTCGGATTCAACGGCACGGTTACCATTACTAATACCATCACCATCTCCAACAATGTTATTCTGGATGGAGAGAACGTCGCGGCGGTCATCAGCGGCGGCAATGCGGTGCGTCTGTTTTATGTTGCACCGGGCGCGACATTTTGCGCAACCAATCTAACGCTGGCCAATGGCAGTAGTATCGTCACCAACGGCACGCCAGGGACGCCTGCCGATGCCGGGGCGATTTATAATAACGGTGGCATGGTGACTTTGGTCTCCTGCACATTGACGAACAACAATGCACAATCTTTGATAAGTGGCGGTCTGGCCCGTGGCGGTGCGATCTTCAATAACGGCGGCAGCGTGTCCTTATTTCAATCCGCCATTTCAAATAATGCGTCCATCGGAGGCGGCCTCAACAGCTCGGTTCAGTCACCGACAGTCGTCGGGATGGGCTTGGGCGGGGCGGTCTACAACACCAACGGATCGGTAACGATTGCAGGGTGCAATATGAGCAGTAATATCTGTCTAGGTGGATGGGTCTTATATGGCACCGGCCTGACGATGGGCGGCGCCGCGTTTCAAACATCCGGTTCGTTGACGATAACCAACAGCCTCTTCGCATCAAATCTGGCCCTGGGTGGCAATGGTTCTGGAATGTTTTCGCCGAACGGAAGCCCATCGTATGGCGGAGCACTGGCGGCCACTGGCGGCAGCATAACAATTGATCATAGCCAATTTTTTTGGAATACAGCCAAAGGCGGAGACGCCGGCTATCATGGCGCAGGCGGTCTCGCATCCGGTGGAGTGGTTTATTCCGCTGCTTCGCTAACAATTAACGATAGCTTGTTCATTGGAAACCAGTCATTCGCCGGCAATAATACGGTCGTTCCCACGGCCGCAACGATGGGGGCCAGCGGATACGGCGGAGCCATTTATAATCTGGGCGCGGCCATGCTTAATCGCTGCTCGATCTGTTCCAATTGTATTCAAGGCGGAAATGTCATCGGGTATTCAGGCGGCGCTGCAAATGGCGGGGATGGATTGGGCGGCGGGATTTTTAATGCAGCACAATTTGCCGCCACAAACTGCACCATCGCGCTGAACTCCGCCACCGCCGGCAACGGTTCGGGAAGTTTCGGTCAAATCGGTGCCACTGGAAATGCCATGGGTGGCGGCGTGTTCAACAATACCAGCACTACCTTCATCGCGATGAATCTCACCATCGCCAGCAACAGTTGCAGTTCACCATCCGGTGTGTATTTCACCAATGGCATCGCCGCCGGGGCCGAGATTGCCAACACCAACGGCACACTGCGCCTGCACAACTCCCTCATCGCCTATGGCGGCACAAACGGAAATGCCTTCGGCGTCATTACCGACGATGGATTCAACATCAGCTCCGACGGCTCGGCGAATTTAATTGGCGGCGCGAGTTACAACTACACCGATCCCAAGCTTGGGCCTTTGAATTATTACACCGGATCGACCCCGTGCATGGCTTTGCTCCCGAACAGCCCGGCGATTGATTTTGGAGACAGTTCGGGAGCGCCGGCCACCGACCAACGAGGGCTGCACCGGCCCAATGGCGCTGGTATGGACATGGGGGCTTATGAATTTTATGACCCGAATCAGACGGTTATTTTACAAATGAGCCTCACTTCCGCCGCGAATGGCGCCAGCTTTAATTTCACGGCGTTTCCGGCCATCTTGTATCGCCTCCAAGCTTCGACAAACTTATTATCATGGATTGATCTGGAAACCAATGGCCCGTTTGCCAGTTCAACAAACATCTGCAATCCAATCAGCACACAAGGTTGGAACCATCGTTTCTTCCGGCTTTTGCTGCAATAACCCCTGCTCTGTCAGCGCGGATGGCCAAAGTGCAACAAAGCTGAAACGCTGAAATGCTGAAACCCGCATAATCAGCGGTTCGATGCTGCATTGCCTGGTTCCTGCGGGGTCATTCCCGCACCCGGCGGCAGGATTTCTCCGGCAGCGTCCTAATTTACGGAGCGCGGCTCCATGAGCCGCAGCACGCCCGTTTGTCAACCAAGTCGCTGCGGATCGCAGACCCGCGGTCCAATTTCAATTTGGGACGCTATAATTTCTCATGAATGCTTGCTAATTTTGCCCATACGATTACCTTTGAAGTGGTGGCGCTGGATCTTCCAAAAATAGTTGAGGGATTCCAGCCGCGCCGGTGTAAGTGTAAGCAGCGCCCAACGGTGGCCGCCCAGTTTGAACAAATAGAAATCAACATCATGAAATTATTCAATCGCATCTGCCGCCCCGCGATTCGCGGGCTGGTTCTCGCAGCCCTCGTCGCCATTCCATCAGCCCTCCGCGCGGACGGAACCAATTCAGGGGGGCGCGCCACACAAATGAAAATGAGCTCCGCCGAGCTCGCCAAGATTGTCACCGGCACCAACGCAGTCGCGTCCAACAAACCCATCCCCTACCCACTCACCACCTGCGTCGTCTCCGGCGAAAAGCTGGGCGGCGACATGGGTCCGCCCATTGTGTTCGTCTATCAGGACGCAGCGAAGGGCATCAACCAGGAGATCAAGTTTTGCTGCCCGATGTGCAAGCCGGATTTTCTCAAGGACCCGGACAAATACATGAAAATCATCCAGGCCGCCGAAGCCAAGGCCAAGGCCAAGGACGCCAAAAATTGATGGACGAAAACCAAGAAAAGTGGGGCGCAGTCCGCCCGCTGGTGTGAGATTCAACTCGTGAAAGCGGCATTGGCCATCATATTTAGCTTCGTGCTGGCGGGAACACCCTTCCTGCTCGCGCAAACGCCGTCGCCGGTGTGCGCGCAGCAGCCGCTTCCCGCGTGCTGCCAGCATGGTGTAAAGATGCCGTGCTGCGCGGCAAAGTCGTCCCCTGATTCGCAATCCGCGCCGGCGGTTCCGGCGCAAAACGGCAGCCAAAACCAGCTTTCGCTTCTTGCCGCCAATGTCGTGGCCTGGGTTTTGCCAGACGCCGCGGTTTCCCCATTTTCTTCCGCCACTCCCATTTCATTTGAGACGAAGGGCAGTCCGCTTTATGCGCGGGACTGCGCCCGGCTGATCTGATTTTTCCGCTTCCCCGCCCGCAGTGTGCCCATCGCCGGCGCACCGCGTTCCCGTTGGTTTTGTTTCCGTGGATTTGTTTCGTCCGTGAATTGTGTTTGCATTTTTGAAATTATGAAGTCAGTTGCCATTTTATGTATGCTCGCCGCCGGCGGGTTGGTGCTCGCCGGTTGCCGGGGCATCCAGACCCCGGGCGAAATGCAGGCGCGCCATGATCTCGGCGCGGTCGCCGGCCAATACCGGCCCACCAACGACATCCCGGCGCTGCCTGAACTGACGGCGGATTCGACTTTGAGCAATTTTCTCGCGTTCGCGCTCCTGAATTCGCCGACAGTCGAGACGGCATTTTACGACTGGTCGGCTTCCGTTGAGAACATCACGGTGTCGCGCTCGCTGCCGGACCCGCAATTGACGCTTCAAGCCTACATTACGGACACCCTCACGTCGCTGATGCCGGGACTCGCCTGGAATTTTCCCGGCCCCGGAAAACTCAAGGCGCGCGCCGGGGTTGCCGCCGCCGAAAGCCAGGGCAAATATTTCGCGTTTGAAACCACCGTGTTGCAGGCCGCGTTCAATCTCAAGCGCGCCTATTACCAGCTCGGCCTGCTGGATGAACAGCTTCAACTCAAGCGCGAGACGCTTTCGCTGCTGGAAAATCAGGAGAGCGCGGTCCGCGCGCAAAATCAGGCCGGCACGGCGACATTGGCGGACTCGCTGCGCGTTCAAGGCGAATGCGACCGCGTTGGCACCGACCTCGCCAATCTTGAGGATTCACGTCAGTCAGTGCAGGAAAAATTCAAGGCGGCGCTCGGCCTGACGCCGGGACAGACCAATCCGCCGATACCCGCGCATTTTGAAATGAGCAGCGAAAATGTTGACGCCGATGAATTGCTCCGCGTGGCGTTCGCGCGCAATCCGCAGCTTGCGGCGATGGCTGCCGACGTGCGCACCGCCGAGGCAGACATCGCGGTGGCCTACAAGGAACGGGTGCCGGATTTCAACGCGGGCCTGTCCGCCGACGTTTACGCGCCGCCATTTTACTGGCCGCAAGCCGGCATGACGCTGCCCATCTGGCGCGACAAACTCGCGGCGGAAGTCGCGCAGGCCAGGGCAAACGAACTGGCGGCGAATTCGCAATTGAACGCTGCGCAAATTGACCTGGCCGTGAGTTTCGCGGAAAAGTCGTTTGCCTACCGCGAAACGAGCCGAAACCTCGCGCTGGTTGAGGATAAACTCATTCCGCTGGCCAATCAATCCCTAGCAACCGTCCATGCTGGTTATCGCACGGGCACGATGGATTTTTCCGCCATGACCGATGCGGAACGGATGCTGTTGGACCTGAAGCTGACCGCCGCCGAAGCCCGCGCGGAACGCGAGATTGCGCTCGCCGAACTGTCCCTGATGGTTGCCGGCGTGCCGCCAGCCAATGCCCCGCTGTTGCCGGAAACTCCACAACACTGAAATTTTATGAAATCAAAATTAAAACTCATGTCTGTCTGGACGCTGCTGGTTGCGGCGATTGGCTTGGGCGTGTTCGCCGCCGACAATCCCGGCAAACCGGACGCGACCAACACCGTTGCCGCTTCTTCCGGGAAGACGCTCTACACCTGCGGCATGCACCCGTGGATTATTCAGGACCATCCCGGCAACTGCCCGATTTGCGGCATGAAGCTCGAACCTGTCCACAAAATCGAAGGCACTGCGGAGGCTTCATCGTCCGCCATCGCCATTGATCCGGCGACGATCCAGTTGATGAATCTCCAGACGACGGAAATCGCGCGCGGCCCGCTGCGCCGGAGCATCCGCACCGTCGGCACGATTGATTACAACGAAACCGCGCTGGCGGAGGTGACGACGAAGTTCAAGGGCTGGATTGAAAAGCTGGATGCGGACGCCACGGGCCAACTGGTGCATCGCGGAGAGCCGCTGTTTGAAATTTATTCGCCGGAACTTTACAGCGCCGAGGCCGAATATCTGGCAGTCTTGAATTCCACGAACGATTCCGGCGCGTCGGCGTTGCGCGAGGCGTCGCTGGGAAAATTGAAATTCTTCGACGTTTCCGACGTCCAAATCGCCGAGTTGGAAAAATCCCCCACGCCAAAGAAGACGCAGGAAATTCTCGCGCCGATGGACGGCTTCGTGATTGAAAAGGACATCGTGCAGGGCCAGATGGTGGACGCGGGCATGAAACTTTACAGGCTGGCCGATCTCGGGGTCGTGTGGGTCTTCGCGCAGGTTTATGAGCAGGATTTGCCCTACGTCCAGCTTGGCCAGGAGGCGACGGTCAAACTTTCCTCGCTGCCCGACCGCCAATTTCGCGGGCGCGTCACCTACGTTTATCCAAACGTGGATGAAAAAACGCGCACGGCGCGCGTGCGGCTGGAGTTCGAAAATCCCGGTTATTTTCTCAAGCCCGGCATGTTTGTTTCCGTGCAAATCGCCTCCGAACTGGAGCCGTCCGCGCTGCTGGTGCCGGATTCGGCGGTGCTGCGCAGCGGCGAGAAAAATACGGTGTTCGTCGCGCTGCCCGGCGGCAAATTTGACCCACGCATGGTCGCGCTCGGCCTGGAATCCGAACCTAACATGTATGAAGTCATCAGCGGCTTGAACGAAGGCGAGCGCGTGGTCACGTCCGGCCAGTTCATGCTGGATTCGGAAAGCCAGTTGCGCGAGGCCATCCAAAAAATGAGCGGGTCGTCGGGCGCGGCAGCGGAAATGCCGGCAGCCTTCGCCACAAATGAAACGGGGCAGGTTTTGTCCACCAACGCGGAAAAGGAACCGGTGGTTTATGTCTGCCCGATGCCGGAGCACGTCTCCATTACCTACGATCATCCAGGCAACTGTCCGATTTGCGGCATGGCGCTGGTGCCGGTGACGCCCAGCGAACTCAAGCAGCTTCAGCCCGGCGGCAAGGTGCTTTACTACACCTGCCCGATGCCGGAGCACAGCAGCGTCCACGAAGACAAACCGGGCAAGTGTCCAATCTGCGGCATGACGTTGATTCCGGTGATGGCAGCGCCAACAAACCAGCCGAAAGCCAATGACTAATTCCTGAATCCGAATGACGAAGGAATTCCCAATGCCGAATTTCAAAAATGCCGAACGCGCGAGCGCCGCCGCGTCGTCATTCGGGCTTCATCATTCATTGGTCATTAGAATTTCGTCATTAAACATTTCAACAATATGCTCCAACGCATCATAGATTTTTCGCTCAAGAACAAGTTCATCGTCATGCTGGTGACGGTGGTGCTGGTGCTCGGCGGCGTTTACGCGGTGCGCAACATCCCGCTCGATGCCATTCCTGACCTGTCCGACACACAGGTCATCATTTACACGCCGTGGGAAGGCCAGGCGCCGAACATCATTGAAGACCAGGTCACTTATCCCATCACGACCAAGATGCTTTCCGTGCCGCGCGCGAAAGTGGTGCGCGGCTACTCGTTCTACGGCTACTCGTTCGTGTATGTGATTTTTGACGACGGCACCGATCCTTACTGGGCGCGCAGCCGCGTGCTGGAATACTTGAGCAGCATCAGCGGGCAACTGCCCAAGGGCGTCACGCCGACGCTCGGCCCGGATGCCACCGGCGTCGGTTGGGCGTTCATGTATTCCATCAATTCCACGAACCGCAATCTAGCCGACCTGCGCTCGATTCAGGATTGGTATTTGAAATATCAACTCACCGCCGTGCCGGGCGTTTCGGAAGTCGCGTCCATCGGCGGTTTCGTGAAGCAATATCAGGTGACGGTGGACCCGACGAAGCTCCGCGCCTACAACCTTTCGCTGAACGAAGTGAGCCAGGCCATCGAACGCAGCAATGGCGAAGTCGGCGGGCGTTCGCTCGAATTGTCCGAGCGCGAATTCATCCTGCGCGTCAAGGGCTACATCGAGAACCTCGACGACCTGAAAAAAGTCGCCGTGGGCCTCGGTGAAAACGGCGTGCCGATTCTGTTGCGTGACGTGGCAAACATCCAGTTCGGTCCTGACATGCGCCGCGGCATCGCTGACCTGAACGGCGACGGCGAGACTGTCGGCGGCATCGTCGTCGTGCGCTACGGCGCGAACGCCCGCAAGGTCATCGGGGACGTGAAACAGCGGCTGGATCTGGCGATGAAAGCGTTGCCGCCGGACGTGAAAGTCACCGTCGTCTATGATCGCACTGCGTTGATTGACCGCGCCGTTGCCACGCTACAAGAAAAGCTGCTGGAAGAAAGCATTGTCGTCGCGCTCGTGTGCCTGGCGTTTCTGTTGCACCTCCGGAGCGCGCTGGTGGCCATCATCATTTTGCCGGTCGCGGTGCTGATTGCATTCCTCGTCATGTTCGGGCAGGGCATTAGCTCGAACATCATGTCGCTCGGCGGCATCGCCATCGCCATCGGCGCAATGGTGGACGCGGTCATCATCATGATCGAAAATGCCCACCAGCATCTGGAGCGCGACCAGGGCAAAAAACCGCATTGGGAAATCATCCGCGACGCCGCGGTGGAAGTCGGCCCGGCGCTGTTTTATTCGCTGCTTGTCATCACGGTTTCGTTCCTGCCCGTGTTCACGCTGGAGGAACAGGAAGGCCGGCTGTTCAAGCCGCTGGCGTTCACCAAAACGTATTCGATGGCGGCGGCGGCGCTGCTGTCCATCACACTCGCGCCGGTGCTGATGGGCTGGTTTATCCGCGGCAAAATTCCGAAAGAGGAAAAAAATCCGATCAACCGTTTCCTGATCTGGCTCTACAAACCGGTGGTGGATTTGGCCATCCGGTATCGCTGGCTGGTGCTGGTGTGCGGCGCCGTTCTCGTGGCGTGGGTGTTTTTCCCGTGGAATTCGCTGGTGGCGCGTCTGCTGCCGGCGGGCCGCGCGCAGGAAGTGGCCTTTTCCGCCGGCAAAATTTTTCCGTATCAGAACATCGGCTCCGAATTCATGCCGCCGCTTTATGAGGGCGATTTGCTTTACATGCCCACGACTTTTCCGGGCATTTCGCCGACCAAGGCGCGCGAACTGATCCAGGTGACAGACTGCATCATCAAATCGTTCCCCGAGGTCGAAACCGTTTTCGGCAAAGCCGGCCGGGCTGAAACCGCCACCGATCCCGCGCCGATGGACATGATTGAAACCACCATCCAACTCAAGCCAGAAGCCGACTGGCCCGCCGTAGATATCAAGAACGACAATGACAAAATCATCGCGCACCGCAAGCGCACGCCGGACGAATTGATTGAGGCCATGAACAGTTCCGTGCAAATCCCCGGCCTCAACAACGCCTGGACGATGCCCATTAAAACGCGCATTGACATGCTTTCCACCGGCATCAAGACACCCGTCGGCATCAAGATCGCCGGGCCGGATTTGGCCACGCTCGAACGCATCGGCACGGAGGTCGAGGCCGTCGTCCGCAAAGTGCCAGGCACGGCCAGCGCCTTTGCCGAGCGCGTGACGGGCGGGCGCTACATTGAATTTGAAATAGACCGCGACGCCATCGCGCGTTACGGCCTGACCGTCGGCGACGTGCAGGACGTGCTGTCCGTGGCGCTCGGCGGCATGCCACTGACGACGACCGTGGAAGGCTTGCAGCGCTACACCATCAATTTGCGTTACGACCGCGATTTCCGTTCCGATTTGGACTCGCTCAAGCGCAATATCGTCGTGCCCACGCCGACCGGCGCGCAAATTCCACTCGGCGAACTCGCCAGCATCAAGGTCGTGGACGGCCCGATGGAAATCAAAACCGAGGGCGCCGTGCCCAACGACTGGGTTTATGTGGACATCCGCGACATTGACGTGGGCACCTACGTCCAGAATGCCATGCACGCCGTGAACGCCGCCATCGCCGCCGGCCAGATCAAACTGCCGCCCGGTTACAATCTGTTCTGGAGCGGCCAATACGAATACATGCTGCACGCCCGGCAACGGTTGCTGATGGTTGTGCCGCTGACGCTGCTCATCATCTCGCTCATCATTTATTTGAACACGCGCTCGATGCTCAAGACCGCCATCGTGCTGCTGGCCGTGCCGTTCTCGCTGGTCGGCGCGTTCTGGACGCTTTATCTGCTGCACTATAATTTGAGCGTGGCCGTGTGGGTCGGCATCATCGCGTTGGCGGGGCTGGACGCCGAAACCGGCGTCATCATGCTGCTCTACCTCGACCTCGCCTACGACGAATGGAAGCAGAAAGGATTGATGCGGAATCTCGGCGACTTGCGCGACGCGATTTATCACGGCGCGGTAAAACGGCTGCGCCCGAAAGTCATGACCGCGTGCGTCATCATCGCCGGCCTCGCGCCGATTTTGTGGAGCCACGGCACCGGCGCGGACGTAATGAAACGCATCGCCGCCCCGATGGTTGGCGGCATCATCACCTCCACCGTCTGCGTGCTGGTGGTGTATCCGGCCATCTATTACCTGTGGCGCTCGCGGAAAATCAAAACGGACGGGAAATGAAATAATGTCGCGCGAAGGATGCGCCATTCGTTAACGCCATTTGCGCTGGCACTCAAGGCAATGCGCCTTATGAACGCAGATCGTGGCCCCGCAACCTAGGCATGACCACTTGGCCTCTTCACTCCTGACAAAATCCTGTATCCCGGAAACACGTATCGACTTGAGGTTTTCAATCATGCTCATCCCGTATTTCGTCCGGTAACGCTCGTCAAGGTGTGTCAGCAACTCGCAAGGGAAGCTTGAACAGTCGCAGCAGTAACCGGCCATGCCTCCATTCCTTTTCTCACAATTCTTGATTCGGCATCTGACGCGGGTCTTCGGCTTGCCGCGGTCGTCGCCCCGGCAGCCTGGGCAAGGATTCCGGCTTCTCAAGTATGCAGCGCACAATCTACAGTTCATCCCACAGAGCGCGACCAGCGCCGTAATAGATGTCACTGCTTTCACGGCGTTATTCGGCTTTCCCACCGATTTTCTTTTCCAACTCCGCCACGCGCCGGAGCAGTTCGGGCAGATGCTGGATGGCGATCATCTGGCGCTTGGTCTGTTTGTCCGGCTGCGCGGGCGTGCCGAGCCATTTTTCACCGTCGGGAATGTTGTGCATCACGCCGGATTGCGCGGCGACGGTGACCTGATTGCCGATTTTCAAATGCCCGGCGATGCCGACCTGCCCGGCGAGGATCACGTATTTGCCCAGCTTGGTGCTGCCGGAAATGCCAACCTGCGCGATGACAATGCAATGCTCGCCGATTTCCACGTTGTGCGCGATCTGGACGAGGTTATCAATCTTCGTGCCCCTGCCGATGACGGTCGAGCCGAGCGCGCCGCGGTCCACCGAGACGTTCGAGCCAATCTCCACGTCATCGCCAATGATGACATTGCCGATCTGCGGCACTTTGCGGTGAATGCCGGCGTCGAGAACGTAACCAAATCCGTCCGAGCCGATAACCGTGCCGGCGTGGATGCGGACACGGTTGCCGATTTCCGTGCGCGCATAAAGCGTCACGTTCGGAAAAAGATGCACGTCCTCACCGAGCTTGGAATCGTCGCCGACAAAATTGCCGGCCTGCAAAACAGAATTCGCGCCGATTTTCACGCGCTCGCCCACGGTGCAATGCGGGCCGACATGCGCCGACGGATCTATTTGCGCGGAAGCGGCGATGACAACGGTGGGATGAATTCCGGCGGCAAATTTCGGTTCGGGAAAAAATAGCGCGAGCGCCTTGGCAAAGGCAATGCGGGCGTTTGGCACGCGGATGAGAATTTTTCCCGTCGAGTTGAAGCGGACATCGGCAATGATGGCGGTGGCGGCGCTTTGTTCGGCGCGGGCGAAGAAGTCTTCATTTTCGGCGAAGGTGAGGTCGCCGGGTTTGGCCGAATTGGCGGGCGCAAAGCCGGTGAGCATTGCGCCGGCGTCGCCGATGACTTCGCCCTGGAGTTGTTTTGCGATTTCCGCTGCGCTAAATGGCATATTGGGTCGAACGATTGTCTGTTGACTTGGCTGTCCCGGCTCACTATAAAGACCTGCGTATTCAGTTCAACCCCTAGTTTTATGGCAAAAACTTTGCGTGTCGGGATCATCGGTCACCGTTTCATGGGCAGGGCTCATTCGAATGCCTGGCGGCAGGCGCCCCGCTTCTTCAACCTCAAGGCCAACATCGAGCTGCACACGATTTGCGGCCGCGATGCCGCCGCGGTGCAGGCCGCGCGCGCCCAGCTCGGCTGGCAGCACGCCACGACCGACTGGCGCGAAATCGTCGAGTCGCCGCTGATTGATGTCGTGGACATCGTGACGCCGACGTATTTACACGCGGAGATGGCGATTGAAGCGGTGAAAAACGGCAAGCACGTTTTGTGCGAAAAACCGCTCGGCTTGAATCTCAAGGAATGCGAGGCGATGCTTGCCGCCGCGCAAAAGGCGAAGGTCGTCCACATGGTCTGCCATAATTACCGGCGCATCCCGGCGATAGTGCTGGCGAAGCGGATGATTGACGAGGGCGCGCTGGGGCGGATCTTTCATTTCCGCGCCCGCTACGCGCAGGACCGGCTGGCCGATCCGGAATTTCCGGTGGACTGGCGGCTGCAAAAGGAATTCAGCGGCAGCGGCGTCCACAGCGACATCAATTCGCACATCATTGATTTGGGTCGCTACCTCGTCGGCGAGTTCAAAAATGTCTGCGGCCTGGTCAACACGTTTATTCCCGAACGGCCGCTGCCAGATTCGCCAACCAAGGGACAAAAGAAAATGGGCAAAGTGACCGTGCCGGACTCGGCGGCGTTCCTCGGCTGGATGGGCGACGGCGTGATGGCGAACCTGGAAGCGACGCGCTATGCGCTGGGCCGCAAGAACCACATCGAAATCGAAATCAACGGCAGCAAAGGCTCGATCTATTTCGATTTCGAGGACATGAACAAAATCAAATTTTACAACGGCGACGACCCGCCGGACCGGCGCGGTTTCCGGGAAATCCAGGTGACCGAGCGCGGCGCCGTGCAGCCTTATGTCGGCAACTGGTGGCCGCCGGGGCACGGCATCGGCTACGAGCACACATTTGTCCATGCCATCGCGGATTTCGTGAACGCCTGCGTCGAGGGCAAGCCGGTGCAGCCGACGTTCGAGGACGGCTTGAAAAACCAGCGCGTGCTCACGGCGGTGGAAGAATCGTCCAAGACCGGCAAGTGGGCGAAGGTGTGATTCAGCTGAAACTGCTGTGCGGGTTCGAATCGGCAAAGATGTGAAGAACAGAAAATCTTGATCCAATGTCAAAGTTCCGGAAAATCTTATATGCTTTACTCCTTGGTTGGTGTTTAATCTGGATAAGTGCTTTCACTTGGCTCCATATTTCTTATGCTTCCAGTCTGCCAGATGCGCCGGATGCGAAAACCGGACGCGTTTATCGGGTAGAAGTCAATCATGGCTTCGTTCGTTACGGAAACGAGCGAGAGATTCGCACTTTAAGATGGGGGGAAAATACTCAACCATTTGCGATTCTGTGTGGTTTGATTACCTTCATACTGGGTTTGCGTTATGGTGATATTAAAATGGGTCCAGGTCGTAAACTAAACGAGTAAGGGAATTCCAAATTAGTGCACTACCAACCTTCGCCCGATCTTGCCAGACGGCTCATTTTTCAGCTACCCAGCCGCTTGACGAAAAAGCCGTGACCTCTCTTGAACAAATTTCCCTCATTCGGGCTGCCTCAATAAAAGATTTGCGCGAAAGGCAAATTCTTATTAAACAATCCGTATGCGAAATTCCACCACCGGGGCGATTGCCCTGCTTTTTGTATTGTCACTTCTCTCGGCGAACAATGTCCGCGCGACTCTGACCGAACGGCTGGACGAGAAATTTCTGAAAAGCCGCATCAAGCTGCGGATTGATGAGGACTGGAAAGTCCAGACCGGAAGCATTCCCGGAGCGGAGGCGCCGGCCTTCGACGATTCGGCCTGGGCCACGACGAGCGTGCCGCACGACATGAGCGTCACGCTGTTGAGCACGTCCGACAGCGATCCCGGCGCCATGGGCTGGTATCGCAAACATTTCACGCTGCCAGCGGGGTTCGCGGGGAAAAAAGTCATCGTCCAGTTTGACGGGGTTTATGAGGACTCGAAGATTTATCTGAACGGCACGCAGGTCGGCGGCCAGCGCTTCGGGTATATCAGCTTTTATTGCGATCTGACGCCTTATCTCAAACCCACCGGCGACAATGTGCTGGCGGTGTTTGTGGACAACGTCACGAGCCGGCGTTCGCATTTTTATTCCGGGACCGGCATTTATCGCCATGTGTGGCTCATCGCGACGGACATGGTTTATGTCAAGAATTGGGGAACTGCCGTGACCACCCCGGCAGTGTCGGCGGCGCAATCGGAAATCAAAGTCCAGACCGACTTGGTGAACGATCTGGCGACCGATCAGGCGCGCACGGTGGAAACGACGATTTACGATGAAAATGGCAAGTCACTGAAAA
>Ga0302319_10002900_pt1 | contig 36353 bp, 22 predicted proteins | sample Bog_T0_2_FD_203319 | JGI IMG/M metagenome (GOLD analysis project Ga0302319, IMG submission 203319) | Peat permafrost microbial communities from Stordalen Mire near Abisko, Sweden - Bog_T0_2 | ecosystem: Environmental > Terrestrial > Soil > Wetlands > Peat | place: Sweden: Abisko, Stordalen Mire...
CCCATCCAACACTCTCAAACGATCAACGCAAGATTGTCGAAGCCGACTACTGCATGGAGGCCGGACAGTTAAACCTTCGTGTCCAAGAAGCACTTCTTCTCTATCATTTGGATCATCTCGGTCTTCTTGAGCTGCCAGAGAATCCGAGAAAACACCTTAGTCTCAAGAATCGTGATGCTCTCCGGCCGTTTTTTCAAAAACATGGCATCAAGCAAGGATGAGGAAAGATGGCAAAGTCTCTCAAACAAAAGAACCAGCCACAACTGATCACCTTCGTCGTCTCGAATGCGATCGGCTTAGGTTTGCTTGCTTTGGGCCCGTCCCGGCTTCTCGCCGTTCTTCAGGAGCTTTCGAAAGGCGATTGGACAATACTCGGTAAGCTAATCGCCATTCCTGCCTTCCTGACCCTGGTCACCGGCACTCTCGGCTGGGTGGTGCCTCGTGCCGGAAAAGAATTTCTGGTCTTTTGGAAGATTCGTAATTGTTTGCCCTCAAGTGGGGCGTTTACTCTCATTGGGCCTCATGATCCACGTGTCGATATGCAAAGGCTCATCGGCAAATACCGTTCCCTTCCCCAGGAGCCAGGCCAACAGACCCAGCTATGGTACCGAATCTATCGTGCTCATAAAGAGGAAGCTTCCGTGGAGGATGCGCATGGCGCATTTTTACGATTTCGTGAAATGACAACTCTGTGCGTCGCTTTCCTCGTAGTTAGTACTGTCTCTGTTGCGTATTTCGCTATTGGAGGAAGGAAGCTCCTTCTCGGAGTATTGATTCTTGTGATGGAATACCTGATTGTCATGATTGCCGCTAGGAATGCGGCAACGAGATTCGTGGCAAACGTTCTCGCCCTTGAAAGTGCCACATACACTGGCGACTCGGCGAACCAAGAGTCTGCGTGATTTTGCATCGGCCGAGAAACTGTTTCGCTCCAGCGAACGGCCATGGGTATTTGAAAACGGATGGGCGAATCATTCCCTCAATCTCGCATTTTTTAAGAGCCCAAGGCCGTAAATTGGTAGATCGACTTGCGGACCGAGGAATACCTGCTTCGTCCATGCATGAAGACCTCAATGACCAGCTCGTGGCCTGTATTACTGCTGGGAATCAACGGTTGAAACTTACTTCAAATGATCAATGGCCCAGTACCAATCTACTTCGGGCGACCCTAGTGGCTTGCCGCGCTGTTCCCAGTGGTAGTAAGCACATAAAGCAAGCTCCGCATCCGAACTAGATCGGTCTTTCGGCTCCTCTGCTGCATGCGGCAGAATACTCGCGTAAATAGTCAGCGTATCCCAAATGACAAGTTCATATATTACGGAGAGCGGCTCGTCGTGTGCTGCGCCCCTTCGTATCCTCAATCCAGGCCCTAAATGAACTGGACCGAAGGCAAATGCAGCCATCAGGTTGTTTACATCCGGCGGAGTTGCCGTTGGAAAGAAAACGCCAATTTCGTAAGGAGCTTCAATAATCCTTCCACCGGCTAGCCAATATTCGCATCCCCGGACAATCTTCCTGACCACCTCATGAATGCTTTCAGCTTTTATTCTTACCTGCATCTGCGAATTCGCAGGTGCCTCGGCGTGGGGTCCCAAACCTGGAAGTATGTGAGGCTCTATTTCAGCCGAATAGGGCTGCGCCTCATTCAATAGCTTGCGCCGCCTCATGTCTCGATGTTGTTTTTCTTCATCGGACAAATCTTCGACTCCAATTCCCAACGTTCTGCGCGCACGCTCGTAAAGGCCTTGCGCCGCCGTCTTCCGGGGATCGATACAGTAAGCCAGATACACCAGGAGTTCTTTCTCTAGTTCCCCGAAACGCTCGTTACAGCTTTTGCAACTCGGTGCCGTCCAGCGCTGGACCTGAGCCGGGGTTGTGTCCGGATACCAGCAACTGGGGAATACATGATCTTTCGTTACCGCAGTCAATTCTTCCCGACAATGGATGCACCTTCCATCGCTTTTGGGGCGTCTGATATTCGGCTGAAGGTTCACGGCATTAGGATGCATCCTGGAATTGAAAAGCGCAAATAGTAGTGCAGCTTCAGTCACTACGAATAGACAATGGCGAAGGAGCAAGCCCGCGACTTCAAGAGAGTACCGTAGAGCGTTGCGAAGTCGCCAGTATCCGGTACATGGAGAGCGAATGCAAAACCAAGTTCTGGAGATTTGAATTGGACTGCGGGCAGCAACCGAGGTAAACGGGCAGCATGCCTCAACGGAAGTTGGATCCAGCAGATTAGTACGCTGCCGGTCCCGAGGTGCCGCCCTCTGTGATCGACAATGACATGTGATCCTAGAAATTATCCAGACGCGCCACTGGTAGGCTTAGTTGTGCATAGCGAAAGGTAAAAAACGAATGTCAATAAGTGCCTATCGAAGATTCAGCAAGGCTGCGCATCGCATAACGGTTCTATACGAGGCCACGGTTGATAGTTATCGGCTTCTTTACGATTCGGGCCGTAGCCGTCTTAGAAACGAGGATGCGTCGACCGCAGTACACGAACTACGACTCGAGGGTACAACAACTCGCAGGCGTCCACTGGCGCAGCTGACCTATCATGCAAGGGATGTGTATCCGCAGATGCTTCGCTCAACCTTGTTGATTCGTCTAGTGGCGGTTTATGAAGCGTTCCTGACAGACTCCCTAAGAGAGCTCGCTGAGCGCTCCTCCGATTTCCTTAGAACAGATGCCAGAATCGAGCTTTCGCAAGAACATCTTCTGAATCTTGCGGAAAGCCAGGAAGTCGAGGAGTTCATTGTGAATAAAACCTTGCGTTCCCTGTCGAGTGGTGGTTTCAAGGATATTGCGAAGTTCTACAAGAAGATGAGCATAGACGTGGGTCCGCCTAGCGTCGCTCTACGAGACATCGAAGAGATACATGACCGGCGACATCTTTACGTCCATCGCGGTGGAACTGCAGACGATCAATATTGCAGCAGGTACCCATTCGTCGGTGCGACGAAGGATGTCACCATTCCTGTCGATGAGGTTTATCTGCTGGCGGCGGTGAGGCTCTTAGAAGATTCCGCTCGGCATGTTCGCAATCAGTTGGATGCTCGGTTCCCCCTCCCAACATGGACGTACGAAAGGGGGGCGCAAGTACTTGCCGACGGTCTCGAACAACTGAACCTTTATTCCGGGCGGGTGGTCTGTGGAACACCTCTCGATCTGAACCTACCGCTGCCCGAGAGTGGTGTTCCGCTCAAGGATGTAGCTATCTGGATCGGCAGACTCGATAACAGGTTCAAACTGCTTGTCGGCGGAACAGCAGCAGAGGCGACACTCTATTCGAAATTTATTCATCTTGCAGAAATTCGAGGCGAATTAACGAAGGTGATTTCAGAGAAATTAAAACGCTGACGGATAGGACTTCTCGCTTTCGGATTCTGCTTCGCAGCGCCCGGCTCGGACGATGCGGTACTAACTGACCACCGCATCAGCGTGAGATCATCACACCAGTGAAATCCCACACGGTTCCGCGGTTTCTGCTGGACCAGTTCGCCTACGACGACCCGGTTACGCGGTCTCGTCGCCTCTGGCAGTATTCAAGGAATCGGGCGCCGTGGTGGAAGGCGTCGCCTTCAACCTCAACGCGGTTCGACCACCACTTCCAAGATCCGGCCGATCCCAGTCGAGAGGAACGCCTGGAGACACGCCTCAACCAAGAAATCGAGAACCCCGTCCACCGATTCCTGCCGGAATTGCGATTCGGCGATCTATTTCCTTGGCAGCCTCATTACGTGGCTCAACTGACGCGCTACATCACACTTTTATTCAACCGGTCACGGAACAGAAGGGATGCGACACGCGAGAATACTCAAATTCAGGTGGAGTCACTGCAGTCGGTTCTGGCCAACGATGGCCAAATCTCGCAGGTCGCACGCTGGACAATTGGACAGATCGGCGTCGGTATTTCACCCGAAGAAGCAACCGTTACTGTCGACGAGGTGCGCGAGCGCTTGAATGAGACAATCGAGCGCATTCAGACAGAGGAGCACATTCAAACAACATACGTCGATGCCATGGAACGTGCGCTGGCGAGTTTCGATCAGGCAATTGCCGGCGGACGCTGGGGAATTCTGACCACGACGCCCGACAACCCGTTCATCATCGGCGACGCGCCAGTTGTGACTTGGATCAGAGGAGGCAATTTCTTACATTACGGCTTCGGGTTCCAGCGCCCGAATGTCGAGGTCCTTTTGCCTGTCTGTCCGACTGCGTGCCTTCACGTACTGCCCGTCGTGCCAAGAGATCAAGAACCGCTCACTCCAGCCGTCTCGGAAGTGAATGAGGCACAAGCAACGTTCGCGTCCGAGTATTGCTACGCGCACACGAACAGTCCGGTTCTTAATGACTTGATTCAGCCTCGAGTTGGGAGAAGGCGCATTGGTGTGCACCTTTTCTCGGTCCGGCACCGTGACTATTCCAACACGATGTTCGAGTTGCTAATGAGCGGCGGCTCGCGGTTCCGGGCTCCCCGGAGGTGACCCCGGAGCCAATAGCGACGCACAACAATGGAAATCGCGGGCGTGCACCCCGGATCGCGAAGGACCGCGCACAGTATTTCCGTGCATCAATGATCGACTTCTCGTCGAGTACAAATCGAGAGCGGGCGCAAGGGGAGACACCGTAAGATGCCGACACAAAATGAAGTCTGTCTTCGTAATTAACGGAGTGTGTACTTCGGGGGAGGGACGGTCTCAGGGCTAGGATGTCAGCGGAAAATGATTGATGGTATCTGTGATGGTATTTCGACCGAGTTGATTTCTAAACTATTGATTCTAAATAAACATTGGCTCCTCAGGTAGGACTCGAACCTACAACCCTTCGGTTAACAGCCGAATATTCTGCCCTATCTGCGGTTCTCTCGGTAGATGATCTTCTGGAATCGCGATGACGAGCTGAATATCAAAATGAAGTCGAGTTATCGGCGAAACCGATCTTCGACTAGTGGCCTCCGCTGCCGGCAGTTCCCATGAAATCTATTGGGGAAGATTCGCTACCGGTGCATCTTAGTGAGTTATAGGAACTCTCTCCTCCACAGACCGGCGGTATTTCCCGGTTGGCGTGGCAGATTCAGCAGTGAAACCTTCACCGGACGACAAGGAACCCATCACCAGTAGGTACGGAAGAATCATTGCTCCGTTGAGAAGGCAGTCAATGGCCACCATAAGAATGAGCGCAGCCAATGCCAGGCGGAGATTCAGTTCGCCGGAGGTGTCGCTTGGCGCGAACGACCAGACTGCGCGAATAACCGGCAGTAACATTATTGATTCGAAGGCAATCAGACCCACCACTCCATACATTCCGAATACCAGTAGCCACAGGCTCCACGGCCTGTTATCGCCGTTTTGCCACCAGTTCCATTGCCCGGACCCGAGGAGAGGAGTGTGGAGTGCGATCCTGATAAAACTCTCGTCACGAGATAACCGCCAGGCGAGCGATTGTCGTCCGAGACGTTCCATGACCTCCACAATGGAATGGAGTAGTCCATTCCTGAGAGCTAACTCGCGCAACGGCAAAAGACCGCTCATTCGAATCAGAACAAAAAAAGCGGCGGCGAGAACAATCACCGCAACGGCGCGCCGCAGGATGGAGCGACTTCTCACGATCGTGAAGGGCACAAGGAGCAGAAGAAGAAGGATGCTGCCTACCGACTGGCAAAGCAGGGTCGTGCAGGTCAATCCGACTGCGACCCATCCCAAGGGCACGCCGAGTATTCGATCTTTCGATTGACGAACGAGCAGAAATACTGCAATAAGAGTTGCCGCAGCCATCCAAATGCCCAATTGATTTCCATCTTCCATCATGCCGATTGGGCGAAACCCTATATAGCGACCGGCGCCCACCCAGCGGTACGGCTGGTAGCCATATACAAAAGCGTATAGTTGCGGCCCCACGCATATCTCAACGAGACAAATAGGCACATAGCAAATGGCCCCGATCACGAACGCCCTTGCAGCCAAAAGGAGTGACTCATCGTCGGAAAAATAGACGCGGCCGAATATCCATGGCACTCCCCAGGCAATGCTCTGATACAGAGCGCCACAAAGGCCTTCGCGAAGCGTGCTCCAATGTGTCGCCGCAGCTAGAAGCGGGACACAACCCCAAACAGCCATCGGAAGGTCGCATAAGCCAGGCCTGAATCTCTTCAAGGCTTTAGGATCGAAAAGCAAAACTCCCACAAGGCCGCTCAGCCCAGTGACAGTGGCTTTTGTCAGTAGATAGTTAGTTGGTAAACAGACTCCCAGAATCCAATAGGGAAAAGCCGCGGTGGTCTGCGTATAAGCGGCACCCGGCAGCACTGCCCATCCGCCGAGGAAATTCGCGAGAATAGCGATTCGTGCAGGATACAGCCGAAAGAGATATACACCCACGGGAATCCAGACGACCAGGCACACTAGCGGGAACACATTCATACAGTCCGAATTGACCTCCTCGCCAGAATTCAGGGTAAATTTCAGTTCCTTGAAGATCTGTTAAAAGAAGGCAATGCTCGAGCGTCACTGCACCTGAGCGCAAAGGTGCAGTGACGGCCAGTGCAATCGCAGAGATGCTGCTTCCCTCGAGTAGAAATCCTGGTTTAGACGCCGCCAGTGCGCGAAACCCGGCTTCCCCCATCCTGAATAAGACTTGTAACCTGGGCCCTGGGTCATTAAAGGGCCTCTCATCTATTGCAACTCGGCCCACTCCATTCAGAAATGGCCCTGACGAATTGCGGAGTTATACCCTCCGCTACATGCCTCGGCCATAACTCAACTCTTGTTGCCGGGCAAATTCAAAACTGGGAACCATGGCCGAGCGGGGACTCTGACTTCGAAGACGAGCTAAGATGATACAACTCGCAGCAATGATAGCAGAGGGCACCATATGCCTCGACCCGTGACGAAAAGGACACTCATGAACACTTCTCTCCCGCTCCGTCAATTACCGCATGAGAAGGCCATCGACGTGTGGCTGATTCAGCTCGACTGTCCATTGAAGCCCGGAGTCGACCTTGACGGTATCTTGTCTGAGGGAGAACGCAAACGCGCAGACCGCTTTGTTCGTGATACGGATGCATTCCGGTTTCGGTTGTGCCGCGCAATGCTGCGCCTCGGTGTAGCCTGGTATCTGCAAAAGACGCCGCAGGAGATTACATTTACGACCGGAAAACACGGCAAGCCGCGCCTGACACCTTGCTCCTCTCTGCATTTCAATGTGACGCATTCTCGAGAACTCGCGCTCGTTGCTTTTACGACCATCGGAGAAGTTGGCATAGACGTGGAGTCGATTGAGCACGGTATCGAGGCTTTAGACATCGCTTCCGCGAATTTCACCAGGAACGAAGCGGCAATGATTGCGGCAGCGAGAACGCCGCACGAACAGATACACATCTTCCTCCGTCTCTGGACACGCAAGGAGGCCGTGTTCAAAGCCGCCGGTATTGGAATTCTGCACGGCTTGGACACTGTTGACGTCTCGCGAGAATCCCCGAGTGTTGTTGACTTGCGAAGCGCTTCCGTGGACATCGCCGAATCCAGTTGGCTCGTCTCGGACTTGGAACTGGCCGGCGGTTTCATGGGAGCGATAGCTGCCCCGCCTGCGGACTGGTCGATAGTGCTATGGCCCATTTGCGCCGATGACCTGATCAACTGCTTCGCCACATCGTTTCCTGGGTTGTAGCGATCTTAGTCAGAGATTCAGGATTTCCCAAGGAAGATCTATACAGAGTACAGACCTCAAGAATTTAATGTGTTTGTGGGTGCTCTGTGCTATCCCAATTTCGTCACGTTCAAAAAGCGCTAGAGAGTTCTTATAGGGCTCGTATATAATTCAGTGCTATTACGGAGTTCATAGGTCAAGAAATTGCCAATTATTGCAAAATACTCAGTTAAGTTTTAGAGGAGATTCATCTCTTCTCGCCGGCATTCTGAGGGGGTCCCGCGTCGTATAGGATACTATTAAAGCTTTTTAAATCTGCAAGTTGCAGCCTAGAAACCGAGTCCCAGTAACCCGCAAAGAGTTACCGCGAGCAATTTCCAGGATTACGAAAGAATTGTGGCACCTTCTTGCCATCTGTCGTAAGTTTTCACTACTGTCTCGCCGTGAGCCAGAGGAGAACAAACTGACTGTCAGCAATCAAACAGATTGGGTTACCGCAGACGCAGAGAAAGATGCGCGTCAGGCTGTAACTAGAAATCGATGTATCTACCCCAATCTGAAGCTACGGATCTTTGCTATCGGCATGCGCCAGAATCGGCTGGCGAAGCAGGTAGGCATTGATGAGGCCTATTTGAGCAGGATCATCAATGGTGTTCGCGTACCCGGACATCAACTGCGGCTGCGAATTGCAACCGCATTAAGATGCGATGTGGAATGGTTGTTTGAAGAGGCCAAGGTTGAAAACATCAACGGCATGGTCTGAATGACCAGCTAACCTATCTCTTCCCCAATTGAGTAAGTCAATTGCACGCTTTGCTGTTGCTTCGGTGCAGGGTTTTTCCCCTTCCTGCTCCCTTCCAGGAGATTTCCCGCCTAACTCAATCGTCCCTGAAGGCACTCCGAATGGGAGTGATATGGGCGAAGCCTGCCTCAATGCGAATCTTATGATCGAAAAGACATCTGTTTCAGAGCTTTCGGGCTCGACCTGGTACGCTGTGCAAACATCGTACCGGTGCGAGCAGCGAGTGGCCCAAGCCCTGACCACGAAAGGGCTTAACACTTATCTTCCGCTGTTGCGTGAGGTTCACCAATGGACCGATCGCAGGAAAACCATCGATATGCCGGCGTTCAGTGGCTACCTGTTTGTGAACTACGAGCCTACTTTGCGGAATCGTGTGACAGTGCTTGAAACAAGCGGTGTGGTCCGGTTGGTAGGCGGCAATCATGCGCCAAGCCCGATACCTGAAGAGGAAATCGAGGTTGTTCGCCGCACACTTAACAGTGGGTTGCCCTGCGACCGCTTCGACGCACTAACTCCGGGAGCCAAGGTGCGCGTAATTCGCGGCCCGCTTGCAGGCGTACAGGGACAGTTGGTACGCATCAAGAACAGTCTTCGACTTGTTGTCGCGATCTCCGTCTTTTCCCAGGCAATTTCAGCGGAGCTTGGCTTGAATGACGTGGAAGCTCTCCACGATTACTCCGTGCCTCAATACGCCGTTTAAGAATAGTTTGATTTAGACCAGCGATCTTCCCTTCACATACTTCTCCTGGAAACACCGCACACGGCTGTCTGGCTTGACAGGAGCGGCCGTGTCTCAAAAGCGAAAGTGGAGCGAGCACCGATGGAAGAATTCAGAGAGACCAGTGTCGCAATCCTTGGGGTTGCGATTAACAATCTGACGATGGAGGAGGTTCTGGGTGTCGTCGAAGCCAACATCTCCGAGGGTGGATTTCATCAGATTGCAACGGCAAACGTTGATTTCCTCATCAATTCAATCCACGACGAGGAACTACGCGAAACGCTTGGTCGCTGCGATATGGTGCTTGCAGATGGAATGCCGCTTGTATGGGCGTCACGTCTACTGGGGACAAGTCTTAAACAACGTGTGACTGGAGTCGATCTTGTTCCGCAGCTCGCCAGACTGTCAGCACTGCGCGGATATCGGATCTTCCTGTTGGGATCAAGCGAGGAGAGTTCGGCAGGTGCAGCAGCGTGGATGCAAACGACCTTTCCAGGCGTTTGTGTGGCAGGGCGCTATTGCCCGGAGCATCAGCCACTCGAGGAAATGGATCACAAGGAGATATTGTCCCGAATCGATGAGGCTCGACCGGACATCCTTCTGGTTGCCTTCGGAAATCCCAAACAGGAAAAATGGCTGTCAATGCATCGATATCGGCTGAGAGTCCCTGTCTGTATTGGGGTGGGCGGCACGCTCGATTTTCTGAGTGGCAGGATTTCACGGGCGCCCTTATGGATGCAGCAAACCGGCCTGGAATGGTTTTATCGGATGAGTCAAGAGCCATTCCGGCTGGCAAGACGCTATGCCCGTAACGCAGCCGGGCTCTTACGCTATCTCCCCTTACAAATGGCGGCGATGGCAATTCAAACGAAACGAAGTTCGCAAGTGGAAATTACAAGAGAGACAGTTGGCTCGGCGAGGATCCTTCGCATTGATGGCAATTTCACTGGCGCGCTGTTACCTCAATTCGAAACCGAAGTGCGCAATGCGATTCTTTCCGGCTCCCATGTTGTGCTCGATATGAGCAAGACCGCCTACATCGGAGCAGACGCGATGGGCACGCTGATTCACCTGCTGAGTGTTTCACGCCGCTGGAAAAGAGAACTCTGGTTAACCGGGCTCCATCCATTTCTGCTGTGGGTGGTTCGCGCCGCTCAGTTGGAACTCTCATTCCGTATGGCTCCTGCGGTTGCGGAGGCATTGCGGCGCATCGAACCCGAGATCGCGGCGCTTCCACAATTTGGAGATGACTGGGCGCTCTGCCGTATAGGAGATCAATGGATTCCGGTACATTCTCATGAAATGCCCGAACTGTACCGTCAGGTTCCGCTTATTCTGAAGCGAAGGGGGCTGGTTGAGCCGATCTCAGTCATGTCGTCTGGCAGTCACCAAGGGGAGGGGATGATTTCGGAGTTGGTTCCTGTAGATGCCGGATGAAACCACCGCGGAAGAGTCGGGATCCTACGCAGCCTGCTGAGTTAGATTCTTTGCGACTGTCCCGGTAAAACAGCAATTCGCCACCGTACTCCAATCGAAAGCCAGGAATTATGTTTCTGTCACTTCTGCTCGGCCTCGTCGGGATCGCTCTAATGCTCGCGACATTGCCATTGCTTGCAGAGCTTCTCATTCTGACCGCGGCGGCTTTGTTACCCGCACCAAAGCCACCGGAAGAAGACGCAACGTCGCAGTTTCCGCCGATTGCAGTTCTGGTTCCGGCTCACAATGAAGAGTCTCTGATTGGGCGCTGCGTTCGAAGCGTGCGTGCATCCGCCGACGCCGGTTTAGAGATTTTCGTTGTTGCGCACAATTGTACCGACACAACGGCGGCCGAAGCTGACGCTGCTGGCGCCCGCGTGCTGGTACTGAATGATGCTTCCCGAAAAGGCAAGGGATGTGCTCTGAGTTACGGATTTGGCGTGGCTCTGGCCGGGCCGGCGCAGGCGATCCTGGTGGTCGATGCGGATTCCCTGGTCGATTCTGGCCTGATAGCCGCCGTACGGCAAAAGTTCCTGACCGGAGCTCGTGCGCTTCAATGTCGATATGAAGTCTACAATTCTCAAGACAGCCGACGCACAAAGCTCATGACCCTTGCGTTTTACGCATTCAACGTAATTCGGCCTCGCGGCCGTGCGCGACTGGGTCTCTCCGCTGGCATTTTGGGAAATGGTTTTGCCCTTCACAGAGACGTCCTGACGCAAATTCCATATGGTGCTCATTCAATTGTTGAGGATCTTGAATATCACCTTGCATTGGTTCGAGCCGGTATTCGAGTGGAGTTCTTAAATGCGGCCGCGGTGCGCGGTGAAATGCCGCTCACGGCAAAGAGTGCACAAACACAGCGTGCGCGGTGGGAGGGCGGCCGTATGCTGATGATGAGGCAGTGGGTCCCAGGATTGATGGCCGACGTGTCCCGCGGAAGACTGAGACTTATCGAGCCACTTTTGGACTTACTCGCGCTGCCGATCGCTACAGAGGTAACTCTCCTGCTCGTTGCGGCCTGCCTACCGATAACATGGCTCCGGCTCTATGTGCTGGGTGCATTCTCCGTACTCTTCCTTCATGTGATGATCGCGGCTATACTTGGTTCAGGCTTTTGGAAAGCAATGGAAGCTTTGACGACTGTTCCAGCTTATATTCTCTGGAAACTCTGGATTCTCCCTGAGATATGGCGCGCGTCGAAGTCAAATGCAGCATGGGCACGCACAAAGCGCGAGTCTCCCGCGGATAGTCGATAAACGTAGACGTAATTCAAACGGGTGAGCTCTTGTTCAGACAACACTCGCGGTCAAGAATGAAAACGGACATCCGTATCCGCAAGGGAGCAGAGATAAAGAGGAGCTTTGTATGATCCTGTCACGTTCGCGATATGCCCTAACGGCCTGCGGATCTGTTGTGCTTCTAATCGGCTTGGTTTCTCCGCGGGTTGAAGCGGCAAGTCAGTCCGGCGCCCCAACGGAAACTGTGAATGCGACCGGGCTTTTCCAGCAAGCGGACGATTCCGCGCCGGAGAGTCCTGCAGATCCGAAACTGAAACTGAGCCCCCTCGAAGCTTTGCGTAAGTTCGAGCCGTCGGCGGATGAAGAATACACGCTGGGTGCGGGCGATGAGATCTCCATTCAGTTTCCCGGTCGCCCAGAGTTGGCGAGCAAGGATGTGATTGGCCCGGACGGCCGCATTACCCTTCCGCTGGCAGGGCCGATCAAGCTCGCTAACCTGACCCGTGAAGCAGCCGGAGAGAAAATCGGTGCTGCGCTGTCGGCCTACTACACGAATATCTCCGCAACCGTAGAAGTCAATAAGTACGGCTCGAATCATATTACCTTGCTGGGGAATGTGAAGAGCCCTGGAGCCATCGAATTCGACCAGACACCTACGCTCTTGGAAGTGCTTTCCCGAGGCGGCATCGTGACGCGTCTGGATGGCAGGGTCCCTGAGCGTTGTGTGATCTACCGCGATGACCAAGTGTATTGGATCGAACTTCAGCAGTTGCTGGCAAGCGGTAGCCCATTGGCTGATCTTCGCCTGCGCCGCAACGACGTTGTTTTTGTGCCTGCCGTATCGACCAGCAACGTCTCGGTCTTGGGCCAGGTGCAGCATCCGGGTGAGATTGAATTGAGGTACGACTCGACGCTTACCTCTGTCCTCGGCGAAGCAGGCGGGGTGAGCGACACAGCGGGGAGTAACCCGGAGATTGAGATAGTGCACCGTTCGAAGGGCGGCGCGACACAACACGTTCGGTTCAAGGATCTGCTCACCCCGAGTAGCCGCAGCGAGGTCACCCTGTACGCCGGCGACGTAATCTATGTGCCAAAGAGCGGAATCGCCAAAGCAGGATTTTTTATGCAGCAGCTGGCTCCATTCTTGTCGATGGGAAGCATCGCAGCCGCGGTTGCCGTTCGCTAACATCTAAGGATAGGTCATGTTTAATTCATTGCCCAACGGTTTGCCGTCTGACAATCCCCCCCGTACGCCGCCGTTTCCTTCGCGCCGGCCGGGGAGTTCGACTGATGGGCCGCGGTTGAATATAGACCTTTTCTCGAGCATTCGACGACATTGGCTTATCTCCCTTTCGATGTTCCTCGTGCTTCTTTGTTGCGGGGCACTCGTCCTTTTGAAGAAAGAGAAGCCGGTTTACGTGTCCAGTAGTGCTGTCTATATCTCACCGAAGTTTCCGAAGATGCTGGCCAGCGACAGTGAGGTCGAGCTCCCCTACGACTCCTATTTCCAGGATCAGATCCAGATGGTCACCCGCTATGACATTATCGCGGACGCCATTACAAAGCTTCCCTCTTCCCTGCGGGGCCGGAGCGGCCCCGCGCTCCCCTATGAAATTCAGTTGCTTCAACATACCCTCCAGGTGAAGAAACTCGGTTCGAGTTATGAAATGTCGATCGAACTGCAGAGCTCATCACCGAACGGTTTTGACCGTGTCTTCCCTGGCCCCACGCAAGGCGGTCTTGCCGACATAGTGAATGCGGTCACCAACACTTATGTGGAAAAAGCGAAAAACGAAGAATTCTATGGACTCGATGCCCGGTTAGCAACGCTTCATCAAGAAAAGGACCGGCTGCAGAGAGAAATGGACGACCGCCTTGCAGAACAGGCGAGACTCATGCAGGAACTTGGCGTAGCTACGATTTCTACAAAGGAGGGTACGGCAAACGCATACGACTCAACTGCGGATATGGTGAGGACTCAATTGGCCACGGCGCGCGTGGAGCGCCAGGCGGCAGAGGCGCAACTTGAGGCAGTTGTGAAGGGCGATGGCTCAGGAGGGTCGAAGGCATTGGAAGCTGCCGCAGATGACGCGAACGCAGCCAACACTACTCTATCGGGCATGATGAACAGTTTAAACGCCCGCCGGGCCGCGCTGATGCAAGAGATGACCGATCTGCGCCCGGATCACCCCCTTTACCAGAAAGATAAAGACGAATTGGCTTCAATCGACCTGCAGATGAGCGACCTGAGGCGCAAGGCCGCCCAACACCTCCAGGACAAATTGCGGCAGGATGTAGTGCGCACACGTACGGTTGAACTCCAACTTACCAAGGAACTGGAAGACAAAACGCATACGGCAACTGCGGCTGCACCCAAATTTCAGAGAGCGGCCGAGCTTGCACCCGAGATCGACAGTCTCCAAAAAGCGTATGACGCGATCAACGACCGGATACGCGACCTCGAGTTAGAGAGCAGCTCGCCGGGGTCGATACACGTGTCCACTAAAGCATTGACCCCACTAGATCCTGAGCAGAGCAAATTGCGACTTTTCCTGCTCGCCCTAGTTCTAATGAGTCTTGCATGCGCCACTGCAACCCCGGTTGGGATCGATCTGCTGGATAGCCGAATCTACACTGCGCATGATGTCGAGAAGGTGGTGGGCTTCCACCCCCTTGGTGTATTGCTCGATGATCGCGAGTTCCGTCGAGAGATTTCTAACGAGTACTATTTGCGGTTGGCTGCGGGCATCGATCATGCCGTCCGTAACTCAGGCGCGCGAATTTTCTTATTCACTTCGGCGGCGCATGGTAGCGGAACCAGCACCGTCGTCGGGAAGTTATGCGATAAGCTCCGTAATTTAAACCTGAGAATACGGTTGATAACAGCAGCCTCATTTGACGAGTTGGAGGGTCTCCGCACTGAGATTCCCAGGCCTCCCGATCGGCTCCTCCAGGCGAGCGACGAGATCGAGAGAACTCGACCATTGCCGCTTACGCCGTTCATTCCCATTCGCACCCAAGCTGCATACGGCATGGGGCAGGAGGGACCCGCCCCCAACCCGGTTCTTCGGGTTCTGCAAAACGCAAGTGAGCAATACGACGTAGTGCTGATAGATGCAAACCCGCTGCCAATTTCAGCAAACACCGAATACCTTGCGCGATTAGCCGATGCAACTGTCCTTGTGTTGAAGTCCAGTTCGACAACCAAGCAGGAACTAGAGCGAGCCGCGCGGCTTCTTGAGCGGCTCGAAGTAGCAGGGGTCGCAGTGATTTTGAACAAGATCAGCCTGGAGAGGGCAGATCGCGCCATGAAGAAGGAATTTCGCAGTTATGAGCAATCACTTCGGCGCCGCCGCGCGACCGCTACTAAAGCCGCAGCGCGGAGAAGCAAGACCAGCGCCTGATGCGAATGCCAAAACATACTGCTTTAAACACCAAGTGAACGTCTTAATCCCAAAGCACAACATGTCCGCATCAAGCAAAATACCGTCAGGTTATGCGCCCATTCGAGATCATCTTCGTTGCGATAACCGCGGGTGCAGCGATTTGCCTTGGCATTGACCGCTGGCGGCGGATTGGCCGGTTCCTTGTAGCTGTCTCCTTAATTGCGGCTATTGTCCACGCCGTTTTCGAAGGAGCGCATTGGCAGATGATTCCTGCTTACGCAGCAATGGGAATCCTCTGTATAGTTGCCTGGAGACAGGAAAGACTGCGGCCTCGGCTACAGACAATCACCGCTCTGTCTGCGATTTCGCTTACCGCGATGGCCGTTCTCGTGTCATGGTTGCTTCCGCTGTTTCACCTACCCAAACCAACGGGCTCCTATCCAATCGGTACAACGATCCTATATTTCAAAGATACAGCGCGCATCGACGATGCCTCACCAGTTGCAGGTTCCCCCCGTGAACTGATGGTCCAGCTTTGGTATCCGGCACGGCCTTCTCGAAACCGCTTCGCACGATACCGCGAACCCAGGGAGACGCGCTTCTCTAGTTCTTACCAGAGCATGATACTAACGAATTCGCGATTGGATGCTCCAGTCGCAAGTGCCGGCGGCCCGTTTCCGGTAATCCTCTTTAACCATGGTTGGGGTGGCAGACGAACCAACGACACCTTCCTGACCGAGGAGTTGGCGAGTTACGGCTATATCGTGGCCAGCATCGATCACACGTACAACGCCTCTCAGGTTGCGTTTCCCGATGGCCGGGTGGTGTTGGGAAACGCTCCAGGCGACATCAGCTCTCCTGATTCCAGCAGCGCGGATCGCGTGATGGCTATATGGAACAAGGAGTTATTGAAGTGGGTGGCAGACCAGCGATTTATTCTCGATCGGCTCGAGGCCATGAATCTTGCTGCTGGCACGCCGTGGTTCGGACGTCTAAATACGAACATGACCGGCGCAATCGGACATTCGTTCGGTGGAGCCGCAGCCACCCAGGCGTGCGCGGAAGATCCGCGAATTCACGCAGCGGTCAATATGGACGGATGGTTCTTCGCGGCAATCCACGCGCGGGGTTCAAACCAGGCCCTGCTAGTCATGAATGCTTTCGACTCGAACGCGATACCAGATCCAAACGCGAAAGTCGATGCGTTGCTTGACAAAGCAGATGAGGCCGATATGGAGGCTTCGCTGTCCAGATTCGGCGGGTATCGGTTGCAGGTAGCCGGCGCCGCCCATGACGACTTTACCGATCAGCCTCTCGTATCGCCGCTGCGCAAGCTATCGCATAGCGGCAAAGTCCCCGCTCCGCGGATGCAGGACATTGTGCGGACGTATGTTCTGGCCTTCTTCGACAGCACCCTTCGTGGTCAGGACCCCGGAATCCTTAACGCGGAATCCAGCCCGTATGCTGAGGCCACACTTCGGATCTGGCCAGGTCGAAAAGACGCTGCAACTGTGTCCAGCCTGTCTGCAGGTCGATAAGATTTGGAACACATTTCAACACTGTGTGGTGGAAAGGCCCCCAAATCTCCCGATGCTCCAAGTTCTTGTGCACTGGCGGAATTTGACTGAATGCAAGATTCTCGAAATCCAAAACGCCCCCTACCTGGCCATCGCTCCACACTGGAGGATCACCGTGCACCGCCGAGAAAGAGCCATGGATTCCTGGGCTGGATAGCGCTTAATTGCCTGTGCTTGAACGCAATTGTTTACGTCACCTGTGAATGGATCAGGCGCAAATCATGGCTCCCGAATTGGCTTATTGATTCCAATTTTTACGAATTGGGCCGCTTCTTCGAATTCAAACAGGGGCACGACTCCTGGATGCCGATGCTGACGGCATTCCACTATTGGCGAACTCATCCAGGGAATTCTATTTACGAGGGAGTTTTCTTCTCCCAGAGAATCAAGTTCCAGTATCCTCTGACTTCCCTGCTTCCATTAATCCTCTTGGATAAGCTGGGGCTGAGCGATGCGCAAATCTCAAGGGTCTTCGGCGCCATTGGATGGGTGTCCGTTGCGGTGGTGGCCGCCCTCTGCGTTGTCATTGCCATCCGTAGCGCAGCCCCGCTCGATTCTTCCACGGTTCGATTTGATTTCGCAACAGTTGCCGCCATTGTGTTGGGTAGCATATCGTTTTACCCGCTTCTCAAAGGCTGTGTCATTGGCCAGATACAGACGGAGCTCACGCTCGCTTACACGGCTGCTTTCTACTATCGGCTACGGGGCAAAGAACGCATCTCCGGAGTATTGATCGGTCTGATGATTCTGGTCAAACCGCAGTACGTTCTTCTCCTGGTTTGGGCTCTGCTTCGCAAACGCTGGAGCGAAGCTCTCACCGGCCTCGCAAGTATCGCAATTGTCCTGCCTTTGGCGATAATCCTTTTCGGGTGGCACACAAACCTTGACTATTTGAATGTCGTGCGCCAACTCGGGCGTACCGGCGAAAGTTTTTTTCAGAATCATTCAATGAACGGTCTCCTCAACCGCCTCTTGGTCAACGGAGGCGACCAAATGTTCCATCAAGACAGCTTCCCCCCGTTTAATGCGGTGGTCTATCTGGGAACGCTGGTCAGTTCAATCATGCTCATCGGGCTCGCATTTGTCTTCCCGGTGGGTCGCGCACTTCGCGGAGGAATGGCTGATTTCGCCTGTATGACAACAGTCGCGACGATCGCCTCGCCGATTGCTTGGCAACACCACTACGGGGTTCTACTCCCTATCCTGGTCTGGTTGTGGTTTGGCCGCACCAGCGGCCGAGCCCCGGTTCGGAGGCTGGCGTGGTTGGTGTCTGCATATATACTCATCGCCGATTGCTTCAGTCCGCTGAACCTTTCATACCACGTGCCCGCGCTCAATATCATCCAGTCTCATATCTATTTTGGAGGATTAATTGTCGTGTGGCTCTTGTTGTCGCCCCGGTATTCGGCTCCATCGCAGAGCCAGATCATTTTGGATACACCCGATTTTCATCTACCAATCCCGCAGTCGTTCTCTCATGAACTTGAGTCGATATCGGCATGTCCAGTTATTTGATTGACTTTCCGGTCACTTATATACCAGAGAGGAACAAATGTCCGCAACATCCGATCGAATCATTCAATGCGCACCCGAAGTCTTCACCCAGAATCTGAACAGGCTTCCTTACGAGTTCGCGCACCGTCTCGCTGGAAACCCGCTCTTCGAGCTTGGCCCGCTCGTCGAACTGGCCGAGAAGGTGGCTGCGCGCCGCAATCCACATTTGGCGGGCGGAGATGTGTATTTCAACGATGGGTTGATCGAGCCGGGCGAGAAACCGATGCGCCCTGATATGCCGCGAACCGCTGCCGCCGATCTGATTCGCAAAATCAGCACTTCACAGGCCTGGGTGATTCTAAAGCACATTGAACGCGAACCGGAGTATCGCGGTTTGCTTGAAGACTGCATTGGCGATATTCTCGAACTTTCCGGCCGCGGCCTGCTCCGCAAAATCAAATGGTTCGAAGCGATTCTCTTTATCACGTCGCCGAATCGAGTCACCGAATATCACATCGACCGCGAGGTCTCGTGGATTCTCCAGATTCGTGGTGACAAAGAAATCCACCTGTTCGACCGTGCAGACAAAGACATCGTTCCCGACGAGGAACTCGAGGTCTACTGGACTGCAGACAATCGGGCAGCGCGCTATAAGCCGGAATACGAGTCCAGGGCCATGGTTTATGAAATGCGCCCTGGGACCGGCGTGCACATCCCCATCAATACTCCACATTGGCTGAGGAACAAGAACGATATTTCGATAACGCTCAATGTCAACTTCCAATTCCACGACCAGTACTGGGCGAGTCTTTATAAGGCAAACTACTACCTTCGCCGTGCGGGCCTCAAGCCGCATCCGCCGGGTGATCGTCCTATTGTCGACCGCCTTAAAAGTCTCACATTTACGGCGGCGCAAAGGGCAAAGAATACAATCAAAGGACGTCCACCAATCCCCTCCGAAGCCCGCGAATTGAACAGGAGAATCGCGGAGCTCAGAGGCCATTCTTAACCTGACTTGCGATCTTAGTCTGAGACTGACGGGTATAGCTTGACCAACGTGTCTGAGATTGTCCGGAGCAGAGGTTCCTGGGAATAGAAGTGCCCTCCGGGGAGGATGTGCAGAGCAAAGCTCCTTCCGGTCTGGCGCTTCCATGCAAGCATTTGATCCCAGCTGACGCTTGAATCCCTCGCTCCGGCGAAAACTGTCATCGGGCAGTCAAGCGGTTCGCCCCGCATAAAGCGATAACTCTCGACCACCGCGATATCGGCTCGCAGGATTGGCAGAAACATCTTGATTGACTCTTCATCGTCCACTATCTCATCGGGCATGCCATTGTAGAGCCGACTCAGTTCAGCCACAAATTCGCGATCAGGGAGCGTCTGAAGACTTTTCATTTCACCCGGCATATCCGGAGCGCGGCGTCCGGAGAGAAACGTCCACACCGGCATCGGATTTCCCGCACGCTGCTGCCTCCTCACCAACTCGAACGCCAACAGTGCGCCCATGCTGTGTCCGAATACCGCGTACGGAATATCCAGCCAGGGCTGCAATTCCTGGACCATGACGTCAACCAGTGGATCAATCTCTGTGAAAAGTGGCTCAGAGAGTCGCGTTTCCCGGCCAGGCAAACGGACCGAACATACCTGGACAAAGGGTGGCAGCAAAGCACTCCATGAATAGAATGAAACTGCTCCTCCTCCAGCGTGAGGCAGGCAGAACAGACGCAATTTGGCGCGCACAGTTGCCGGACGGAATTCAAGCCAAAGTGGTCTGCGATTCAACACGCTGCTTCTCCCGTTTCGATCTTAGTTGATCTATACCTGGACTACGAACTGCTTGGACGTCCCATGAGAACTTGGCTAGCTTGAATCCGATGTAAGTCTTTAAATATAGCTGGGAGCGGCGCAGTCACAAATTAAGAACCCGGTTTCAGCTCGCTCATCCAGATAATTGACTCTTATCTCCACACGAATAACCGCAGAGAGTTTGTTACGAACCCAATTCCATTACTTGTCTTGAGATAGGGGAATGGGTATGGGTTGGTTATTCCTCCCTGGCGAGGCGGCCAGACCTACCGTATCCCGCAGCTCTCTTTTCAATCTGAATTCCCGCACTTCCATTGCTTGTTGAACGTATGAGGTCTGTGGAACGATTATGGCTACTTCGGATTTCTGGCAAAGAGTTTCAGCATCTGTCTCTTCTCCGCAGGAGTGGGGGGATGCCCCGGTAACTGCTCCATCCGGCCACATGCAAGGCTCTGCCAAGGTATGGATGGTCGTGGATGGAACCACAATCCTGATATCTGCAGTTCTTGTCATGCTCTACGAACTTCATTCGGGATCTTTGACGGCTGCAAAGCAATTTTGGCTTGGCATGCTCATTCAAGGCCGCTCAACGGGAATCATGCTCGCGCTTCTGTTAGGATTTGCAGTCTCTCTGATCTTCACAAGCCGGCGGCTCCAGTTGTATACCCCGACAAGGATCAGCAGCATCCTTCATGAACAGAAGCTGAGCGTTCAGGCCTGCCTTACGTCAGGCCTGCTTTTGACTGGCGCACTTTATCTTATTCATGCAGAGGTTGTTCCGCGCGTCATCGTTTTAGTCACCGTGGCGATAGTAACGATCTTGCTCAGCCTGCGGCGCCTCTTTTATCGTGTGCTACTCTACCGGAACTTCGAGCGCGGTGTAGGCGTCCGCAATGTACTCATTGTGGGCTCCGGACCTGTAGCGCATGCATTGCGCCACCACGTGGAGAGCATTCATCATCTTGGCTACGTTTTTAAGGGATTCATCGATTGCTCCGATCCGGGATCGGGCTATCTCTCAACCTCGGGGGATGTAGTAGGAACGCTGGACACGCTCTTCCTGCAGGCCCGCAGATACTTTGTGGATGAAATCTTCTTCACCTCGCCCTGCGAACGCGGCGTAATAGCAAACGTGCTACACCAGGCCCGCCTCAGCGGCGTGGACCTCCGCGTGGTTCCCGATATGTATGACGGGGTGGCGTGGGAGAACCCGATCGAGTATGTAGGCCAGTTTCCTACAATTCCATTACATCGGGGTCACGTGCCAGAGATCGGGTTGATACTTAAGCGGTTGCTCGATGTGACGCTGTCCAGCCTGATATTAGCCGTCATCTCGCCCGTGTTACTCGCTGTCGCGATCGCCGTCAAACTGGATTCACCGGGTCCGGTTCTCTATATCTCCGAGCGCATCGGCATGAAGGGCCGCGTCTTCCGCTGCTTCAAATTCCGAACCATGGTCCAAGACGCGGAAAAGCGCCGCGCCGACCTGATGCATCTGAACGAACGTGACGGGGTGCTGTTCAAAATCACCGACGATCCTCGCATCACCAGACTGGGACGTCTTCTGCGCAGGTATTCGCTGGACGAACTGCCCCAGTTCTTTAATGCACTGCGCGGCGATATGAGCATTGTCGGGCCACGTCCGCCAATAGCCAACGAAGTTCGCGAATACAAACTCAGCCACCTGCGCCGTCTAGATGTGAAGCCCGGCATCACGGGCCTGTGGCAAGTGCAAGCGCGCCAGGACCCATCTTTCGACAGTTACGTCTCACTCGATGTCACTTACATTGACACCTGGAGCCTCTGGCTGGACCTGAAGATCATTCTCTGCACAATTGGAGTGATATTCGCTGGAACCGGATCTTAGGCGCTTTCAACCGTGGCGCGTCCTCGCACCCAAGTCCCGAATTTGGCCGGAAGTGGCCCGCTTGAGTTTTGGGAGCAACCTGGATTCCAGTTTCATCGGGCCGCAATCGGTATATGTTACTAAGACTCTATAGCCGTATTTGCGTCATGAATCGATTAACGTCCCCGAGAACATTGATGACCTAAGTCACTACGATGGGATACCGAAGTCAGTTACCGATTTATGATGGCAATTTCTTGCCGATCGATGTATGTTTATGTAGACATCGTGCCCATGAAACAGGACTCATCAGGATAACAACGAGTCAAGAACCTACGCCTTAAATCTTTTGTATCTCTGCGGGGATTATCTGTGCATTACGCCAATATCGCATTTAGTAACCATTTCTTCCCTTCATGATTGTTGGGAGTGACAGGGGCGAAGCCTACCCAAAGCATCCACGTTCCAATGAACAAATTAATTCTTGGGCATTCTTTGCTAATTGCTGGATAGAATTCGATGATTGTTCTTGCAACTTTTAGACTTAATTAGCCTGAGGTTTGGCAAAGCTCTTCTGTTCATGAAGCATTCCCAAGCGAAGGCTGCATACATACTCCAAAACAAGCAAGTCGATGAAAATGCTGATCGCCGTTTCTCTCTGCGGCGCTCCAGCGAATCCAACTGCGGCTCCGCCGGAGCATGGAGCGAGGTGATTTCATGGCCACAGTCCTTCGTGCAGTTGCAGCGGCAACTGTTTTTCCGCATGACAACGAAACCAGCAAGTTGTTTGCCGGTAACTTCGACGAGCGCCCATTCGAGTTCCGCCACGCGCTTCACACAATGGACATCTTTCAGATGCCGGCGCTGTTGAAGCTGGCTGAACGTTGCATGTTGATGCGCGGACACAAGAGCCACTTCGAAACCGGTCAGCCGGTGGTGAACGGCTACTTCGGCAACAAGCCATCGGATATGAATCTTGTCCAGGCAATGGAGCAGATCGGAGAGGGCAGTAATTGGATCATTCTCAAGCGCATTCATGAGGTTCCGGAGTACCGATCAGCTTTAGAACTGTTCATTTCAGAGCTTTCGGAATTGACCGGCGTAGATCTGCGGAAGCATTATCACGATCCGATTCTGACGATCTTCATTACTTCGCCCAACCGCATCACGCCTTACCATCTTGATGGCGAAGCTAACTTCCTGGCGCAGGTTCAAGGGAAGAAATCGGTGTTCCTATACAATGCAAACGATCCTCACATCCTGACAACCGAGGAGATGGAGCGCTATTGGACCGGACACCTGCAGGCGCCCAGATGGCACGAGGATTTGGCTGATGGACATTGGCGCTACGACATATCCCCAGGCGTGGGACTCTTCAATCCTGCAACCTTCCCTCACTGGGTCAAGAACACGGACAATGTTTCGGTTTCAGTGAGCATCAATTTCAAACGGGTTCGCAATGACTCGATTGGTTCGTACAGGGCGAACTATTATGCTCGCAAGATCGGATTGCATCCCAACCCGCCTGGACAGTCGCCCGCCATTGATCGTGTGAAGAGCCTAACCTTCGGCAAACTGTACGAGGGGGCGCACGCAGCCCGAAGAACGCTTCGCGCACGCTTCGGCCTTTAGATAGCCTGCATTTCGTTCGATGATGTTCCCTTAAATGCAGTGCGGCCCAAGTATTTTACGAAGACAAATGAGTCGGTCTCTAGCAATGCAAGCGTAGCATTCAAGCTGATTCCTCCGCCGAGTTAGCCTTAAGCCAAAGTGGTAGTTTCAATCCCCAAGTTTCAGGGCACCGCCGTAGAAGAAGTGACATCGAATGAATGCAGGATTGCAAGACTATCGAATCGAAACTGGAAACCGAACGCCAACCTCGGGTGGACGGCGCCACATTTCAGCGCATTTTGTATCCATCTTGAGTGTCTTCGCACTAATTTACTTCTTGTCGTGGCCGATAGTCTTTTCCTTGGACCTCTGGATACTGAAAGATCGCGGAAGCTTTCTAAATTTGGATTACCTCCTGGACGAGCATCTGCGGTTGGGAGTCGATACTTTTTATTCCTACGGATTGCTTCCGGTTTCTATTCAGCACGGATTGTTTCTTCTGTTTGGCAGGGGCTATTGGCCTTTAATCGGTTGCGCGCTTGTTGCGTCAATCCTCACGGCGCTGTTTTGGGCTTGCCTTCTTCGCCATGTGACCAGGGAACGGATTTCACTGGTAGTCGTCCTTGGGATGGCCTGGACTTTAAACTCGGTCAATCCGAATGTTGCTTATTCGATTGTCCAATTGTCTCTTCTGTTTGCTCTGCTCTTCGTGCTGATGGGACGATTGGACATTGGCTTGGCTATCTCCGCGGTTGGCTGTTGGAGTGTACCGAGCCTGCCGCTGGTGATGACCGCGTTATTGGCGGCAGCCATTCTTCTTGACTGGTTTATCCGGCGCCCCCGCTCTCTTGGGAATCTGCTCCTGAAGTTTGCGCCGGGAGTCGCAACATACTCTGCAATTGCAATCATGCTGGCATGCGAATTCGGGTGGCAATCTGTCCTTTCAACCGCTACTCCCCTGGCGGGGATGAGTTTCTACAAACAAGTTCACTATGGCTCGCGACAGGCCTTGATGGACTTTCTGCATCCGTGGGGCTACAGCGGGCTACATTACCTTGCTTATGTTCTGACCACGCCAGTGATCTGGTGGATTCTGAGCATTTTGAGCCTTAGCGTCTTCGCCGTCCTGGCAATTCGAAGAATGGTGCTTCTAGAAACATTGGAACGCAAAGATCTTGCAATCGTTCTTTGCGCATTGATTCAAGTAGTGTTCGTTTGCTTTGCCTACGGCGCGCCACACCAGCACTACATTTACGATCCGGTTCTTATAGCCGGAATGGTGCTCGGGCTGTCCTCTATAAGGGCGGGAATTGTATATAAGAGTCTTGCCGTGCTGTTTCTCGGCCTTGGATTCGCGGGGCAGGCAACGCTTGTTCATGCCGACTGGAAAGCATGGAAGGGAATAAGATCCTCTACTGAGACCGCAAATCTATATGCCAATCCAAATTGGGTAACCGAATGGAAGGACATACTGCAAGTCTCATCGAGCCGAAACGTCCTTCTTTTCTCTTATAGTACGGGGGCTCATCACTATTTCCCCACTATTCATTCCCCGGAAATCTGGATGCTACGCGAGGGTCTGCTACTTCCCGCAGACAAAGTGCGAGTGATGCGGCAACTCGATTCGGCAGATGTCATCGTGCTCGACTTAACCAGCCCAACGGACCTCTTGGATAATGACATCGACTTTCAGCGATATCTATACCCGATGTGTCTGACGCGATCGACTGAATATTTCCAGATCTGGTGGAGGCGTTCGCCGGAAACCTCAGGTTTACAGTGCATTGTGGACCCGCGCAAGCCTCTCAGATACTAGTGATAGTTGCTCCATCGAAAACTGTGGACTTGAGTATTTCTCGTTGACAGAGAGCAGACATGACATACTGGTGAGTTCATTCTCTGCATTGATCCAGTTATTATTTTCCAAGCGGAATTCAAAATACACCTATCAAAAGAGGACATACATTGCCTTCCAATTCGACGTCATATCCATTACAGGCTTCAGAACCGACGGTCGAGAAGAAAGATCGTGCCCGGGAAGATGCGGCTAACCGGAAGGCGCTGGAATCGACGGCGTCGCGGGCCACATTCTGGACTGTGATGGATTACGGGTTTTCGATGGCATTGCGCATCGTCAACAGCATGATTCTCACTCGCCTTCTCATGCCGGAGGCTTTCGGTCTGATGACGCTGGTATCGACGCTCGTCGTCGGCATCAGTCTTCTTTCCGATATCGGTCTAAATCCCAGCGTGATTCAAAGCAGCCGTGGGGACGACCCCGTGTTTTTGAATACCGCTTGGACACTGCAGGTGTTTCGCGGCCTTGGCATCTTCGCTGTGTCCTTGATCCTCGCGTGGCCGATGTCGCTCCTTTATCACGAGCCGCGACTCCTGATGCTGGTGCCGGCGCTAGGCTTAAACATCGTAATCAGTTCTTTCAATAGCACCAATCTCCTTTCGATGTCGCGGCACATGGGCGTGCGGAGAGTCTTCATCCTGGACTTCTCCACTCAGTTTGTCGGATTGCTGATCACGGCCGGATGCGCATTGGTTTATAAATCGGTGTGGGCGCTCGTCATAGGAGCCATCTTGAGCACAACTTATCGGCTCGCGCTCAGCCATTACTCCCGGCTAATCCCCGGCGTACGGAATTCATTTTGCTGGGACCGCGATAGCGTGCGCAACCTGGTTCATTTTGGCAAGTGGATTCTGCTGGCGACAGCGCTGTTCTTCTTTGCATCGCAAGCGGATCGGCTGATTCTGGGCAAGCTAATCAGTTTCAGTTTGTTGGGAGTATACGGTATCGCATATTCTGTTTCGGATATCCCGCGGGCGGTCATCAACGCATTTTCCACCCGGGTCGGTTTCCCCTTCCTCGCAAAAATGTCTCATCTGCCCATCGTTGAGTTCCGAAAAGTGTTTTTGCAATATCGCTTTCGCGTCTTGGTGGCAGGGGCAGTTCTGTTGTGTCTTATGGCACATCTCGGCGGCATTCTGGTTACCAGGATGTACGACAGCCGCTATCATGCAGCGTCGTGGATGGTTCCGGTTTTGGCGCTTGGTTTATGGCATACGCTGATGTATTCAACCACTCAACCGATGTTGCTTTCACTTGGCAAGTCGTATTACGTGGCGACTGGTAACGCAGCCTATCTTGTTGCGATTATTGCCGCCCTTCCACTGGGCTTTCACTTCTTTGGAATATTTGGTGCGGTGGTTGCGGTGGCCGCAGGCGACTTTCCACTTTATGTAGTATTTGTCATCGCCGCGAGCCGGGAAGGCGTCTCAACCTGGAGACAGGATCTCCAGACAACGGGAATCTTTCTGACTCTTCTGGCATTGGGTCTTGGTGCACGGATGTCCATCCTCAAGTAGCCGAACCACAGCAAACTGCACTGCTTCATTCAATTCGACGTCCACTCTGTACGACCCATTCTCGAATTTGGCACTCATACATGCTTGCAGTAACACCATCTCAGAGATCATTGGAGACCGCACTCCATATGGAGGCGCGGACGCCCGAACTGCGTGGTTCTCTTCCTTTGAAACCCTTATGGCAACTCTTCGACGAAATCGTGGCAATGCACCCTCACAGGACGGCGGTGACATTCGGTGACCAGCAACTCTCTTACACCGAACTTCAGGCTCAGGCCGATCAGCTCGCAGCTCATCTCCGCAGATTGGGCGTGGGCCCCGATTCGCTAGTCGCAGTGTTTCTCGAGCGCTCGGCGAGGGCCGTCGTCGCTATCTTAGCGGTGGTGAAAGCGGGCGGCGCTTATCTTCCTCTCGATCCCGCCTATCCGGCGGAGCGCGTCGCAACGATTGTCGAGGATGCCCGGCCATTAGTGCTGCTGACCGAGAAGCGTCTTTTCAATAAGCTGCCGGAAGACGCCCCACATGTCGTTTGTATCGATGACGAAGCTACGTTCGGTCCCAGGGAGTCAGAGACTGCGATCACCCCAGGCTCAGGTCCAGAGAACCTGGCGTACGTCATCTACACGTCCGGATCTACGGGCAATCCCAAGGGCGTGATGGTAACGCACGCGAACGTCGCACGCCTTCTCCAAGCCACGGCAGAATGGTTTTGCTTCAATCAGGACGACGTCTGGACCCTCTTCCATTCCATCGCCTTCGACTTTTCGGTCTGGGAAATATGGGGTTGCATGCTTCATGGTGGCCGGCTGGTCGTGGTTCCCTTCTCCATTTCTCGCTCACCCCAGGACTTTCATGAGCTTTTGGCGAAGGAGCAGGTCACGGTTCTCAACCAGACTCCCTCCGCTTTCTATCCATTGATCGCTGTCGACCAGGCGCGGCATTCATCCACGTTGGCCCTACGGATGGTCATCTTTGGAGGGGAGGCGCTTAACTTCCAAATGCTGCGGCCATGGATTGCCAAGCACGGCGACAACAAACCGCGTCTGATCAATATGTACGGAATTACCGAAACTACGGTGCATGTCACTTTCCGCGAGGTCACTGCGGCCGATGCCGAGAACGGAGCGCATAGCTTGATTGGCGTACCGATTGGAGATCTGCAGTTGCACCTGCTCGGCAACGACGGTCAGCCGGCGCCAACTGGAGATGTGGGCGAAATCTATGTTGGTGGTGCTGGCGTGGCGCGTGGATATTTGAACCGGCCCGAGCTTAATGTTGAGCGTTTCGTGCCCGACAGGTTTTCAGGGATTCCTGGCTCCATGCTTTACAAATCCGGCGACTTGGCGCGCTACCTACCCAACGGCGAACTCGAGTATCTGGGCCGCAGCGATGCGCAGGTAAAGATTCAAGGCTTTCGCATCGAACTTGGCGAGATCGAGGCTGCCATGGTGGGACACGCCCAGATACGGGAAGCGCGCGTAGTGGCTCACACGGATGCGGCAGGAACCAGGCGGCTGGTGGCTTACTACGTTGCGCGCGACGGCGAGGCGCCTGCCGCCCGGGCGCTTAGTGATTATCTGAATGCAAGGCTCCCCCCCTGGATGATGCCTTCGATGTATCTGCCTGTCGAGGCGTTCCCGTTGACCCCAAACGGCAAGGTGGACTATGCGGCCTTTCCTGTTCCCTCAACCGGATCGGTTGGTATCGTCGAGAGAGCAATGGGCACGGATTGGGAACAGAAAGTTGCCGCAGTGTGGCGGAATGTACTGGGGGCCGACCATGTTGGTCTCGATGATAACTTTTTCGACATCGGTGGAACCTCCCTGCTGCTGGTCAAGGTTCACTCTAAGCTGCAGGCGCTGTCTAACCGGAAGCTTCCGATCGCGGATCTGTTTGCCTCCACTACGGTCCGCGCGCTCGCCGGCAGGTTGGGTGGTTCTGACCAGGAATCCGGCTTGCGTAACTCGATACAAGACCAGGCACAGAAACAACGGGCAGCCTTTGCGCGGGCCCGCGCGGCAAAGAAGGCAATCGAATGAGCAGTTCTGAAAATGAAATGCACCCGGAAGGTGTAGCAATCATCGGCATGTCCGGTAAGTTCCCCGGAGCCCCGGACCTGGATTCCTTCTGGGACAATATTGTCTCGGGAAGGGACACGATTTCGCGCTTTTCGCGTGTTGAGTTGGAGGCCCGCGATCGGGCGGCGCTGGAGTTCGGCCCCGATTACGTTGCCGCCCACGGCGTCCTGAAAGATTCCGATATGTTCGATGCCGGTTTCTTCGGCATCGCGCCGCGCGAAGCTGATTTTCTTGATCCGCAGCATCGGCTCTTTTTAGAAACATGCTGGAACGCGCTGGAGGATGGCGGATGCGATCCCAATCAATTCGCGGGGCAGATCGGAGTCTTCGGCGGATGCAGTCTGAACACCTACCTGCTGGCCAATCTAAGTACCAGCCGCGAGTTCATTGATGAACTTACAGGTAACTACCAGGTCGGCGAATTCCAGACGGCGCTGGGCAACGACAAGGACTTTCTTTGCACGCGAGTCGCATATAAGTTGAATCTGCGCGGACCGTGCGTTACAGTGCAGGCAGCTTGTGCAACTTCACTTGTGGCGATTTCTCAGGCCTGTCAGAGTCTGCTCACATATCAATGTGATATCGCGTTGGCCGGCGGAGTCTCGGTCACTTTTCCGCAACATCGCGGATACGTCTATCAGGAAGGCAGCATCGGATCGCGCGATGGGCGTTGCCGCCCGTTCGACTCCGACGCTACAGGCACTGTTTTCGGGCACGGCGTGGGAGTTGTGCTTCTGAAGCGCCTGGAGGACGCCCTTGTCGATGGCGATCGGATACATGCCGTAATTCGCGGTTTTGCAGTGAACAACGACGGCGCCGCAAAGGTCGGATACATGGCTCCCGGCGTGGAGGGGCAGGCCGCGGTGGTCGCAGCCGCGCAGGCAATGGCGGGAGTCTGCGCGGACTCTATTACCTACCTCGAAGCGCACGGCACCGCAACGCCGCTCGGCGATCCTATCGAGGTTGCCGCGCTGACCCAGGCCTTCCGCGAAGGTACGCAAAGAATCGGCTTTTGCGCACTGGGAAGCACCAAGGCGAACATCGGTCATCTGGATGCCGCGGCAGGAGTGAGCGGGCTGATCAAGACGGTACTTGCGATGCGGCATCGGACGATTCCACCCGTCGCTAACTTCCAGCAGCCGAACCCGCGCATCGATTTCGCCAACACTCCGTTTTATGTTGCTCGCGAAGCTTCGCCATGGCAACCCGGCGGACCGCGCATCGCCGGCGTAAGTGCGTTTGGAGTGGGCGGGGTAAACGCGCACATCGTCCTCGAGGAGGCTCCGAAGGCTGCATCCGATCCGCCCACTCGCTCTGCTCAATTACTTTGTGTGTCTGCGCGCTCCGAAGCAGCGCTCGATGTAGCACTCAAGAACCTCGCGCAGCATTTGCAGAAGAACCCGGAGATGAATCTGGCCGACGTCTCCTATACGCTTCAGACTGGGCGGCGTGCCTGGGATTACCGCGCTTCGGCCGTTTGCTCAACTGTGGACCAGGCCGCAAAGATACTTTCCGAGGCTGGAGGCCGGCAAACTCAAAAGTCACCGGGCATCATTGCTCGGCCCCAGGTGGTCTTCCTCTTCACCGGGCAGGGGGCACAATGGCCTGGAATGGGCCGAGCACTCTACCAGGCAGAGCCCGTATATCGAAAACAGATTGACGAATGTGCAGAGATACTTCAACCAATGTTGGGCCTCGACGTGCGCACCTTCCTTTTTCCCGGAGACACGAAAGCGGAAGCAAGCGCGGAATGGTTGAATGAAACGCGTCTGGCCCAGCCTGCGCTGTTCATCACCGAACTGGCAATGGCCAGTTTGTGGAGGGAGTGGGGAATAGAACCCGCGGCTATGGCAGGCCACAGTCTGGGGGAATTCGTGGCAGCGGTTCTGGCCAATGTGATGAGTCGCGAAGATGGGCTCAAACTGGTAGCTGTCCGCGGTCGGTTGATGCAAGAAATGCCGCGCGGAGCAATGCTATCGGTGCGACTCGGCGAAGATCGGATCTTGCCTCTGCTCGATGGGCGCCTCTCAATTGCCGCGTTCAACAGTCCTTCCCTGTGCGTCGTATCCGGGCCGGTCGAAGCTATCGAAGAACTGGAGCAGCGGCTTGAGCGGGAGTCCGCCGGCTACAAACGTCTACACACATCCCACGCCTTCCATTCCGCGATGATGGATCCCATGCTGGACGCTTTTGAGGAGGAAGTCCGCAATGTGATCCTGCGCGAGCCATCAACTCCCTATGTCTCCGGTGTGACCGGAAGATGGATCGCCCAGGGAGAAGCAACGGCAGCAGGTTATTGGAGAGATCATTGCCGAAAGCCCGTACGTTTTGCCGATGTTGCGGCGCTGTTGCTCGATGTGCCGGGAGCTGTATTTCTTGAAGTGGGCCCTGGACAATCACTGACGACACTCGCACACCAGCAGCGCGGGAGCCGCACAACCCCGATCATCGCATCGATGCCGGAACGAGCCCCCGAAAATATTGCTTCGGGGACGATGCTCGAGGCCCTGGGGCGCCTATGGGCAGCAGGAGTTCAGCCGGATTGGAAACACGTCTGGAGCCACGAACGCAGGAGGCTCCTATCGTTGCCCACCTATCCTTTTGAACGCAGTAAGCATTGGATTGAACCACCGCGGCATGAGGCGCGGGACAGGAACCATCAACAGTCTTCAGGGGCATTGCCGGAGACTCAAATTCCAACCGGGAGAATCACCGATATGTCCGCCAGCCCTGATGAAATTGCCCCTGATCGCAGCCTCAGACTCCAATCTCTTGTGGCGCACCTTCTTGAAGAGCTCAGCGGCATCTCAACCGGACCTGAATCCTTCGATACGCCCTTTATGGAGCTGGGTTTCGATTCTCTCTTTCTGACACAAGTAACGCAGGCGTTGAAGCGCCAATTCGCTGTGAAGGTGACGTTTCGACAAATTGTCGAGCAGTACTCGACCGTACGGGAACTCGCTGGCTATCTGGACTCGATCCTTCCGGCAGATGCTATTCAGGCGGAGAAACCTCAGCAGCCCGCGACTGCGGCCGCGACCGTGAATGCGCTCGTTTCTCCGGGAATCCGCGATGCGGCGGGCTCCCCGATCGAAGAGTTGTTCAAGGCGCAAATGCAGGCCATGACTCAGCTTTTCGAGCAGCAACTTGCAGCGATTCGCGGATCAGCGCCAGATGGGGAGTTGCGGCGGTTATCTGCCCCTCCCCAGAGTGCCGCGGTCGCACCCCCGATCCTGCCAGCGGCAATCGCTGCGCAGAGTTCGAATGACGGCCTAATCAAAACTCACGGGCCATTCAAACCGGTTCAGGCTGGGACAACCGACGGACTGACCGGGTCGCAACGGGAGTACATTCAAAACCTGGTCGCGCGATACACTCAACGCACCGGAAAATCAAAGGAGTATACGCAGACGCACCGATCGCACTTAGCCGATCCTCGTGCGGTAGCCGGGTTTCGCTCGATGTGGAAAGAAATGGTCTATCCTTTGGTAACCAATCGTTCCAAGGGCTCCCGCATCTGGGATATCGACGGCAATGAATACATCGACATTGTCAACGGCTTCGGCGCAATCATGCTCGGGCATGGGCCGGAGTTTGTGACGGAAGCGGTACGCAAACAAATCGACCAGGGAGTTGAGATCGGTCCCCAGAGTTGGTTAGCCGGAGAAGTCGCCGGTCTAATCTGCGAACTCACGGGCATGGAACGCGCGGCTTTCTGCAACACCGGATCTGAAGCTGTGATGGCGGCGATGCGGGTGGCCCGTGCCGTGACTGCGCGAGACAAGGTTGTGTACTTCACCGGCGATTATCACGGCACCTTCGATGAAGTTTTGCTGCGCGCCACGCCTCACGGCGCTGCGGCAATCGCTCCCGGAGTGATGGCAGGACATGCGGGCAATGTGTCGGTGCTGGTGTATGGCGCAGAATCGTCCCTGGAATTCATCCGTGCGCACGGACATGAGATTGCCGCTGTCATCGTCGAACCCATCCAGAGCCGCCACCCGGAGGTGCAGCCACGCGCCTTCCTGCATGAACTGCGCAGGATCACGGCGGAGGCAGGGACCGCTCTGATCTTCGACGAAGTGGTGACCGGCTTCCGCGTTGCGCTGGGCGGCGCCCAGGAGTATTACGGGGTTCGCGCCGATTTGGCCACATATGGAAAGGTGATCGGGGGCGGCTATCCGATCGGTGTGGTCGCCGGAAAAGCAGAGTATATGGATGCGCTCGACGGCGGGGCTTGGCAATTCGGAGATGACTCGGCTCCCGAGGCGGGAATGACGTTCTTCGCCGGAACGTTTGTGCGCCACCCTCTTGCACTTGCGGCAGCGAAGGCTGTGTTGCACCACCTCAAAGATGCTGGACCGAGTCTGCAGGAAACGCTGAGCCGCAAGGTAGCCACTGCCGCGCGGGCCGTCGAGGAGAGTTTCAAGGGAGCCGGATTCGAGATACCCGTGCATCCATGCGGCTCCTGGTTCACTCTCACGATGCCGGCTGAAGCCCGCTTCGGCAGCCTTCTTTACTATCAAATGCGCGCAAGGGGCATTCATATCCTCGAGAGTTACCCTTGCTTCTTCACCACTGCTCACTCCGACGAGGACTTTGCACGTGCAGTCGACACGTTTCGCGAGTCAATCCTGGACTTGCGTCGTGGAGGCATGCTCCCGCTGCAGGAAACGCAGTCCATTTCTGCACCGGCTGGAATCGAATCCGAGAAAGACGCCTCGCCTGAACTCCACCCGGATGCACGCCGCGACTCACCGGATACGGTGCCTCTAACCGAATCCCAGCGCGAGATCTGGCTCGCCGCCACCCGCGGAGACGATGCAAACTGCTCGTTCAACGAATCGCTGACGCTTCACCTCCACGGGACCGCGGATGAGGAAGAGGTGCTCTATGCGCTTGAAGCGGCAATCGCCCGGCACGATGCCCTCCGCTCCACGATCGATCCGAACGAGGAATGCCTGCGGATCGCGCCTGGCTTCGCAGGCCAAATTCCCTTCGTCGACCTGAGTGCGCTTCAGGTCGAGGAATACAGGGCCTTCCTCGAAGCGAGGATCGCGGAAGAAGGGCGTATTCCCTTCGATCTCTCTTGTGGCCCGCTGGTGCGCGCAACGCTCTTCCGCACTGCGCCCGACGAACTTGTGCTCCTGCTGACCGGTCACCACATCATCCTTGATGGGTGGTCGTCCAATCAGCTTTTGGAAGAAATGGGGATCATCTACAGCGCGAAAAAGATAAACGCTAAGCCTCGCTTTGCTCCTTTAATGCCCTTCAGCAGTTATGCGCTGAAAGAAGAACAGGAGATCAAGGCAGGAGCCTATTTCGAAAATGAGAACTACTGGGTGGACACTTTTGCTGGGCGGGCACCGGTGCTGGATTTGCCGACTGATCGCCCGCGGCCATCCATGAAAACCTACAATGGCTCAACACTGCAGACTTCGCTGGGTGCGAAACTCTCCTCAGAGCTGAGGAATGCAAGTGCTCGCCTCGGCTGCACTCTTTACGTCACGCTCCTTTCAGCGTTTCAGGTCTTGCTGCATCGCCTCACAGGCCAGTCCGAAGTCGTGGTCGGGATTTCGGCTGCGGGACAGGCCCTGCTGGAAGACGCGAGCCTCGTCGGTCATTGCGTACACTTCCTGCCGATCCTGAGCGAATTACCCGAAGTTTGTCCGGCCAAAGATCACCTGGCCGCCACGCGTACGCGCCTTCTGGATGCTTATGATCACCAGGAGTTCACATACGGCACTCTGTTGCGTAAGCTGCCCATTCCCCGCGATCCAAGCCGCCTGCCGTTAATCGAAGTTCAATTCAACCTCGAGAAGCTGGGAAGCAGTCTTCACTTCGAGGGATTGCATGCAGAGATGACCTCGAACCCGAAAGGGTTTGTAAATACCGATCTCTTCCTGAATGTCGTCGAGACCGCGGACGATCTTCTGCTCAATTGCGACTACAACACGGACCTCATCGATAAGAGTACCCTCGAACGGTGGCTCGGCTCATACTCAGTGATCTTGCGCGAAATTGCTGCGGGCGCGGCTCGTGACGTGCGAGAGTTGGATATCATCGGCAAGGACGAACGGAGACTGTTACTCGAGGAGTGGAATCGCACCACGATGGACTTCGCTTCATTCGAGCCGGTACACCGGATGATTGAGCTTCGCGCGGCGCAAATGCCGGCTCGCGTAGCCGTGATCTGCAACGGCGTCGAATGGACCTGCCAGCAACTCAATGAGTACAGCAACCGGCTGGCGCATCATCTGCGCCGCATGGGAATTTGCGAGGGGTCTCTCGTCGGACTATGCCTGGAACGTTCGCACCAGATGGTGGGGGCGATGCTCGCCGTGCTGAAGACCGGCGCAGCGTATCTCCCGCTAGACCCCACCCATCCGCCCATGCACTTGGAACTGGTGATGGAAGACTCGAAGGCCTCCCTGCTGCTCACTCAGGAACATCTGGCTCCGCGGGTGCGCACTGGTGCACGGGTTATTTGCCTCGACGGCGAGCAGAATATGTGGGCGCGGGAAGGCTGCGAGGATCTAAACCTTGTGAGTACCCGGGATTCCCTCGCGTACGTGATCTATACGTCCGGATCCACGGGGAAACCCAAAGGCGTGGCCATTGAACACGGCGCGCTCACCAACCTCCTGCTCAGTATGGAGAGGGAGCCTGGATTGAGCGTGAGTGATACGCTTGTTTCAGTTACAACAATCTCCTTCGATATCGCGGCGCTCGAGATTTACCTGCCGCTGCTTGCCGGAGCCCGCCTCGTGATAGCAACAAACGAACAGGTCCCCGACGGGTTTCGTCTGCTAAGTCTGCTGCAGCAGTCGAAGGCTACAATCATGCAGGCCACTCCCGTTGGCTGGCGGATTCTGCTGGAAGCGGGATGGAGGGGCAAGCCTCGCCTAAAGGTACTCTGCGGCGGTGAGGCGCTTCCACGCGATCTGGCCGATTCGTTACTCGCGTGCAGTGACGAAGTTTGGAATCTTTATGGCCCGACTGAGACAACCATCTGGTCTTCGGCTACACGCCTCGAAAAGCAGGCTGGTCCGGTTCCAATTGGGCCACCTATTGCCAACACTCAGTTCTATGTGCTCGACGAGCGCATGCAAACAGTTCCAATCGGTGTTACAGGCGAACTCTTTATCGGCGGCACAGGCCTTGCACGCGGATATTGGCACAGACCCGAACTTACCGCGCGGAAGTTCCTGCCCAACCCCTTTGGCGCCGGACGAGTTTATCGCACCGGCGACTTGGCGCGTTGGATCGGCAACGGCCACATCGAAGTACTCGGCC